>MDSW01011212.1_pt1 | contig 11479 bp, 9 predicted proteins | sample 811171 | NCBI WGS metagenome assembly MDSW01 (sample SAMN05326641, study PRJNA326480) | marine metagenome | isolation source: seawater | place: Atlantic Ocean: North West | collected 2012
TCAGGGCGCTTAGATCAGCCTGGAAGATCGTCTGGTTTGCAACCAGAAGGCCGGGGGTTCAAATCCCCCAGCGTCCACCATTTCTATTCAACTCTAGATTTTATCCATTCACTTAGGGCCTTGCCTATATCCTCTCTTCTCAACGCATGATCTATTTGTGATTTTAGCCATTCTAATGGCTCCCCGCTATCATACATATTCATTTCATCATACTTCACACACATCAACCCTCCATTCGATATAAGGTGATTCAGCATGTATATTGACTGCAACTCCCCGAATTCTGAGACTGGATATTCACCAAGTATCTTTGAAGTATTGCTCGGTAAAAGATACCTTCCACATAGGACATAATTGCTTGGGGCGTTTTCCTCTTCTGGTTTTTCTACAATTTCCGTTACAGTATTTTCTGAAATGCCAACAACCCCGTATTTACTCACTTCCCCCCATTCAACTGGATAAACACCAACGCAGGGGATTCTTGTTTTTTCAAACATCTTCACCAAACGGAGTGATGCCTCTGATGCCATTTCTACTCCAGATTGCTTTGGACTAAAATGCTCCCCTACCATCACCATATCGCCTAGGAGGACCAAGAATGCTCCCTCTATCTGGTCAATAGCAACTGATATTGCATCGGCAACACCACTAGAAGATGTTTGTATATGGGGGATAATTTCAATCCCATCTATTCCCAATTTTAGAGCCTCTCTAGGCAAATCGGATCTCACATCATTGCCGTGTATGGTTTCATTTTCTATATGGTCATGCAGCAATTTCCTCTTTCTCTTGGAAAGTACCAGATGGACTCTATCCGCCCCTGCCTTTGCCGCCTCCCAGATTAGATGATTGATCACTGGTGTATCTACTAACGGAAGAGCCTCTTTTGGGGTGAATAGACTAGCAGGAAGCATTCTTGTCCCTATTCCTCCAGCGAGAATAATCGCATCTCTAACCTTACTCATGTGGTATGCTGGGACCCCGTGTTATTCAAGAAAGCGGACAATTACTATTATTTTCCCAAATGAAAGTGCTAAAGTGAAAAGCCTTACTACTTACGCTGGACAGTGGAAAAGGTCACTGTCATCATTCCTGTAAAGGATGAAGAAGATGGATTGAGTTTTCTAGTGAAAGATTTTCAGGATTCAGATTTTAGAAAAGAATATGAAATCGATTTCATTTTTGTAATCGATGGCAGGACTAGCGACCACTCTAGGGTTTTCGCCGCTCAACTTTCGGGCAAAGTCATTGATCAAAGAGAAACCCACGGTAAGGGTGCAGCAATCCGACAGGCAGTTGAGTTCTGGAAACTGAATCCGACACCATACACTGTTTTTTTGGATGCAGATGGATCGTACTCATTTGAATCAGTCTCTCTGATTGTCGACAAACTAGTTAACGGAGCGGACGTTACCTCGGGATCTCGCTTTTTGTCAAAGAAATATAGACCCATAGGGATGAGCAGGCTCCATTACTTCGGAAACATCGTTCTTTCAAAGATATCCAGTTTCAGAAACAGACGAAAAATTTCAGATTTATGTACAGGACTGTGGGGGTTCAATTTTAGAGCACTGAATTCGCTAAATTTCATGTCAAAAGGATTTGATTTAGAAGCAGAAATAGCGGGCCTTATTCGAAGAAACAGATTGAATCATGAGGAGATTTCGGTAAGTTGGAGCCAGAGGAAGGGAGGTTCGAGTAAACTTAATTCAATCCGGGATGGAACAATAATCCTCCTGAGGATCCTCAGAACCTGACTAATTCCAACCAGAAACTGACTCATTTGGGTTTATCATTGATTTTGGAGTAATTATTGATCCGGGATTTGTTACAACATTGCACCCAAGTTGACTGTCATCGCCAATAATTGCTCCGAGTTTGTTTAGCCCTGAATCAACTCTAGAGCCATCTTCCATTGTTATTAATACGCCCCTTCTATCATTCCTGACATTGGATATTTTAGTCCCCGCGCCCAAGTTGACTCTAAATCCAAGAATGGAATCACCCACATAGTTGAAATGTGGAGCTTTAGAATGTGGAAGTAGAATCGAATTCTTTACCTCTGTGGTATGTCCAACAACTGCATTCTTAGAGATCCAAGATCCCTTTCTCAGAAAAGCAGAATGCCTTATCTCGGCGTTCTCTCCGATGAAGCATGGTCCTTGGATTTCTACGAAATCGCCTATAGTTGCGGATGGATGTATAAATATGCCATCCTCGCTCTCCGAAAACAACTCTTTCATCATAGATATCAGGCCAGAAGGGCCGTAACTTAGAATCGTCCAAGGTGTCCTTTCCTCTTCCCACCTAGGAATCCCTCCATCCTCATTTCTCAATCCTGGAAACAACTCCTCTAACATATTAACGACTTTGGGTCTGTCGGCTATTGAATAATTGTTTTCTGAAAAGTAAATCATGAGTTTTCAGAAATTTGATATTTCTAGGTCTTAATCATCGTACGCAGGGGGTGCGTTGAAATACAATCGTCAACCGCTCTTACCTATGTGCGGCATATTCGGCTGCATTGCTGATGATGCTGCTGGTAAGGTTCTAGAGGGACTAAGAAAACTTGAGTACAGAGGATATGACTCTGCAGGGTTAGCCGCCATATTCTCTCCTTCAGAATCAACTCCAATAGAAACTGAAAAGACTACTGGATATGTTTCCGATCTAGTTTCAAAGGTCAATGGTCGTTTTGATGGAGCGAAGATTTCCATTGGCCACACTAGATGGGCCACTCATGGAGGTGTGACAGATCAAAATGCTCACCCTCACAGTAGTGTTGACGGCAAAATTACAATAGTTCATAATGGAATAATTGAGAACGCTACATCTCTTTCTAGCAGGCTGACCAATTTAGGATATTCACTTTCTTCGGAGACCGATACAGAAGTAATTGTCCACCTTCTCGACCACGAAATTAAGACCCAATCAGATGATCTTTCGCTATTGGACGCATTTTGCACCGTGATTTCGAAACTCAGAGGTTCATGGGCTCTGGCCGCGATTGTATCCGGGTATGAGGGCATATTTGTTTCAAGAATGGGCGCTCCATTGGTCATAGGCAAAGGTGAGGGCGGCATCTCAGTCTCCTCCGACGTACAACCATTCTACGGCGCATGTTCGGAGGTTGCCTACATGAGTGATGGAGACAACTTTCTACTAACTACCGAAGGAATAATTGCCAAGAAAGATTCACATATCCCAACTTTCGAAGTACTAGAAGGAGTCTATGATGAAGAGGACCCTGGAATTTTTCCGCACATGATGCTCAAGGAAATCCATGACCAGCCAACATCTCTATCAAACGTTCTGAGCGGTAGGATTAGCTCAGATGGAGTTAGTGCAGAACTGAATGGTTTTGCCCTATCTCCAAATGAGATAAGAAAACTAGAGAGAATCAATCTTGTCGCTTGTGGAACAGCTTACTATGCCTCTGAGATAATTTCCTCATATATTCGGAAATTCACCAAAGTTCGTTCTGAGGCATTCATTGCTAGTGAATTTCCTGCAAAATCAGTTTGTTCTCCTAATACCCTTACTATAGGGGTCTCCCAATCTGGTGAAACTAAAGACACTCTCGATGCTCTTTTTGAGGCTAAGAAATATGGTAGCAATATCAGCTCTTTATGCAACGTCATCGGGTCTACAATGTCTAGAATGACTGCAAATGGTGCTTATTTGCATGCCGGGCCAGAATTTGCAGTAGCATCAACCAAGGTTTTCTCGAATATGGTGGCTGCAGGACTTTTGTTTGCTTTGACCATCTCTGAAATACCCAAGCAAGAAAAGAAGAACTTAGTTCAGGAATTGAGGAAACTCCCCAGCATTATTTCCAGACAATTAATCGATACCGACGATGCAATTGAACGCGCTACCAATCTAATCTTGGACAACGGTCCACCAATTTTCATTGGCCGCGGCGGCCTCTCCTCGTACATTGCCAAGGAGGGCGCATTAAAAATGATGGAAATTTCATACATCCCATGTATTTCCCTTCCTGGCGGGGAGCTAAAGCACGGTCCGATAGCTCTGATCACTCAGGGCTCTCCAGTAGTGGCAGTTGCCCCGTCTGATTCAAAAATTAACTTAATGGAAACTAGCATCAGAGAGTGCAAGAGTAGGGGTGCCAAGATAATTCTAATCACCAATAGCGAGGGTCCGATTTCCAAATTAGCCGACATTTTGATCCAAACAACGGAAACCCACCCCGATCTCTCCCCATTTACCAACATAATACCAATCCAACTTCTCGCGTATCAAGTTGGTGTAATGAAAGGGGTAAATGTCGACCGGCCTCGCAATCTTGCAAAATCAGTAACTGTGGTCTAATTCGCCAGAGAGTCGTATATTTCTCCCATCTTTGATTGATTCCTTATGGGGGAGTATTTCTTTGCCTCTTCAAGGATCTCAGAAGTCAATTTTGTATAGGAGCTAGCTTCTAAGAAGCCAATTATTGCCTTACTCCAAGTCTCAGGATCATTATCCATTACAAGGCTCCCAATACCTACGGTCTCCTTACTCGCCTTAGAAACAAGACAAGGCAATCCACTGGTCATGGATTCAATTATCGACATGGAAGAACCCTCATATTTACTAGGAGAGAGGAGGAAATCAGATTCTGAGATTAACTCAGCCTTCCTATCCTCTCCAACCCAGCCCAAGCATCGAATGTCCAAATCTGAATTTTCCACAACTTCATTCTCTCTCAAGCCTGTCATAGATAGGATGGCCCTAATTCCAGATCTATCCAATCTCTCCAAGATTTCAATACAGAAATCATGTTTCTTCACTGGCGAGTTTCTACCTAGAACAAGTAACCGCACAGCCCCTCTCAATCTGTGCTTTGAACGGTCACCAATCGGTTTGGAGATATTTGGAATAACTACCGCACTACTGGGGACCCATTCTGAGAGCATCCCAACCCATCTTCTTTCCAATAATATGGTCTTTCGCCCAGGAATCGATAATTCCCTTTTTACCGATTTCCCGACCCTTCCAGAACAAAATTTCTCAAATTTCCCAGAATGAATATGGATTACAGTTGGGATATTGAACTTTTCACATGTCCTCATAATGTCTCTCTTCCGATACCAGCTAAGCCCATGAGTGACATGAATATGGGCAATATCTACTCTTCCAGCTTTAATCCTAAATTTCAGATCTTTCTTTGCTGAATGCCACTCCCGTAGCATCTTCAAAGGAGATTCAGCATGAGTCGATACTTCTTCTGCGACCCAACCCGGAGGGGGATTATCAACTAAATTCTGAATCACTGTTGACATCCCCCCGGGACTCCGGCAGGGTCCAAAATGTACTACTCTCTTCATTTTCATCCGAACCGACCATATCTATCCTCATCATGCTGACGCTTGATGGCGTCACTCGAGGAGTATTGGCTAATTGGTGCATCGCTACTAATCCTATCCTTCTTTCCTCCGAGTATTAGCTATCTGAGGGCTATTTCACATAAATCGAACTTAATCCGGCCGACTCCACTAGAGGACCCTCCCGAAATTTCCATTCTTCTACCAATTAGGAATGAGTCTTCTTCCATAATTAGGAAACTAACCGAGATTACCGAATCCGAATATCCCATGTCAAGGATTTCCCTATTGATCACGGACTCTTGTTCGACTGACGATTCAATAGAATTAGCTCAGTCATTTTTGGAAAACTCTGAAACAGGAATGTCTTGGCAATTCCTGACACTAGATAAGCCAGGAAAATCTGCCGCAATAAATGAATCTCTAAAGAGAATTGAGACAGATATTTTCCTAATGATGGATGCCGACGCCTCAACAGGATCAAATGCAGTGAGGGAAATTGTCTCTTGGTTCCAGATGCCAGAAATAGGAGCAGTATGCGGAGCCTCGTCTGAAACTTTCGAAGAAGAGAAGAGATATAGGAAACGATTCAACATTCTTAGGACTTCAGAGTCCGTAACCGACTCAACTCCAATTTTCGAAGGTTCGATTTGTGCATATAGAATTGAGGCCCTAGGGGCCACAGGCATAGATCCATCGATAAATGCAGACGATTCTCAGATGGCGATAAAAGTTAGGAGGAATGGTTTTAGATCAATAATGGATTCAAGCATTCAATTCTTTGAGCCAGAAAGGAGAAAAATAACTCTAAAGAGGCAGGTTCGAAGAGCACAGGGACTCAGCCGGACTCTATGGTTAAACCGCGACTTATGCCTTTCTAAGGATGGAAAATACACCAGAATATTCCGGAATCAATTCTATTTTCATCTATTTTTCCCTTGGCTAGTTATTATCTCGTCATCAATAATTATTCTTACTTCAATTAGTGAAAACATGAATTCTCTTGATTTGTCTAGAAACAGGTTCGACTTCTCACTCTCATTGCTACCCATATCGTTAATCTCAAGGACTACCAGGGGAATTTTATCGGGAATTATCGCCCTTTCTTACTCTCATCTACTACTTCTTTTTGGAATCAAACTAAACATTTGGGATCCGGGTCAAAGAGATTGACCCATCATTGACCTAAGGTCTTGAATAAAAACACCGCCAATTCCTCCCCAATCTAATTTCTCAGAGGCCATTCTCGATTGTTCTGAGACTCCCTTCCAAGAATTTGATTTCAACAATTCAGAAATCATACCAATACAGTCTTCATGCCAGTTCTTACCTTCTGATAGGAGGGACCAACTATTTTCTCCATCTAGAGAATTGCCTTGATGCTTCGGGCCGACGATAATTAGCCCAGATGCCAGATATTCAGCTAACTTCAATGGACTGGATGTCCTCCAAATCTTAGTATCGGGCATCGGCATTATTCCGACATGCGATTCTTCAAGCAATTTACAAATCTCTTTGAAACCAACCTTTCCAAGGAAATCCAGGTTCTCCTCCTCATCTGAAATTCTTCTAATCTCCCTCTCCCAATCTCCACTTCCAGCAATGGTAATTTTCGCCTTTATCGGCAAATTTTCAATAGTATCAAGAAGTCGAATAATTTTATCCATACCTCTGTTGAAGTCCAATCTTCCACAGTATACAAATTTCACAATATTTCTGGGACATTTTTGATGAAAATTGAACTCTTCAACATTCGTCCCCGCGGGTACCGATGCGATTTTCATCCCATCTCCGACAATCATGCGAACGAAATCTTCGTGAGTAGGAGAAACAACAAATCCACCCGTTGCATTTTTACTTGCTATCCCCCATGCACGCCTCCACTGGAAACTCTGGAGTCTTGCTAGAATTCCGGAATATGCGGGTGGCCCCCTATCAATGACAAACCATGGCTTGCCGGATTTCTTCAATTCCTTCCATAATCCCGGGACAAATCTCCAATCAATTATGAAAACTTCGCTCCAGTCGATGAGTTCCTTATCTCTCCTCAGTAGACCCAGGCAATTCCTAGAGGCTGAAATAGTTTGTAATCCCTTGACTTTGGATTGTTCTAGTCTGGAATGACGAAAAGTGCCGAAATCCTCATTTCCCGGACTGATCATGTGAATTTTGTACCCCATCTTCTCTACCGATCGACTGATTCCTCTCTCTGTCGAACTAGCTAAATCGCTCCCGGCTCTCCTACCTGTAATCCAAGAAATCCTCATCCCCATTAGTTCTTCGAAAATACAGTTTAGTAAATAGTTTAGAGTACGTATTGGAAAAAACCAGTATGCTCTCTTGGAGAAAGATTGTAAGTCATATCTCAGACCCTCGTATGTGGGTTTACTGTCTTGGTCAAGAACCAGATATAGGAGAAGATTCCGTGATCAATACAATTCTGGAAAATATAAAAAATCTCTAAGAAATGGACGAACGTCATTTAGAATTTTTAACGATAGAATCGGTCTAGATGTAGCCGCTAGAAGTTCACTTAGGCTTAGGAAGTATGCGCTTGCTTCCAAATTATATCGGCAAGCTACCTCAAAGGGTTGGAAATTAAGAGATATGCACATCAACCATTTTGAAGCCGAGTTAAAGTCTAATAATATCTCAAAAGCATACAATATTGCAATCAGGGGGCCATCTGAAGAAGAAAGACAAAAGCAACTTACAGACGTTTATCGAGCAATTAAGAAGTTGGGATCAGAAGAGAGGGAGGATTGCATAAGGGAAATAAGCCTTCATCACAATCTGCCGGATGAATTTGCTGAGATGGCGCCTGAAATCTCAATTAAGGTGAGAAAAAATGGAAACAACCAAGCAAATTATACCGCACTTGACCGTGATGAATTCGATGTCTACAAGTACAGAAGGGAACTACACAGGATGCGAACTTCACCATCCTATCGAATCGGTAAACATTTTGTTGATGCATACAGAAACCCATTAAAATTAATTTCATTGCCTCTCTCACTGCCTTATCTCGGACTAAATCTAATCAGAGAAAGAGGCAAACCTGTAGATGAAATTGAAAATATTCCCAGTGCCCCATTGATGGAATTATCTCCAAATCGTAGGAGCATTGTTCTTTTCCCTACTAATGGGGTTGGTTTCGGACACTTTACTCGCCTTCTATCGATTGCAAAGAAACTAAGGGCGGCGGATCCAGAATTGGAAATTGTTTTTTTTACTACGATGCCGACGCTTAATTTTCTAGAAGATGAAGGGTTTCCCACTTACCATATTCCTGGCAGATATAGATATCAGGATATGGAACCCAGAGAATGGAACTCAATCGCTGAAGAGGTATTAAGCATGGTCTTCACGCTTCATCGTCCTTCTGCCTTCATATTCGATGGTGCGTACCCATATAGGGGAATGTTGAACTCTCTACACGCTAATCAAGATATTCTGAGGATTTGGCTAAGAAGAGGTTCGATCAAGAAAGATGCAAAGTCAATTCCTGAGGACTCTCTTTCGTTTTTTGACGCGGTTATCAAACCCGGAGATAGCGTTTCCGAACCAGACGATATGGAGATCGATAGCGGTGTTCCTATCGTTAGGTGTAATCCGATAACTATACTTGACACTGAGAAACTCCGGAGAGACGGTACCCTTAGGAGAAGGATGGGTGTTCCTCCTGAAGCTCTTTTGGCCTATGTTCAACTAGGGGCCGGGAGAATCAATAATATCGCCTCCGAATTAAAACATGTTCTCGAAGCACTCAATGAACACCCAAATGTCTACACCATTTACGGCGAGTCGATTCTGGGAGAACGAAACTCATTTGATTATGAAAGAGTAAGGACGCTACGGGATTATCCGAACTCTCAATTCTTCGGAGAGTTCGACTTTGCAATTATGGCAGCAGGATATAATTCGTTCCATGAGGCCATCCAGGCATCTTTGCCTACTATTTGTTTCCCTAACTTAAGAACGGGCAGAGATGATCAACTAGCTAGGGCAAATGTTGCGAAGAATGCTGGTTGCATGGTGGTTCTTGAGAATCGTACAAGAAGAAAAATTAGAGCGGCCGTTGATAGGATAATGGATAGAGATGTCAGAATTCAAATGTCTGAGAACTCTAAGATTCTCCAGAGCGAAAATGGTTCAGATCAGATTGCAAATTGGATTTTAGGACAGTTACCCGAGAAAGACTAATTGTCCCATTTTTCAATTAAATCTAATCTTGCTGAGTTGGTCTTTTCCGACAAAAGAAAATCATCCATGTTCCAAGTTTCAATTACGATTTCCTCCCTCCTCCCCATAACTCTCAGATACCTCATTATTTTTTCTCTGGTTACTTCCCGCCACCCTTTAGGAATCAACTCAATTGAAGGAGAATACCATTTTGCTAGAAGGGGCAGAGTCCCGAGAGCGTGAGTTCTTGAATGTAACAAATCCAATTCCTCAGATAGGCCTGTTTCAATACGGTTAATAGCAAAAGAGACAACATTCTCATGGCTAATAGGTAACTCACATAATTTTCCTTTTACTTCATTTGCCTTCAATAGAGACTTGAATTCTTGATCATTATATTTTCTGTGCCCAAGGGCAACCCCCAGTAGGCCTTTCCTGAAACACTTCCAGCAAGACATACAAGGATTCTCCCAAGTGCCTCTAATACAAGACTGGGCAACCATCCCAACTGGTGATCTATGCGCAATGATTGATGTGCCAACTTCACTAATTCCCGCAATTGGGAGTGACATGGGAATCCCTGCAGCTGCGAATAATGTTCCAAAAAAATTCCAGTGACTACCGTTCGTATAGTCCCTGTATTTTTCATGCCCCGTGCCATATGCTGATTCCAATACAGTACCAAATGATATTGATCCAATTCCGATATGTTCTGCAAGAATAATGAGTGGAACAGCATTAGCAACATCGGTTGGGAAACCTACGGGATCTCTAACATATTCTAAATCACAATAAATTAAATGAGCATCATACCCTAATTCGGTCAGAAATTCACATGACTGATGAGCTGCTTCTGGATTATATAGAGATCCCTTCCTAAGTGGTCGATCCATGAAAACTGGAACCGTGTTTCCTGGCATCACTCCCAGAGCAGCAGTAGAATCAACCCCTCCACTGAAAGCAAGTCCAGGTCTTGTATTCCTCGGCTTCTTAAGACATTCAGACGGTTTATCCCCCGATTCTACAACAATTTTGTATCTAGATAGTACCTCATTTGCCGTCTTGACAAAATAATCGCTAGGTGCGAATGGTAAAACTAAACGACTCCCTACAAAAGGGTTGCAAATTAGAATAGCACTTAAGGCCAAGAGATCATTATGGATGTCCGATAAATCATGTTCTTCACTTCTTATTGTTGCCTGTTTTTGTCCAATTGAGAATTTTTTTGTAGGATTCTCAATATCATCTTCCTCAAAGACAAACTCAAATCTTATCTCATCCTTATCCGCTATGATTTCTACTCTCAACCAGTTTCCTCCATATCAATCATCCAGGAAACTGTTTCCAGTATCCCTTCCTCGATATCGATATCCGGGCTGTAGCCAATTCCTTTGCGCGCAAGTGTCAAATCCGCTAAGGAATCCATAATATCCCCTGATCTTTTTTCTGTATGTTCAGGGACTAAATCTATTGGGGTCTTTTTGAGATTGGAATAGCATTCTCTTAACCTAATGAACAACTCATTTATTGAAATTGTTTTGCCATAGGCAATGTTTACTGATTTTCCGAAAGCAATCTTATTCCCCCGAAAAAGGGCTAACATATTAGCTTCTACGACGTTACCAACAAAGGTAAAATCCCTAGTTTGTTCACCGTCGCCAAAAATTTTCGGTGTCTCGTTATTGATTATTGACTGCACAAACTTCGGGATAACAGCAGCATAAGGGCCACTGGGAGATTGCCTCGGGCCGAAGACGTTGAAATACCGTAATCCGATTGTTTCAAGTCCGTGAATAGAATAGAATACCATTGCATATTTTTCGAAGGCCATTTTCGATACGGCGTAGGGGGAGAGGCACTCACCAGTCCTGTGCTCAACCTTTGGCAATCCTTCATCATCCCCATATACGGATGAACTAGATGCAAATACAAACCTCTCAATATTATTCTTTTCTGCTGATACTAAAACA
>MDSW01045626.1_pt1 | contig 11479 bp, 20 predicted proteins | sample 811171 | NCBI WGS metagenome assembly MDSW01 (sample SAMN05326641, study PRJNA326480) | marine metagenome | isolation source: seawater | place: Atlantic Ocean: North West | collected 2012
ATACACCAGGTCACGTAGATTTTACTATTGAAGTTGAAAGATCTTTAAAAGTTCTTGATGGAGCAGTTGCAGTATTTGATGGAGTTGCAGGAGTTGAACCTCAGTCAGAAACAGTTTGGCGTCAAGCAGATAAATATAAAGTTCCTAGAATTTGTTTTGTTAACAAATTAGATAGAACAGGTGCAGATTTTTTTAGGTGTGTAGATATGATTAAAGATAGACTTGGGGCTAAACCTTTGGTTATGCAGATTCCTATAGGAATTGAGTCCTCACTTCAAGGAGTTGTTGATTTAGTAAAAATGAAAGCAATTACTTGGAAAAATGAGGATTTAGGAGCAGAATGGGAAGAAAAAGACATACCTGAAGATTTAAAACAGATTTCAGATAAATATCGTAAAGAACTTGTTGAAACAGCTGTTGAGCAAGATGAAAAATTAATGGAAGCATATTTGGGTGGAGAAGAAATTAAAACTGAAGATTTGATTCAATGTGTAAGAAAAGGATGTTTAAATTTTGATTACGTTCCAGTTTTAACTGGATCAGCTTTTAAAAATAAAGGTGTTCAACCTTTATTAGATGCTGTAGTAGACTATTTGCCTAGTCCTAAAGATATTGGTTCTATTAAAGGAACTAAACCGGGATCTGAGGATGAAATAGAGATGAAGTTTGATGATAATGCTCCATTTTCAGCTTTAGCCTTTAAAGTAGCTAATGATCCATTTGTAGGAAGCTTAACTTTTATAAGAATTTATTCTGGAACAGTTAAATCAGGAACAGGAATTTATAATACTTCAAAAGATAAGGATGAAAGGGTTGGGCGAATGCTTTTAATGCATGCAAATTCAAGAGAAGATATTAAAGAAGCAAATACTGGAGATATAGTTGCTCTTGCTGGACTAAAAAATACGATAACTGGACATACATTAGCTAACGAGGATCAACCTGTTCTACTTGAACCAATGGAATTTCCTGATCCAGTAATTGAAATTGCTGTTGAACCCAAAACTAAAGCAGATCAAGAAAAAATGGGAGAAGCTTTAGCCAGACTAGCTAAGGAAGACCCTTCATTTAGAGTATCATCAGATGAAGAATCTGGACAAACAATTATCAAAGGTATGGGTGAACTACATTTAGATATTATTGTTGATAGAATGAAAAGAGAGTTCAAAGTTGAAGCAAATGTGGGAGCACCTCAAGTAGCTTATAGAGAAACTATCGAAAACAGAGCTGAGTTTGAGTATATACATAAAAAACAAAGTGGTGGCGCTGGTCAGTTTGCAAAAGTTAAATTACTTGTTGAACCACAAGAGCCTGGTAAGGGTAGATTGGTTGAAAGTGTCATAAAAGGTGGAGCTATTCCAAAAGAGTTTATACCTGGTGTTGAGAAAGGAATAGAAACTGTATCCGATAGTGGAATATTAGCAGGATTCCCTTTGATTGATTATAAAGTTACAATAGTTGATGGTTTACATCATGATGTTGACTCAAGTGTTTTAGCATTTGAATTAGCTAGTAGAGCATGTTTTAAGGAAGCTTGTAATCAAGGTGTACTTAAACTCTTAGAACCAATTATGAGAGTTGAGGTAGTAACCCCTGAAGATTATATGGGAGATGTTATTGGAGATCTTAATAGTCGAAGAGGACAAATTAGTACTCAAGAACAAAGAGGAAATGCTACGGTAATTACAGCTATGGTGCCTTTAGCGAATATGTTTGGTTATATAAATAATCTAAGATCAATGTCTCAAGGAAGAGCTCAATATTCAATGTTTTTTGATCACTATTCAAAAGTTCCACAAAATGTTCAAGACGAAGTAACTAAAAAGATTGCAGGTTAATAGCTATGGAAAAACAAAATATAAGAATTAAATTAAGAGCATATGACAATAAAGTTCTAGATGCCTCTACTGAAGAAATAGTAAACACTGTCAAGAGAACTGGTGCAACTATAAAAGGACCTATTCCTTTACCTACAAAGATAGAAAGATATACTGTATTAAGGTCTCCTCACATAGATAAAAAAAGTAGAGAACAATTTGAGTCAAGAACTCACAAAAGATTAATTGATATTGTCGAACCAACACCTCAAACTGTAGAGGCCTTAATGAAATTAGATTTAGCCTCAGGTGTAGATGTGGAGATTAAAATTTAATTATGAGTAATATAGCCTTATTAGGAAAAAAAATTGGTATGACTAGAGAATTTTATAAAACTGGTCAATCAGTACCAGTTACAGTTTTAAAAATGGAAAAGGCCAGAGTTATTCAAGTAATTGAAGAAAATAAAAGAGGTTATAAAGCTATTCAATTAGGTTATGGAAAAATAAAAAACTCTAAACTTACTAAAGCTATGAAGGGTTATTTTGCAAAAAAAAATACTGAAGCGAAAAAAAAATTAAAAGAATTTAGAGTTGAAAATATTGAAAATTACAAAGAAGGTAATGAATTTGGTTTAGAAATATTTAAAGATATTAAATTTGTTGATACACGATCAAAGACTATTGGAAAAGGTTTTGCTGGAGCAATGAAAAGATATAACTTTAGCGGACTAAGAGCTACTCATGGTGTTTCGGTTTCTCATAGATCTCATGGCTCTACAGGTCAAAGACAGGATCCAGGGAAAGTATTTAAAGGAAAAAAAATGGCTGGACACATGGGAGACAAGTTAAGGACAATGCAAAATATAGAAATTATAAAAACTGATTTAGAAAATGAGTTGCTTTACTTAAAGGGCTCTATACCTGGACCAAAAAATACGGAAATTATGGTAAAAAAATCTGTAAAAAATATTAATAAACTTACTATTGATGAAAAAATAAAAATTGCTGAACAAGCAAAAAAAATACCAGATAAAAAGAAAAAATAATGAAACTCGAAAAATTAAATTTAGAAGGAAAAAAAGATTCAATTGAAGTATTAGATAAAATTTTTTCATCTAAAATAAATAAAAAGTTAGTAAATGCTGTTCTTTATAAAACTAATGCAAACTATAAAGGTCGACATGCAAAAACTAAGCAACAAAATGAAGTTTCAGGACCAACAGCTAAAATTTATGCTCAAAAAGGAACAGGTAATGCTAGGCATGCAAGTAAAAAAGCACCTATCTTTGTTGGTGGTGGAATAGCTCATGGTCCAAAAGGAGAGAGCTCTTATAAAAAAAGAAAACTGAATAAAAGTGAAAAAAAATTAAGCATTGCTTCACTAATTACAGAAAAAAATGCAAATAAACATTTGTTGATATTTAATGATTTTAATAATGAAATTAAAAAAACTAAAGAAATGAATTTAATTATCAAAAAATTTGAAATTACAAATGCTTTAATAATTCTAGATAATAATTCAAAAAATAAAATTGAAAAATCAATTAGAAATATACCAAATATTAAAGTTACCGATGTAAACCATTTTAGTGCTTTTGATATAGTTAAATTTAAAAAATTAGTTTTTACAGAAAGTTCTATTAAAGAATTAGAAAAGAGATACCTATGATAAAAAAATTACATTTATATGACAAAATTTTATCTCCAATGGTGACGGAAAAATCTACAAATATGTCAGAACAGAATAAAGTGATATTTAAAGTTCCATCTAGTGCTAATAAAAAAAATCTAAAAACAAATATTGAAAAAATTTTTAAGGTTAATATTACAAAAATTAATATTATTAACAAAGCAAGTAGAATCAAGTTGACCAGAGGAAGAAAAGTTAGAATATCTGGATTTAAAAAAGCAATAATAACCTTAAAAAAAGGGCAAAGTATAGATTTTACTACAGGAATTTAATTAAATGACTTTAAAAACTTTTAAACCTTACACAAAATCTACTAGAGGTACAATTCTAGTTGATAGAACAGGTTTGTGGAAAGGTAAACCATTTAAAAAATTAGTTTCTCCAAAAAATTCTATGAAAGGAAGAAACAATAATGGTCATATTACATCGGTAAATAGAGCCGGTGGTCATAAAAAAATGTATCGTCATGTAGATTTTTATAGAAAAAAATTTGATAAACCAGCAACTGTAGAAAGAATTGAATACGATCCAAATAGATCTTGTTATATAATGTTGGTCAAATTTGAAGATAGTACTTTTGCCTACTATTTAGCCCCACAAAAAATCAAAGTTGGAGATAAAATTGAAAACGGTTCAAAAAAAGAGATAAAAGTTGGAAATTGTATGCCATTAGAGGATATTCCTGTAGGTATTGATATACATAATGTTGAAATACAACCTGGAGGTGGCGGAAAAATTGCAAGATCAGCTGGTGCTTCTGTTACAATTAGCGGTATAGATGGGAACTATACTTTAATAAAACTTGCTTCAGGTGAAGTAAGAAAAATTGACTCGAGATCCTTAGCCACTATTGGAGTTTTAACTAATCCAGATCAAAAAAATATTAAAATAGGTAAAGCGGGCAGATCCAGATGGTTGGGTAGAAAACCTCATACAAGAGGAGTGGTTAAAAATCCAGTTGACCATCCTCATGGAGGTGGAGAAGGTAAAAGTGCAGGAGGTAGACATCCTGTATCACCAACTGGTCAGTCAGCAAAAGGATTGAAAACGAGAGATAATAAGAGAACAGACAAATATATAGTTAGAAGAAGAAAGAAAAGAAAGGACTAATTAATGGCTAGAGCAGTTTGGAAAGGACCATTTGTTGAAGAAAGTTTAATGAAAAAAGTAGATAAATATAAGTCTGATCCAAAGAAAATTCCTATTAAAACTTGGTCAAGAAAATCAACTATAATCCCAGATTTTGTTGGTGTAAGTTTTTTAATATATAATGGTAAAAAATTTATTCCAATAACAATTTCTGAAGATATGGTAGGTCACAAGTTAGGTGAATTTGCTCCAACTAGAATATTTTTTGGACATACACCAGCTGATAAAAAAGCTAAACCAGCTGAGGAAGTTAAAAAATAATTATGAGTAAAAAAAAGAAAATTGATAAAAATAATATAAAAACAGTTAGATCTGTAAATAATAATATAAGATCTAGTGTTAGAAAACTTAATCCTATACTTAAAGGTATAGTTGGAAAAAAAGTTGAATTAGCTATTAGAGATTTACAATTTTCTGAAAAGAGAATAACTAAAGATATTAGAAAAACAATAAACTCTGCAGTAGCTAATGCTGAAAATAATTTTCAATATGATATTGATAATTTAATAGTTAAAGAAGCGTACTGTGGAAAAAAAATAATAATGAAAAGATTTAGACCAAGAGCAAAAGGTAGAGCCGCACCAATTTTAAAACCTTATTCTAGTGTAACTATAATTTTGTCAGAAGCTAAAAAAATGGAGAGTCATGGGACAAAAAGTTAATCCAGTAGGTTTTAGATTAGGAGTTAATAGAGGTTGGGACTCAGTATGGTATGCAAAGAAAAAAGATTTTGGTAATTATCTTATCGAAGATTTTAAAATTAGAGAATATATTAAGAAGAATGTAATTAATTCTGGAGTTTCAAAAGTAATGATAGAGAGAACATCAAATAAATGTTATGTAACAATTTATACTTCTAGACCGGGGTTTGTAATTGGTAAAAAGGGTAGCGATATAGATAAAATTAAAAATAATTTATCTAAATTTACAAAAAATGAGGTTACATTAAATATCAAAGAAGTTAAAAAACCAGAAACAAATGCATATTTAGTTGCAGAAAATATAGCTCAACAACTAGTTAAAAGAATTTCTTATAGAAGAGCAATGAAAAGAGCCATGCAATCTTGTTTAAGACTTGGAGCAAAAGGTATTAAGGTTTCCTGTAGCGGAAGACTTGGTGGTAATGAAATAGCTAGAACAGAGTGGTTAAGAGATGGAAGTATTCCCTCACATACACTAAGAGCAGACATAGATTACGCAGAAGCTGAAGCATTAACTACTTATGGAATTATTGGCATTAAAGTTTGGATATACAAAGGAGAAGTTTTTGCTAGAGAATTCAGTCAAGAAACAAATAAAGTAGTACTAAAAGAGGGTAAAGAGTAATGTTGCAACCAGTAAGAACTAAATGGAGAAAAGCACATAAAGGCCGAATTCATGGAAATGCATCTAGGGCTAATTTTATAAACTATGGAGCTTATGCTTTAAAAGCTATGTCACCTGAAAGAGTTACTGGGAAACAAATAGAAGCAGCAAGGGTAGCTTTAACAAGACATATGAAAAGACAAGGTAGAGTTTGGACTAGAATATTTCCAAATATTCCGGTTTCAAAAAAACCTATTGAAGTCCGAATGGGTAAAGGTAAAGGATCGCCCGAGTATTATGCATGTCGTGTTAAACCAGGAAGAATACTTTTTGAAGTTGATGGTGTTTCAGAACAGTTAGCTAAAGAAGCTCTTTATAAAGCATCTGCTAAATTACCAATAAAAACAAAAACAATAAAAAGATTTATGTAATGAAAAAGCAAGAAATTAAAAAATTATCTAAAGACGAAATATTAAAAAATATCGATAAATTTAAGAAGGATTTATTTAATTTTAGATTTCAGAAGATTAATTCTCAAATTACAAATCCAGCTAAAATTAGTGAAACAAAAAAAAATATTGCAAGACTAAAAACTGTATTAAAAGGAAAAATAAATGCCTAAAAAAATTTTAACAGGAATTGTAGTAAGTGATAAACCAAATAAAACAATTACAGTAATGGTAGAAAGAAAATTTTCGCATCCAGTATTAAAAAAGGTAATAAGAGTTAGGAAAAAATATAATGCTCATGATGAAAATAATAAATTTAAGACTGGAGACAAAGTTTCAATTATTGAGAGTAAACCTATTTCAAAAAATAAAAAATTTCAAGTTATGGAGAATAATAAATAATGATACAGGTTCAAACAGAATTACAAGTTGCAGATAATACAGGTGCAAAAAAAATTGAATGCATTAAGGTATTGGGTGGATCTAAGCGAAGATATGCAAGTATTGGTGATACTATTGTAATTGCAGTAAAAGAAGCAATACCAAAAGGTAAAGTAAAAAAAGGATCAGTTCATAAAGCTGTAGTCGTAAGAGTAAAAAAAGGTATTCATCGTGAGGATGGATCAAAAGTAAAGTTTGACAATAATGCAGCAGTATTGGTTGACGATAAAGGTGAACCTGTAGGAACAAGAATTTTTGGTCCAGTAACTAGAGAATTGAGAAATAGAGGTCAAATGAAAATAATTTCGTTGGCTCCTGAGGTGCTATAATGATTAAGAAAGGTTACAAAGTTAAAGTTTTAGTAGGAAAAGATAAAAATAAAGAAGGTGAAGTTATAGAAATAGATAGACCAAACTATAGAGCAAAAATAAAAGAAATTAATATGGTTAAAAAACATATTAAAACAACTAAAGAAAAAAAAGGTGGGATTTTTTCAAAAGAAAGCTTTATTCATATATCAAATTTAAAATTGATAGATGAAAAAGCAAAAAAAACTAAAAAGGAGGCTAAAAAATAATGCAACCTAGATTAAAAGAACTCTATTTGAAAGAAATTCAACCTGAATTAAAAAATCAGTTTGGTTTGAAAAATCTTTATATGGGTCCTAAAATTGAAAAAATTGTATTGAATATGGGCTTAGGTCTTGATGGAAATGACTCAAAAATCTTAAAATCCTGTGAAGAAGATATGGCAAAATTAAGTGGTCAAAAACCTGTTGTAACAAAATTTAAAAAATCAGTTGCTAATTTTAAAACAAGAAAGGGATCAAAAGCTGGGCTAAAAGTAACACTAAGAAAAAATAAAATGTATGAGTTTTTAGATAGGTTGGTAAATATCGCCCTACCAAGAGTTAAAGATTTTAGAGGATTATCACCAAATGGATTTGATAAATTTGGTAATTATACTTTTGGTATTAAGGAACATATTATTTTTCCAGAGGTAAATTTTGACCGAGCAGATAAAGTTAGAGGCTTGGATATTGTAATTGTGATTTCTTCGAAAAATAAAGAACATAGTTTTGCTTTATTAAAAAAATTGAATTTTCCATTTATAAAAAAAGGAGATAATTAGTAATGGCTAAATTGAGTTCAATAAATAAAAATAATAAAAGAATTAAATTATCTAATCAATATTATAATAAGAGACAAAAATTAAAAAAAATAGTTATGGATAAAAAGATTCCTTTAGAAGAAAGATTTAAAGCGCAACAAAAGCTTTCAAAATTACCACGAAATTCAGCTAAGAATAGAGTTATGAATAGATGCCAAATTACTGGAAGACCACATGGTGTTTATAGAAAATTAAAAATATCACGAATTGCATTAAGACAACTCGGTTTACAAGGAAAAATACCGGGTTTGGTAAAATCTAGTTGGTAGAAAGGAAATTATGAGTTTAAGTGACCCTATAGGAGATATGATTGCCAGAATAAAAAATGCTCAGGCAAGAAATCATAAAAAAGTAGAATTACCGTCATCAAATTTTAAATCTAAAATAGCTGACATTTTAAAAAAAGAAGGTTTTATAAAAGATTTTAAGATATTTGAAAATGAAAAAAAACCTATCATATCATTAGAGTTAAAATATCATTCTGGTAACCCCGTAATAAGTAATTTTGAAAGAGTATCAAAACCTGGTAGACGTATTTTTTCTAGGGCTGACAGTTTACCAAAAATAAACAACGGATTAGGTATAGCAATTGTTTCAACACCAAAAGGTGTTATGACTGATATTGATGCTAGAAAACAAAAAGTAGGTGGGGAAATAATTTGTAAGGTATTTTAATTATGTCTAAAATAGGAAAAATAAACATTGCTATACCGGAAAAAGTTAAAGTTGTCTTAGCAGGCAACATTTTAAATATTGAAGGTCCGTTAGGAAAAAAATCTTTAGATATTGATTTAGAAATATTTAATCTTGATATTAAAGAAGGAAAAGAAATATCTATAAAACCAAAAAAAATTGATCAAAATACAAAAAGGCTATGGGGAATGAATAGGAGTCTTATTAATAATGCAGTAATAGGCTCAAGTAAAGGATATGAAAAAACTTTAGAGTTAGTAGGAGTAGGTTACAGAGCAGCTTTAAAAGGAAATCAATTAAATTTACAATTAGGTTATAGCCATGATATTAATTTTGATATTCCAGAAGGAATTAAGGTATCTGTAGAAAAGCAAACCACTTTAAAAATTACTGGATCAGATAAACAGTTAGTAGGTGTAGTTGTTTCAAAATTAAAAACTTTAAGAAAAATTGAACCTTATAAAGGAAAAGGTATCAGAGAAAAAGGTCAATATGTTTTAAAAAAAGAAGGAAAGAAAAAATAATGAAATTAACCACTAGTGACAGAAAAAGATTTAGAGTAAGTAACAAACTTAAGAGAGTTGCTTCGAATGATAGATTTAGATTAAGTATATCAAGATCGGCAAAAAATATTTCAGCACAAATAATTGATGATACAAAAAATATAACTTTATTGTCTGCTTCATCAGTAGAAAAAGATATTAAATCTGTTGCAAAAGTTAATAAAATTGAATTATCAAAAATAGTTGCAGAAAAATTAGCTAAAAAAGCTCAAGAAAAAAAAATCACAAAAGTATTTTTTGACCGAGGAATATACAAATATCATGGCCGTGTTAAAATATTTGCTGAAACTTTACGTAAAAATGGAATGAAATTTTAAATATGCAAAATATTAAAGATAAAAAAGCTGATCCTATAATAGAAAAATTAGTTCATATTAATAGAATTACTAAAGTTGTAAAAGGTGGAAGAAGATTTGGTTTTTCAGCATTAGTAGTTGTGGGAAACCAAGCAGGAAGAATTGGTATTGCACATGCAAAAGCCAAACAAGTTCCTGATGCAATTAAAAAGGCAAATGAGATGGCTAGAAGAAAGTTAATTCATATACCTTTAAGAGAGGGAAGAACAATTCATCATGATGTTAAAGCAAAAGATGGTTCAGGAAAAATTGTTTTGAGAGCTGCATCTAAAGGCACTGGCATTATAGCAGGTGGACCTGTTAGAGCAGTTTGTGAAGTATTGGGTGTTAAGGATATAGTAGCAAAATCAATGGGAACTTCAAATGCTCATAATGTTATAAGAGCAACTATGAAAGCCTTAATGAGACAAAATTCACCAAAGCAAATATCAACAATTAGAAATAAAAAAATATCGGAAATTATAGAAAAAAGAGGATAATGACTAAATTAAATAATAGAGAAAAAATTAATAAATCTAAAATTAGAGTTGGCAGGGGTATTGGTTCTGGAAAAGGAAAAACTTCTGGTAGAGGTGTTAAAGGTCAGAAATCTAGATCTGGTGTAGCAATAAAAAGTTTTGAAGGTGGTCAAATGCCACTTTATAGAAGATTACCAAAGAGAGGATTTAATCCAATATTAAATGAAAAAATAGCAATTTTGAATCTTGAAAAAATTCAACTTTATATAAACAAAAAAACTCTAAATTCTAATGATATAATAAATGCAGAACTTTTAAAAAAATTAAAATTGATCAACAAAAATTCAACAAAGTTAAAAATTTTAGGCACCGGTAATATCAAAGATAAAGTTAATATAGAAGCAAACTTGGCTTCTAAATCTGCAGTTGAAAAATTAGAAAAACTTGGTGGATCAATTCAATTAAAAAAATAAATTATTTTTAGTTAATGAGCGCTTCTACTTCAGCAAATGATCTAAGAAATAGAATATTATTTACTATTGGTATTTTAGCAGTATATAGATTTGGTACTTTTGTACCATTACCAGGTATCGATCCAGAACAACTAAAAATTTTAATGGAAGGTAATCAAAAAGGATTACTTGGAATGTTCAACGTTTTTGCTGGAGGTGCTGTTAGTAGAATGGCTATTTTTGCTTTAGGGATAATGCCTTATATTTCTTCATCTATTATAGTTCAGTTATTAACAGGTGTTACTGATTATTTTAAAAACTTAAAATCACAAGGCGAAACTGGAAGAGCTAAAATTACTCAAATTACAAGGTACGGAACTGTTTTGTTAGCAACTATTCAAGGTTATGGCTTATCTGTTGGATTAGAGTCATCAGCAAATTTAGTTATTAATCCTGGTGGATTTTTTAAAATCTCAACTGTGACTACTATAGTAGCAGGGACAATATTCTTAATGTGGTTAGGTGAACAAATTACACAAAGAGGTATTGGTAATGGAATTTCTTTAATTATTTTTTCAGGTATTGTAGCCGAAATACCTAGAGCATTAGTAACTACATTCGAACTAGGTAGAACAGGAGCTGTATCAACTTTAATGATTTTGGCTATCTTTGTTTTATTAGTTGCTACAATTTTATTTGTAGTATTTATGGAAAGAGCTTTAAGAAAAATTTTAATTAACTATCCTAAAAGACAGATGGGAAACAAAATGTATGGTGGCGAGTCATCTCATTTACCGCTTAAAATTAACCAAGCTGGTGTAATCCCTGCAATTTTTGCCTCAGCATTACTTTTATTGCCAGTTACTTTTTCTAACTTTTCTTTTTCAAATAATGATACATTTTTAAATTTGAGCTCTTACTTTACTCAAGGCCA
>MDSW01186480.1_pt1 | contig 11479 bp, 5 predicted proteins | sample 811171 | NCBI WGS metagenome assembly MDSW01 (sample SAMN05326641, study PRJNA326480) | marine metagenome | isolation source: seawater | place: Atlantic Ocean: North West | collected 2012
GCTATTAATAAAAAAAACAAGATGTAAATAATTTAATCCAACAATTACATTTGGGAGTATTTGACAATAATACCGGACGAAGTAACGCCGAAGAATTTGAAACACAAGTAAATTCTTTATTAAATGAAGCAGCATCGGCAGCCGGAAAAATTGGTAGAGAAAGTTTATCTAAAGATAATAAATTTGTTATCATGGTAAAAGCAGGTAGTAAAGGTAAAACACTTAATATTGCACAAATGATTTCATGCTTGGGACAACAAAATGTAGATGGAAAACGTATTCCTTACGGATTTGATAACCGAACATTACCACATTATACTAAATTTAACGATTCCCCTGAAGCTAGAGGATTTGTAGAATCATCATTTATACAAGGACTAACACCAGAAGAAATGTTCTTTCATGCGGTTGGTGGTAGAATTGGACTTATTGATACAGCTGTTAAAACCAGTCAAACTGGTTATATCCAAAGAAGATTGATTAAAGGATTGGAAGATATTAAAGTAGCTTATGATATGACTGCTAGAAATAATAAAAATAAAATTATACAATTTAAATATGGTTATGATTGTATTGATTCTTGTAAAACAGAAAATCAGACATTACCACTGACAAAAATGTCAATCGAACAAATATATGCTCATTTTCAAATGCCAACATTAGATAAAAATGATATTTATTCCACCAACTTTACAAAAGATACTATAAAAAGAATAAAAATTCAAAATGATAAATTAAAAGAATCTACTAAAAAAATATTGTCAATTATGCTTGACTCACGTGAAAATTTAATCAAACACGTATTTAAATATGAAGATAATATTAGAATTCATATACCTGTAAATTTCTATAGAATCATAACAAATGTTCAAAATCAATTACATATACAAAAAGATTCTATTGTTAATATTACACCACAAGAAGTATATGACTTATTAGATCAAACATATAAATCATTAGAAAAAATGAAATTATTTGCCCCAACAAAATTATTCAAGATAGCATTTTATTATCACTTATCCCCTAAGGATTTGTTATTGGTAAATAAATTCAATAAAAAAGGTGTGATGTTATTGCTAGAGACCATTGTTTTACAATATAAAAAATCATTAGTACATCCCGGTGAAATGGTTGGAATGATTAGTGCTCAGAGCATAGGTGAACCTACTACGCAAATGACTTTGAATACATTTCATTTTGCTGGTGTAGCTAGTAAAAGTAATGTTACTCGTGGTGTTCCTAGAATTGAAGAAATTTTGTCACTAAGCGCAAATCCCAAAAAACCGGGTGTTACTATTTATTTAAAAGATAAAGATGAAGAATCGGTAGAAAAAGCTTTAGAATTGAAATATAAATTAGAATATACATGTTTACGCGATATAACTAAAAAAGTATCTATTTGCTTTGATCCTGATAAAATGGCAACACTTATTGATGAAGATAAAGATTTAATGAAAGAATACAATATGTTCGAAAAAATGATTGAAGGAACTGGTGGATGTAACATTGAAGATAAAGATGAAATGTCTAAATGGATTATTCGATTTGAAATGGATAGAGAATCAATGTTAGAACAAAATATAAATATGGACGATATACATTTTGCTATTAAAAATAGTTACAAATCTACAATACAATGTATTTATTCCGATTTTAATGCATCAAATTTAGTGTTTAGAATAAGAATTGTTGAATCTTTATTTAAAAATAAAAAATCGTCATTGGATCAATCAGATGAAATATATATGTTAAGAAATTTACAAGAAAATATATTGAATAATATAATTTTAAAAGGTATTAAAAATATTAACAAAATCAACGCGAGAACTATAAAAAATTGTATGAAGAAAAACAATGGAAATTGGATTCCAAAAGATATATGGGTATTGGATACTGTAGGAACAAATTTATTAGATATTTTAGGAAGAGATGATATTGATTTTTCAAGAACATTCAGTAATGATATTCAAGAAATTTATCGTTTATTGGGGATAGAAGCCGCCAGACAATCTGTATATAATGAATTTGATGAAGCTATCAGTTTTGATGGAACATATATTAATACACATCATTTGGATTTGTTATGTGACCGAATGTGCGCAACAAAAAAAATGGTTTCAATATTTAGACACGGGATAAATAATGATGATATTGGTCCGATAGCAAAAGCTAGTTTTGAAGAAACTCCTGAAATGTTCTTACGAGCAGCGAAACATGGAGAGTTAGATTTAATGACAGGAGTTTCATCCAACATAATGTGTGGACAAGAAGGTTATTTTGGAACAAGCGCATTTCAGTTAATTTTAGATATTGATAAAATGAACGAATTGGGTGATAAATCTTTAGAACAAAAAGAAGACTTTACAAATGATATTTACAAGCATGTTGAAGAAAAATGCTCTATGGAAAATATTAAATTAAATGATACAACTAAATATATAAAATCTGAAGATTTGGGCAACATTGATACTGAATATGACCCTGGGTTTTAAATCTCAAAAAAAAATAATATTTAATATAAAATGATTGTATTATTAAATATTATTGATAACATACTCGAAAAATATCAAGATAAAAGAAAGTATAAAATTATTTTTTTTGATGCTGTGAGATTTCATAATCCAATATTTTTTTATTATTTACATATAAGTTTTTTAACCGATTCTGGCGCAGAAAATATTTATATAGAAGCAAAAAAAACAATGAATTCGCTTAAAAAATTTGCAAGGTTATGGAAAATGAAAAAAATGAAAACATACTCCAATAAAGTAAATTTACTTATGGATAAAAAATTATCAGACATTGATAGTTCAAAAAAAATAACATTGGTACATTCGAATATGATATACACATTTACACTAATAGACCTATTAACATTATGGAAAACAGCACTGACAAATACAGAAGGATTATTTTCAAAACCTCTGTCACTAAAAAATCCATATACAAATATCGTATTTAAAAAACATAATTTATATAATATTTATTTCAATTTGTTGTATTCTAATTACAATATTCCTATTATTATTCAATTATATTTTAAATATAATTTTAATGTTGATACATTTATCGCGGAGAGTTTTCCTTTTTTAAGAGAATACTCTATTGATAACTTTAATATAAATGCAACAATATATGATAAATTTGAACATTTAATTAATATGAATAATGATTACCCAAATGAAATGGCAAATATACAAGTGAGTAATGTTGTTACTTATTCTATAAAAAAAATATATGTATCGCATTTTAAAAATCATTTATATCACTATATCAAACAAAAATATTCTTTTAATCCCATTATAAGAAATAAACATCGTGATATGTTAATCAATAAATTTTTAGATATTATTACTATTATTCGAAAAATCACAGATGATATCAAAGATATGTCTGATGATGCTATTTCAATAAGACAACAAATTGGTAGATATACCCCAGAAAATGTTTTTGAACCCACTGCTGAAATATTACGTTCCCCAATTCCTTCACCAACTCATTCGGAGGTTTCAATCCAATCAACTACTTCAACAACAACAACACCTCCATCAAGCCTTAGGATTGATGACTACCGGTTACCCAATTATCATGGTAGACATAAATAATTATATTATATCAATTATAATTATTTATTTTCTTTCATTTTTATTATTATCTTTGGTTTTGTTAATATATTATTAAAATAATCATCCACATTTTTATATGAATTATTTTTAACCATTTCATCAAACTTGATTATATTTTTTTTATTTATTCTACGAAGACCATTATATTTTAATAAACAGTAATTTGGTTTATAAGGTATTGTTTTTCCTGATTCTATTCTTACATTATTACCTATCAAAACATAATAATAATTTGATGATTTATTAATTACAGTATAAGGGACAACTCCGGTTTTCATTTTTATTTTAGACTTATGACTACTATTAAAACATATCAATGGTATTTTGTAGTGACTTGCCAAAATCATATAATCATACCATGTTAAATAATAATCATCAATGTCTATACAATCTTTAATAACATTTTCATCTCTTGTTTTCATCAACTCTTTTTTTTTTGAAAATTTCTTTTCACTTCGAATAACCATGTGTACATTTCTATATGTTATATTATTATTTTTCATACTTGTCATTTTATTAATTAATATTTCCTTTAATTCATCATCATCTATCTTCTTATTTGTATGTAAGAATATAATATTTTTTATTATTTCAAATGAACATTGTTTTGTGGGTTTATAAAAATCTCTTCTAAATATATTATCATCTTTCTCGCTCAATATTTCATTTGTTATAAAATGTAAATTACCTCCCTTTTTTTGATCATTTTTATTCTGAAAATCAACATTTCTTTTACATGTAGATACATTCCATAATTTGTTGAAATCATCTTCATTTACTTTTTCTTTATTCTCCACTTTTGCTTCCACTTTTGCTTCCACTTTTTCTTCCACTTTTGCTTCCACTTTTTCTTTTGGTACTTGGACGTTTTCTTTTGTTCTCTTAATATAATCCAAATTAAATATGTTATTATTATGATTATCTATAGGATTAACTATATCATATATATTTTTTTGATTGACAAAATCACTATTTTTTTGAAGTTTAATATTGTTGAAATATTCATCACGCAATAAAACTCCTAATAATATAATTTCATTATCATGTAAATTATAATTAATTTCTCTATAATTCAAAAATGTTCTAGGATTCAATATAAATTTATTTAATCTTGGATACCTTATTAATTCATCTGCTAATTTCAAATAATACATTGTATCATTTTTAACTTCTGTAAAAAATAAATTATCTTCGGGTAAAAAAATTTGACATTTGTCTGTTTGTGTAGAAAAACTACAAAATTCTTTTTTACCACAGTCAGAGTCCTTTAATCCCAGACATTTAACCATATCTTTTATTTCTATGTCGTTATCAAATATTTTTGATTTCGTCCATTTTATTTTTGGATCCATTAATTCGCGTATCACTTCTCTTATATTTTGTATTTTATATCGATATATCGAATTTTCTTTTATTATTTTTTTTATCTCCTTTTTAAATTTTAAATTTCCATTTTTATTAATTACATTGCGAAATATTCCACGAAACATGTTGTAAAAATTACTTTCTAATTTAATTTTATTCGCAATTGTTTGTCTCTTCTTATCAAATTTCTTACTAATAATTAACTGATTGTCTAATTTTATAAAATCTTGTGTTTTGTCTGCTATATTTTTTATTTCGCCTAAGCCATCATCCGACCCGTCCGTGATATTGTTTATATGTGTGTTCGGCACCACCTTAACGAATTGATTTGTTTCTGTAATTATACCAATTATAAATCCAGTGGCATCTATTACTTTTTTTTTAGGTTTGCATAAAATTTTTTTATTGTGATTCTTAATTTTATTTAATAAAACTATTGTTTTACTATATTCCATCATTGGTATTTCATCAAAATATCCATAATCTAAATCTACTTTTATATTTGAAGGTCTACATGGTAAAAATATTTTATTTGTATTATTGTCGGATATTACTATACCTATAACTTTTAAATTAAAATTTACTATTTGTTTTTCAACCTTATATATACTTTTATCTCCTATATAATCTAATAAGGTGTCTAGTTTAATATTATTTTGGAAATCACTTGTTGTTGATTTAACAAATGGCTTACATTGTTCCATTGTGAAATTTAAAATATCTTTCAGTCCTGGGGAAATTTGCCTTAAATTATCACTATTAAACGCTTTTATGATTTTATAAAGATTTTTCTTACCTTTCTTCTTATTTAATTTATTAAACCAAAATAATGGCTCGTATATATTATTCATTGAATAAAGTATCACTGATAGTTTTTCAGGATCAAACAATGTATTTGTATAAGCATTTGTTGGACATATTAGTTGAATTTTTCCAGTAACATCATCATTAGGACTATCTAATATAATTAGATTCATTCCATTAGGAAATAAACCTCCTTCTTTACTAGGAAGACATAGAATATCCCATAAATATTTATAATCTATTGTTTCCGAATTATTGTTAATAAAATTTTTATAATTTTCATAAGCAGAAACAATCTTATTTATCTTTGATTTTATTTCCTCTTTTGTCTTTGTTGTCTTTAGTGATTTTTCTATATTACTATAAAATGTACTGTTTTTAATTTGGTCCATAGAATCATTCGATGGTTTTATATTATCTTTTGTTTCAAATAATTTTATTAAATTACCGTTATGATAAGAAATGAATTTATCTATATTTAAATTATCTAATATATTTTTTTTAAGTTGATTTACGGTAATAACATCTTCTACTATAGTTCTCTCTTTTTTACTGTTTTTACTATGATTTGAAATATCATTATATAAATTTGCAATACATGATAAAAATGTTTGATTTTTTTTCCTTTCTACACCTTTACGTAATAAACAATATGTATTGGATTTCAAACCAGTATCATTTATACTAATATAACATTTATTTACAACATTATACTGTAAAAATTTTGATATTTGTGGTAATAAATATCCCAATTGTTTATTCTGTAAAGGAAATGCGACTGTTAAAGGATTTTCATTTACATTTGAATCATCGGATTCTTCTCCAGGTGAATCATTTGCTTCAATTTTTGCTTCATTATCTTCTTTTTGTCGTCTTTCAAAATACTCATCTTTTATATTATTATTTTTAGGTTTTGCGTCACATTTTTCATATGCTTTTTGTTGTGCACCTTCAGGTTTTTTTTTTGTCTTTCCATTCCTCTGATAACTATTTTTTATAGAAAATCCTCTTTTTGTTTTTTCACCTACAATATTTTTCCAAATTACTTTGCCCTTTTCGTCCATGCATTTTTTATTTTCTTTACATTTTGGCATTTTGGAAGACGGTTCATACATATATTTATAATGTTGGTCTTCTTTGCTTTTTTTTTGCTCGTCAGACCTTTTGTCAACTAAACTATATTTTTTTTCTTCATCAGCATCGTAACTAGCCTTTTTGAAACAACACGGTAAACACATTTTATCTCCTTTCTTTGTTTGAAAATTTGGAATATATGGTTTGTATACTATTTTACTTAATAAACCTTTCCCATCGGCACCGGGAGCAGTTTCGTTATCCTTTTTTATTTTATCATAATGATTTAATAAATTCATTCTTTCACTATTTATCTCTATAATTCTTTTACCTGGTGGAACCATATCCCCATGTTCTTTCATTTTATCTTTTTCCCATGGAATTACAGCGTCCCATCCACCACACGCACCATCGTTCACTTGTTTTACACTTAAACTTCTTTGCATCCCACCATTATCATCATCTCGTAAACACCAAAATCTAGGACATATATAATGATTTTTATTTTTATCACTACTACCATATGTAATATGTTCATCGTATGATTTAATTCCCGCGTCGTTATCTTTTTCATCAATCGCTTTTTTTTCTTCGTCCGTTAATGCTATTGGTTGTTTCATATATTGCGATTGACATGCTTTTGTATATGCTTGAAAATTTTCATCTTGGTCGTTATTGCTGAATAATCCAGGGTCTCTAGCTCTTAATCGTTTTATAAAAAAACTTTTTGAACCTTTTAATTTAATATTATTCAAATCTATTTTCTCTAACTTTTCTGTTTTTTGTTTTGATTTTCCTTTTGATTTTCCTTTTGTCAATGTTCCAACGATATTATCATCATCGCCCTCATCGTTAGATAAATCTATATTGTCCAAATTATGCGATTCATCGCTTGAACCTTTTTCATTGTTGGAAATCTTTAACGAATTTTCCTCATCATCATCGCTTAATCCGCCAAAACCCAGACCATCCAAAAAATCATCATCTGAAGAGTCGTCATCGGATAATTCTAATTTATTATCTTCAATGCTAACGCTAGATCGTTTTGAAAATTCCTTTTCAACTATAGCTATATTATCTTTTTCTTGTTTTATAGATATCTCTTTTATATTATTCATCCGCTCTATTTTTTTTTTATTATCATCATTTATTTCTTGCAAAATTATTTTAAATAATGAACCAATATACATTTTTATGTATTTTATGTATTTGATATTGTTTATTTTATTGATTTTAACTATATTCATATTTTCATATTTATCTTTTATTAACTCAGTTGTTTGAAATATTTCTATAGGAAAGCCTGGATGATCTCTAAAAATCTTTTTATTTTCATATACACCTACTTGAACTTTTATCTCATTTAAAATTGCGGCAATATATCCTTTTGCTTCAATCATCGACAAATTATAATTATCAATTAATAATTTTAAAATATATTCACTATCTTTACCTACTTGCATTTGTTCAATGATAAAACTATTAATCCCATTCATTTTATTATAATATGAAATTTTTTTGTATCTCATAGAAATACTTTTATTACTTGTTAAAAGTGATTGTGATACTTCAAATATATTTGATATTAAATTTATATAGTTCTTCAAATCAATACCCTTTTCATTTTTAATTTTGAATATATAATCAATATTATTTATTTCAATATTAGGATGGTCAAATGATTCAAATTTGTAATATTTATGTCCACTGTCTTGAAAATATGTATATATTGGTTCTAATATCTCTTTATTTATTGTGTTGTTGATAATTTCTTCTATATCTTTTATCTTTTTTCCATTATCAAAATTAATATGAACTTCCATTAAACTATTTTCTAATAATTCACAAAAAATATGTATCAACTTATCCTTTTCTTTTACTTTTACTTTATGACGTATATAAAATCCTAATTTCTTTTTCGTAGCCAATGCTTGACCTATTTTTATAATTTCATTTTTCTTTTTTTTAAAATTATATAAATAAGGTATTTTTTTACCATCGGTTGAAATTTTATTTGTATACAATCTATAAATGTTTTCTCTTCTGTTACCCGGATTATATTTTATCAATGGTACTTTTTCACTTGTCTTTATTAATTTAAATATTGTTTCCAAAGGTATTTTCATTTTCATGTCTTGATGTATGGTAAACATTATTTTTTTTATTCCATTATCATTTGTTTCATTATCATTTGATTTATTGTCATTTAGTTCATAAAACAAATCGACTTTTTCATTTTGCTTATCATCATAAAAATTTTTTATTTTATTATCTTTGATCAACTTTTCATTTCTATTTTTTTTAATATCTTGAAATGTTATTTGATTATCTTTTCGCAAATAATCATTATATAAATTGGGAAAATATGATTTAATTATATCTCTTTCGTTTGTTCCGTGATAAGACAATACATCTTCAGCATATGTTAAATATATAGTATTATCTATAAGATCCCCATATTCAAATAATAATTTATTATTCTCCCCTGAAAATGTATATTCAAAATTATATTTTAATAGATTATCAATGGTAACAAATTCATAAGGGTCAACGGTATTCAATAGCTTCTTTTTAATTATAAATTTAAATCCTAACGGTATGTCAACAACATATTCTCTTTCTTTTAGTTTTGTTTTGAAATCTTCAAATAAATATTCTTCTTTATCTTCTTCTTCTAATTTCATAGTACCGTTATCTAAGTTGATAAAATAATTATTTATCTTTTGAGCATCTAAATTTACAGAACCATTTTGTGTTAAATCATTGAAAACTTTTTCAGGTGATAATGTTTCTTTTTTTTTTGAAAATAAATACATCTCATCTATTGGTATTTGTTTTTTTAAAAAATAAAAAATTTTTTGTTTGACTGTCATAACAGTATCATCTGGATGTATGTACGAATTTATATATTCTACTTTACCTTTTTTTTCCAACTTTTCTCGTTCAACATCTTTCAAATCATTTTTTTTGCCAAAAACATATATTTTTTCTATTTCATCATTTTTCTTATAAAAAATTTTGAATATTTCCAACATATATAAATAAATAATATATAATTAATTATATAATCAAATGAATATAATTGTAGCTATGTGTAAAAATAGGGGAATGGGTTTTAAAAATACTATTCCCTGGCATCTATCTTCTGATTTACAACGATTTAAATATTTAACTACTTCTTTTGAAAATAAAAATAATGTAATTATGGGTAGGAAAACATGGGATAGTTTACCTAACAAATATAAACCTTTGCCTAAAAGAAAAAATATAATTATATCATCTAAAAAAGATATAATCAAACAAGAAAATGTAATAGTTTATAACGATATAAATTTAATTAAAAATCATTATAAAGAAATAAATAAAAATACCTGGATTATCGGTGGAACACAAATATACGATTATGCTCTGGAAAATGATTTAGTAAAATCAATATTGGTTACTGTTATTGATAACGAATTTGAATGTGATGTTTTTTTTCCAGAAATTCCAAGTAAATTTCAGCTTAAGCATGAAAGTCCTTATAAATTAGAAAATAGTATTATATATAAATATCAACAATGGGTAAAATAGTTTAATAATCGTAATAAGGATTATCCGTAATATCCATACCACAATATTCCTTTGGTTTTTTTTTATAATCGATTGGTTGATATATTCCTATTTGTTTTGCGTTCTGTAATAAAAATTTAAAATTTCTCCAAAATTCTGGTTTATGTCCTATGCTCTTAGTCATTATATGTGAAATCTCATGTATTCCTACAAATGTCAAGGTATTTTCATCTATTAATTTTGTTCCGCGTTTTGTAGTTGTTGTACAAAAAGCTAATTTTTCTCCTTTATTCTCAGAATATGCAGTAAATTGACTTGTAGGCAATGTTTCATTTATTTTTTTTGGATTAAAACCATTAACTAAACGCTTAACATTTTCACGCTTAGGATATTTTTTTTCCATATGTTTTACCAATTTTTTTAATTTAACAGTTACAGTTGCTAATAAATTTGCAACCAATTCTAATTTTGGCGTTTCACGAACACAATATGTATTTCCATCTACACTGGATTCAATGCATTTCAAATTATAAGCATCTGATTCGGAATAAATTTTTAAACAAAACATAACTACAAATCCAATAAGAATATAACCAAACATATTTTCTTTAAATGATGACATATATATATAATAAATAATATATCAAATGTTATATTATTTATTTACATTTTACATTTAATTACCAATTTCGAAGTTTCGCTTTGAGGTATCGCCAGATATTGTGCTCTGGTTCCATGGTCCTACCGACATTCTTGGATTTTGTGGTTCACTTCTCAATTGTAAATTAGCATTTCTTAAACTTGTTCCTACTGTATTAATTCCTACGTGATGACCAGCTTTTAATAAACTTACACTTGAAAGATCGCCATTATTAGGATTCAACTTTGAGAATTCAGAACTACCTGCCTTTGGCAATAATTCTTTGGGATCAACAACGCGTTTCTTCGATGCGTTCGCTTGTAATCCATTTTGACTTGTTCCTAGTCCATTTGCTGAACCCACACCTCCATTACCTCCTAAAGGATTAGCTGGACGGACACCAACCGATGCTGCTTGA
>MDSW01160480.1_pt1 | contig 11478 bp, 4 predicted proteins | sample 811171 | NCBI WGS metagenome assembly MDSW01 (sample SAMN05326641, study PRJNA326480) | marine metagenome | isolation source: seawater | place: Atlantic Ocean: North West | collected 2012
AGGAGGAGATGGAAGAGGAGGAGGAGGAGGAGGAGGAGGAGATGGAAGAGGAGGCGCGGGAGGGCGACGATCTGGGCGTGTTGGAGGACGCTTCGGAGGACTCGTCCTTCGGGGGAGGCTACGAGTCGTCTTCCGATTCGGAGGACGAGGAGGAAGACGCCGCCGACGGCGAGCCGATGGATCGGTGACGACGAGATGGATTTTTCCGACGAGAAAAGGCCTACTTGATCCTATCGACGGCCATGCGCGCGAGCTCGACGAGTCCCCGCCTGCACCGCACCGCGTGCGGGCACTCGATCGGCGGCAGGTTTTCGACGGCTTTGGCCGCCTCCGCCGCGTGCTCCCTCGCCAGCGCTTTCGTCCGCTCGACGCCGTCGCTTCGCCTCACCAACTCCGCGGCCCGCTCGACGTCTCCGTCGCGCTTGAACCTCCGCTCGATCAGCGGCACGAGCTCCGGATGCTCCTCCGCGGCGAACAGCGCGGGCGCGGTCGCGATGCCCTCGCGCAGATCTCCCAGCGTGGGTTTCCCGAGCACGCCCCCGACGCCGACGAAATCCAAGACGTCGTCTTGAAACTGAAACGCCAAGCCGAGATGCCGCCCGTACTCGTACGCCAGGTGCGCCGTCTCCTTATCGTGCCCGCCCAGCAGCACGATCGCCTTGGCGCTGTTCGCGATCAAGCTCGCGGTCTTGAAGTACGTCTTCTGGAAGTAGTGGTCGAAGCTCGTCAGGCGCTCCTTCTTCGCCGTCATCTGCATCACCTCCCCCGTGACGAGGTGCTCCAACACCTTACTCAGGAGCTCGATCACCTCCGTGTTCCGAAGGCTCGCCAGCGTCACCGACGCCCGCGCGAGTAAAAAATCACCCGCCAAGATGGCGAGCTTGTTCCCCACCTCCAAGTTGAGCGCCCGCAGACCCCGCCGCGTCGCGCTCCCGTCCAGAACGTCGTCGTGGAGTAAAGACGCGACGTGAATGAGCTCTGTCACCTCCGCCACCCGCTGCTGCCGCCGCCGCGTGTCGTCGGGAACGGCATCCGCGGGGGCGTGGTCCGGAGTGCTCCACGCGGAGGCGGAGGCGGAGGCGGAGGCGGGGTTCGTCCGCGCGGCGTTCGTCTCATAATGCGCGCTGCTCGTGAGCGAGGAGGCGAGGAGGAGTAAGACGGTCGGGCGCATGCGTTTGCCCTCGGAGCCGACGCGGAAGAAATACTCCGCCGCCGTCGCCAGCGCGGGGACCTCGGTCGTGACCGCCGAGCGCATGCGATCGCTGATCGCCGCGAGCTCGTCGTTCACGATCCCGAACGGGTTCACCGGCGCGTGGTCGCCGAGGGGGGAGGTCGCCGAGACGTGCCCGGGGGCGATCGCCGCGGAGGGCGCCGCGAACGAGCGAGCGCCGCGAGGCGCGGAGGCGTCCCGAGGAGGCGAGGCGGATCCGCGACGCGCGATCGACGACGTGGCGTCGTCGCGCGAAAGACCCGGAGGGGGCGCGAGCGCGGCGATCGGTCGCGTCCACGAGAAGTGCGACCGCGCGGGGGCGCGACGGGAGGTCTCCGCGCGCGCGGACGACGCGCGGAGGGGCTCGCCCGCGGCGCGCGCCGCCCACCGCGCGGCCGAACGCCGACACGCCCCCAGGAGCCCCATCGCCTCCGACGCGAACGTCCGGCTCCGGGATATTTCCACAAACCTCGGCGAGACGACGCGGGGCGCCGCGCGACGGACGCGCCGGCGGGGCGGGGCGAGCGCGCGGGGTCGCGAGGCGCGCGACGCGGCTCCGACCGCCGAGAACGACGTCGACGGCGAGCGCGTGCGCGTGTGGAGGAGGAGGAGCCACGAAACGAGCGACGAAACGATCGATCGATCGACAAGGAGCTGGCGTGCGCGAGGTCCGGGCCGCCGCGCCGTCTCCGGGCGCGCCCGACGAGCGCGCCGAGGGCGTCAATTTTTTGGCTGACGGCGCGCAAAATAAATGATGAGACTCGAATCAACACGTCTCGTCTCGTCTATCTTCGCGAGACGCTCGCGCTCGCGCTCGCGCTCGCGCTCGCGCTCGTCGCCTCCCCTCCGCAGTTCTTCCGGTTCCACATCGCGATCGCGACCTCCCCCCCCGCGATCTTCCCCGGACGCATGACGACGCTCCCGTCCCCGAGCGCCCTCTCCAACACCCCCGCGTCGATCTCCATCTCCATCTCCCTCCCGCCGCCCGGATCTCCCGTCCGGTGCCCAAAAAACGCACCATCCGAACCGGCGGCGTTGGCCACGCGCGCCCACAGCGGACACCCCCGCCCCTCCTCGCCGCGTCTCGCCTCCTCGCCCTCGTCCTCCCGGAGTTTCGGCCAACCGGGCGGCGGGTCCGCGGACCACCCCCAGAGCCGCGCGTTCGCGGGCATCCTCGCCTCGAACCCGCTGGGCACGCCGGACCACGCCGCGCGCGCGCACGCCCTCTCGCCGCGAACGCGACGCGGCGCAAAATCACCGCGAGCGCCGCCGCGTCGCCGATGAACCAAAACCGGCGCGTGAGCGCGCGTCGCGAACCCGTCGACGTCGCCGTGACGATCCCTTAAAGAGGACGATCCCCGCGCGCGTTCTGACCCCCGCGCGCGTTCTGACCCCCGCGCGCTTTCCTCGCGTTTGCCCTCCCCCTCCTCCTCCTCCTCCTCCTCCTTCTCCGCGACGACGACGACGCGGAACGCGAGCTCGGCGTCGCGTTCGTCGGTGAGGTCCCTTCCCGGCCGCTTCGAAAGATGAGCGCCGAGGCCGTGGCCGTCGTCGGACGTCGCGTCGCGCCGCGCGCCGATCTGCGCGACGGCGCCGCCGACGAGCGTCGCGCTCGTCGCCGCGCCCTCGATCGCCAAACCGAACGACCCGTCGCCGAAAGCTCCGGACGCGCCGCGCGGATATCCGACGGCGACGAACGAACCCGACGGGCGCGTGTTCGCCGGGATCGACACGCGCGCGAGGGACGGCGCGAAGGCGGTCTCCGCGCCGAACCCGTCGTCGAGGACGAGCGACGCGTCTTCCCTCCAAAAACGCCGCGCGGCGGAGAACGTCGACGCGAGGAGACCTCTTTTTTTCCCGTTCCGCGGCGTCCGTTCCGCGCGAACGACCGCCTCGGCGTCGACACCGGGGACCCGCCGGAGGACCCACCGCGCGTCCGTCGGTTCGCCCGCGCGGAACCGAAGCGTCACCATGGCGTCCGCGTCGTGCGCGCCGTCGCCGCCGCCGAAGCGCGCGACGCACTCCGCGAAGAGAGGCCCCGACGCGCACGACGCCGACCCGGTGACCAGCGAAGCCTCGCGCCCGGTCATCCGCGGAAACGCCGTCGCCGCGAAGAGCGAGCCGTGCGCGAACCCCGCGACGTCGACGAGCCAGGGCGGGGTCGCGCTCGCGACGAGGGCCGAGAGGGCGGTCAGTAGGGTCAGGGTCCGTCGGGGAAGGGTCCGTAGTCGGAGAAGGGTCCGTCGAGCCCGCGGCGTTTTGGTTTCGTCCCCTCGCGCGAACCCGTCTTTCGCGAGTCGCCGGGAAGCGTCATACCGACGCGGGGCGGAATACTTGATGTAGACTCCGTACGCCCGGAGCGAAACCGCGGCGAACGCGCCGAGGACGGCACCCCTCCGGTACCCGTCCCGGACGAGCGAGCGAAACGCCGCGTCGGAGACGACGTCGGGGCACCAGAGCGCCGCCGCGAACGCCGCGCCGATCGCGGCGGCGACGCAAAACCGACCAATCGACGAACCGACCGTCGAATAAGGGGAACCGACCGAAAAAAAATCGACCCCGTCGGAAAAGAAAAACAACCCTCCCCGCGCGCGCCTCGACGCGTCGCGACCCGTCGCGTCGAACGATAAGCCTCGGCGCGCGCCTCGACGCGGCGGCGGAGTCGGCGGCGACCGGAACGGGAACGCCAAGCAAATGCCCCCGGCGGCGGCTCCGAGGACGCACCGCCGCGCCCGCCGCCGCGCCCTCGCCGCCGCCGCCGCCGCGACCCTCCCGAGGGAACGCAACCACCCCGGGGCGCGCGGACGCGACGACGATCTAGTACTCCCGCCGACGAGACCCGTCGACCCGCCGCCCGAAGCGCGGCTCGGGTTCGATCCCGCGCGCGGCGTCGTCGTCGCGAGCCACGCGGAGAAGGACCCCCAGGCGTCGCCGCGGTTCGCCCGGCGGTGCGCTTTTTGGACGCTCTGGACGGAGGCGGAGGCGGCGACGACCGAACCCCTCGAGCCCCCGAGCGGGATCGAACCCGCGCGCGTCGTCGTCGTTCCCCTTCCGGCCGCGACCGCTCCCGACGACGCGTCCCTTCCCGCCGCCGCGCCTCCGAACGCCGATCCGAACGTCAAAGTGATCATTCCGAACAGCGTCGCGTTCGCGGCGAGGTACGCGGCGGCGCCGCCGACGAACGCGGGGGCGACGTGCCACGCGCTCGAGCGGGTGACGTAGGGCCCGTCGCCGAAATGTTCGTCCCTCGGCGACGCGTACGACGCCAACGACAGGCGAACGCGGTCGCGGGTTAAGTGGACGCCGCGACGCTCGAACTCGACCCCGAGCGAGGCGGGGGTGACCGCGACGGGGCGCGAGGCTCCTTCGGAAGCGTCTTCTTCGGCGTCGGCGGCGGCGGCGCGAACCACCTCGAGCGCGACGAGGCCCGCCGCGGGGACGTTCTCGACGGCGAAGACGACGATTGTTTCGTCCGACGCCTCCCGCTGCGAGCGAAGGCGCTCGCCCGTGCGCGCGTCGACGATCACGACGGGGGGTTCGTTCGGATCCGCGCGCGCTCGAAACTCCGCGCGGCGCGACGCGAGCGACGAGGGGTTCCGCGCGGCGAGGACGTCGCCCGCGCGAATCGCGAGGACGGGATCGGAGGCGCCGCCTTCGAAACCACCCACGAAACCTTCCGAGCCCTCGGCGTCGCGACCGCCCTCCTCGCGGTCCTCCAGAAATGCCTCGCACTCGAGCGCGGCGGCGGCGAGGCGCGCGACGGCGGACCGCGCGTCCGCCTCCGCTCGGTTCGCGGCGTCGAAGACGTCGTCCGCGACGTCCGCGGGGCACGTGCCGGTGACGGCGTCGTGGTGGAGCCCGAGGAACGCCCCGCGCCGCGCCGACCGCAGCGAAGCCTCGATCGCGACCGGATCGAACGACGAACGAGCATCGGCCGTCGCGTCCGCGAGCATCGCCCCGAGGTTCGTCGCGTCGAGCGCGAGCTCGGCTGCGGCGACGACGCGCGATTTCAACGCCCGCCTCGCGACGTACGAGCCCACCCACGCGTTTTCCCAGTGCGGAAAGTTATCGGCGTACGGGAAGAATCCGCCCGACAGGCGCGGAACGGTCGCCGCGTTCGCCGCGAGGCTTCGCCGCGCGGACTCGAAGTACTCCGAAGGCGTCGACCAGCGGAACCGAAACCGCGTGGATGTGGAAGACCGCCCGCCTCCCGCGCGCCGAGGGCGAGCGGAGGAAGGGCGAGCGGAGGAGGCTCGCTCCTCCTCGTCCGAGCCCCCCAACCCGTTTTTTTTCGCGAAAAAAAACGTCTCGTCGTACCACGCGAGCAGGCGCTCCCACGCCTCAAACACGCCCCCCGCGTCGTCGAACCTGAAGTCGTCCCCGACGAGAATCATCGCGTGGCCGTGCCTGACCCCCTCCGTCGCCGCCGCGGCCTCCGCCTCGAGAGCGGCAGCGGCGAGGAATTTCTCCGACGCCGTCGCCGCGTCGCGCGCGTTCCGAAAGTCGAGCGCCGCGGGGAGGTTATAGTGCCGCCGGAGGACGTGCGCGAAGACGGCGCTCTCGCTCGGGGCGTTCGAATCGCGCGTCCACGCGAACTCGCGCTCGCCCCGGCGAACCATCCGCGCGCGAACCGCGGCGGGCACGCGGTTGAGAACGACGGCGTCGAAGCCGAGGCTCGCGAGCGTCGCCGGCGTGCGCGCCGCGTGCCCGAACGGATCAATCTGCCACGCGACGCGAGGACGCGTCCACGCGTCGCGGAGCCGGTCCGGTTCGTCCGAATCGTCCGGTTCTTCCGGTTCGTCCGCCGCCCCGCCCCGTTCGCTCGCCCTCGCTCCCAACAGCCGCTCGAGCGTTCGGAGACCCTCCTCGTACTGCGCGGCGACGAGTTGCGGCGGCGTGAGGGCCTCGTCGTGGCTCACCCACCCGCCGCCGACGACGTCGAGTCGGCGTTCGCGAACGAGCCGCCGCGTCAGCGCCAGCCACGTCGGAGGGCACGGCTCGGAGGCGGTCCCCGAGGAGAGGGCGTCCGCGACGTCCGCGCGGCGGGCGTTCGCGACGCGCCACAGCCGGTCCGGGTCGGCGGGCTCGGCCGGCTCGGACGGCGCGACGATCGGAACGCGGTACTCGCACGTCGCGGGCGTGGGCGACGACCCGGACTCGTCGAGCCATCGCGCGAGGAAGGCGACGTCCGCGAGCGCGAACCGGCGCCTCGGGTCGCGCGCGAGCGCGGACATCACCGCGGGGTGGACCTTCGCGCCGTGCGTCGCGTGGTACGCCTCGAACGTCCGGCGCCATCCCGCGTCGAGGTGTGTGTGCGGGACGAGGTGCACGCACGGGGACGCGCGCGTGCAGTCCGCGTCCGTGGACGCGCCCCAGGCGTCGTACGCGCGGTGCGACGACGGGGGGTGAGACGATGACGCCCGCGCGGAAAGCGGCGGCAGACAGGCGATCGACGCGAGGATGGCGAAGAGGACGCGGAGAAGACCCGGGCGAGACATCGACACGCCCAGAACGACGCCCTCCACCCCCCGCGGGGCTCGCGAGGCGATGTGAGCACACGACGACGACGCGAGGGACGTTGGCGGGGCGGAGAAACGACGCGAATAACAACGACGACGACGACGAGCTGACTGCTCGCGCGTCAGTCAGCAATATCGTCTATCAGCAGCGGCACCCAGACTTCACGAGCGTTTGGCGACGGACGAAACGCGAGACGAGATCTCCTCCTCGCGCTCGCGGATCGTCCTCGCTCACGCGCCCTCCTCGTCCTCGCTCGCGACGACGTCGTACCTCCTGAAGAGTATGAACGTGATGAACTCCTCCCCCCTCCCCCCCCCGCGCCACCCGCGCCCCGCGTACACGCCCGGTCCGAGGGGCCGCAGGTAATCCACCAGCGTGTCGAACGGCGGCGGCGGCAGCTTCGGCACGGGCCACCACGTCGCGAGCATCCCCGCGCCGGGGGTCATCCTCCCCGGCCTCGACATCGCCGGGGGCATGTCCGCCTCCAGGTACGGCGGGTTCTCGTAGTCCAGCATCAGGTCCGCGTCCTCGCCGGTCGCGGGCACCTTCAGGAACCGCTCGAGGGTGTCGTTGGTTCGGAAGTACAGCGGGAGGAATCGCTCGATCGCGCGCGGTTTCTTGACGCACACGCGGCCGTGCCACGTCCCGGGGTCCGTCGGCGAGGGGTAAAACACCTTCTGGAACCGGTCGATGAGAGGCCCGCCGGGGACGTTCGCGGCGCGGCCCTCGAACACCTGCACCCCCGCGCGCGCCGCGAGGACGGCGGAGGCGGAAGAGGAGGCGGAGGCGGAGGCGGAGGCGGAGGAGGCGGAAGGAGATCCCTCGTCGCGGCGGTACTCGTCGGGATCGTCTTCGTCGGAAGCGTCGTCGGAGACGCATCCCCCGGGCTCTTCGAAGCGCTCCGCGACGCGCTCGAGGCGCTCCTGGTACTCCTCGAGGTCGGTGCTGATGTCCATCGCGCCGGTGGCCTCGCGCTCGGCGAGCTTCACCTTGTACAGGAGGCCGGCGATGAACCAGCAGTTGACTAACCCGCGATCGGTGAGCTCGTCCATGAGAAGCACGCGGTGCTCCTCGGGCACGAGCGCGAGCTGCTCGTAGACGTACGTCGCCATGTTCGTGGACTTGGACGTGAACGCGAGGTGTTCGTACGCGTTCAGGGTCGTCGCGAGGCGGATGATGCGGTCCTCCGCCTCCTCGAAGGCGTCCGCGGGGGCCTGGGAGGAGGGCGCGAGCGCGCGGTGCGTCGTCGGCGCGCGGAGGCGGCGGTGGGGCGAGGAGCGGGAGGCCGCGACGGCGCGCGCCGCCGACGTCGAGGGCACGCCGGCGCCGCGAGGAGAGTGCCGGGAAGGCGCGCGCGCTGCCGCCGCGCCGAAGGCGCGTCCGGTGGCGAGGGACATTCGCGCGCCGAGAGGGGCCACGGGGGGCGGGGCGTGGCGATCAATGTCGCGCGAGCGTCCCGCGGCGTTCCGTGGCGGGCTTCTTCGAGTCTCGAAATGTTGTTGCAGTACTGTTGGCGCGCGGCGCGTCGTGGTTTTCGACGGCGATGGACGATACGCGTCAGACCGTCGATCGAGGGTTCGCGACCCTCGACCGCGAGCGATTATCCTCCCGACGGTCGTCCGGATCTTGCGCGACGTGTCGTCGAGAGCCGCTCGCAATTGGGCGGACGTCACCGCCGCCGACGCGCGCTCGCGCGGACACACTCAGACGGCGCAGCGCCACGCGCGCACGCTCGCCCGCGCTCTTCCCCCGTTCGCGCTCGACGCCACCGCGCGTTCGGTCGTCGACGCCCGCGCTCTCGAGCCCCTCCTCGCTCGCCTCGCGCCCTCCGGCGAGCCGCACCCCGCCACGTTATCCGTCGCGCCCGTGTCGGATCTCTGCTCGACCAAGGATCGCCATGTCCGCCGCGTCCGCCGTCGCGTCCGCGACCTCTCTCACCGCGCGCCACGCCGCGCGCGGCGCCGCGCGGGTCCCGAGGACCGCGACGGCGGCCGCGCCGGCTCGTAAGGCCGGCCGCGGCGCGGGCCTTCGGTGCGACGCGTTCCTCGACCAGATCAAGAAAGCGGCCGCCTCCGCCATGGGCGGCGACCCCGCGGCGAAGACGCAGGCCCGGTACAAGGACCGCGTCGACGCCATCAACGCCATGGGCCCCGCGATGGCGAAGCTGAGCGACGACGAGCTCCGGGCGAAGACCGCCGAGCTCCGGGCGAAGGTTCAGAACGGCGCGGATCTCGACGGGCTGCTCGTGGAGTCTTTCGCGCTCGTCCGCGAAGCCTCCGATCGCGTCCTCGGCCTTCGCCCGTTCGACGTCCAGCTCATCGGCGGCATGATCCTCCACGAGGGCCAGATCGCGGAGATGCGCACGGGCGAGGGGAAGACCCTCGTGTCCGCCCTCCCCGCGTTCCTCAACGCGCTGGGCGGCAAGGGCGTCCACGTCGTCACGGTGAACGATTACCTCGCGCGGCGCGACTGCGAGTGGATCGGTCAGATTCACAAGTTCCTCGGCCTGTCGTGCGGCTTGATCCAGGCGGGCATGAACGAGCAGGAACGGCGCGAGGGGTACTCCTCGGACGTCACGTACGTCACGAACAGCGAGCTCGGGTTCGATTACCTCCGCGACAACCTCGCGCAGACCACCGCGGAGCTCGTGCTGCGGGACTTCAACTTTTGCGTCATCGACGAGGTGGACAGCATCCTCATCGACGAGGCCAGGACGCCGCTGATCATCTCCGGCTTGGCGGATAAGCCCAGCGAGCGGTACGTCCAGGCGGCGAAGATCGCGGACGCGTTCGAGAAGGATTTCCACTACACCGTGGACGAGAAGCAGAAGTCCGTCCTGCTCACCGAGGAGGGCTACGAAGCCGCGGAGGAGCTCCTCCAGGTGACGGACCTGTACGACCCTCGCACGCAGTGGGCGCTCTACATCATCAACGCCATCAAGGCGAAGGACCTGCAGATCAAGGACGTGAGCTACATCGTCAAGGGCACCGAGGTGGTCATCGTGGACGAGTTCACGGGGCGCACGATGGTGGGGCGGCGCTGGTCCGACGGCCTGCACCAGGCGGTGGAGGCGAAGGAGGGGTTGCCGATTCAGAACGAGACGGTGACCATCGCCAGCGTCACGTACCAGGCGTTTTTCCGCGCGTTCCCGAAACTCGGCGGCATGACCGGCACCGCGGAGACGGAGCTCACGGAGTTCAACAACATCTACGACCTGAGCGTGCAGGTGGTCCCCACGAACCGCGACGTCCAGCGCGAGGACTCGCAGGACGTCGTGTTCCGCTCCGAGAGCGGGAAGTGGGCGGCGGTGCGGCGCGAGATTGCGCGCATGCACAAGAAGGGCCGCCCCGTGCTCGTCGGCACCACCTCCGTCGAGCGCTCCGAGGAGATCGGCAGGCTGCTCGACGAGGAGGGCGTGCCGTACGAGCTCCTGAACGCCAAGCCCGAGAACGTCGAGCGCGAGTCCGAGATCGTCGCGCAGTCCGGGCGCAAGGGCGCGGTGACGATCGCCACGAACATGGCGGGCCGCGGCACGGACATTCTCCTCGGCGGCAACGCCGAGTTCATGGCGCGACTTCGCATCCGCGAGGCGCTCATGCCGAGGGTCGTCATGCCCGAGGACGGGGACATCGCGTTCGAGAAGAAGCAGCTCGGCGGCGCCAGCGCGGACAAGTGGAGGGTGAAGGACGGGCTCTACCCGTGCGAGCTCTCCGCCGAGGCGTCCCGGTTGCTGAGCGAGGGCGTCGACGCCGCCGTCGCGGGCTGGGGCGAGCGCGCCGTGGACGCGCTCGACGCGGAGGACAGGCTCTCGTTCGCGTGCGAGAAGGCGCCGACCGACGACGAGGCCGCGCTGAAGCTCCGCGCGGCGTTCAACGCGATCGAGGCGGAGTTCAAGGTGGTGACGACCGCGGAGAAGGCGGAGGTGCAGGCGCTCGGCGGTTTGCACGTCGTCGGCACGGAGCGCCATGAGTCGCGGCGCGTCGACAACCAGCTCCGCGGCCGCGCGGGGCGCCAGGGCGACCCGGGCTCGACGCGGTACTTCCTCTCGCTCGAGGATAACCTGTTCCGGATCTTCGGCGGGGAGAAGATCCAGGCGCTCATGACGGCGTTCCAGGTGGAGGACATGCCGATCGAGTCCGGCATGCTGACGCAGTCTCTGGATTCCGCCCAGAAGAAGGTGGAGACGTACTTTTACGACATCCGCAAGCAGCTCTTCGACTACGACCAGGTGCTGAACAGCCAGCGCGAGAAGCTGTACTTCGAGCGCCGCCGCGCCCTGGCCGCGAGCGAGGCGGACCTCAGGGCGCTCATGCTCGAGTACGCGGAGCAGACGGTGGATGACATCGTCGCCGCGAACCTCGACCCGGCGGCGGAGCCCGCCGAGTGGCCGCTCGACGGCCTCGCCGCCAAGATGTCGCAGTACTGCTACCTGATGGCGGACCTCGACGAGGCCACGCTCAGGGCGAAGGCGGATCAGGGAGGCATCGACGCGGTGCGCGACTACCTCGTGAAGCGCGGGAAGGAGGCGTACGAGCAGAAGCGCGCGGAGGTGGAGGCGGCGCAGCCCGGGTTGATGGGCGAGGCGGAGCGTTTCTTCGTCCTCACGCAGACGGACAACCTGTGGAAGGAACACCTGCAGGCGATCAAGTTCGTGCAGCAGGCGGTGGGCCTGCGCGGGTACGCGCAGAAGGACCCGCTCATCGAGTACAAGCTCGAGGGGTACAACCTGTTCGTGGAGATGATGGCGC
>MDSW01170702.1_pt1 | contig 11478 bp, 12 predicted proteins | sample 811171 | NCBI WGS metagenome assembly MDSW01 (sample SAMN05326641, study PRJNA326480) | marine metagenome | isolation source: seawater | place: Atlantic Ocean: North West | collected 2012
AGATAAGAATGGTGCTCAGGTTATGATTGAAAGAGAAATACGAATACCTGAAGTAAATGTAAGAGGTTTCTTTGATTTACTTTTAGTAGAAGACGGAGCAATGATTGATATAAAGACTTGTAATGCTTGGAAATGGAAGAACCTATTTGGTAGAAACCCTGATCCAAACCCAGCTATAAACTATTATTTACAGCTTGGAACATACGGATGGTGGTACGAAGAAGATTCGGGGAACAAATTGAAAAAGCTTGCGTTACTATACTATAACAAAGATAATAGTAGAATGAGAGAAAAGGTCATACCGATATCATACATAGATAAAGCAAAAGAATATTGGTATGATGTAAAGAAACGTTTTAAAAAAGGAAACCCACCTATAGAACTTGGGATTGCACCAGTATATAATTGGGAGTGTAATATCAAATACTGCAACTTCTATGAAGTGTGTGGAGGTGGATTAAAAGGAAAGGGAACAGACCTATGAGTGAAAAGAAACCCGATTGGGATAAAATAACTGAAGGTAAGATAAGGCATGGTATAGCCGTAGAGGCTTTCAGTAAGGGCATGGAACTCAATGCTGATAATATGAGGACTATGGAAAGATGGGTGCAATTTGTAATACATGGTTACGATGGTATTAAAGAGAAGCTAGATGCACATCAACAAACAATGTCAGAGCAACAGACTATAGATAAGGTTAAAGATACCTTTGATGGTGAAGAAGTAGACACTGATAAGTACATTACAGATGCGATAGAAAAAGCTTCTGTTGGTCTTGACAGAAAGAATAAGAACATCGTTATGGCTAGACTCAGGGATGGTAAAATTAATACAGAGAACCTACAAGCATGTCTAGACAGAATAGAAGTACTGAAGAAAGGATAGTATGGTTGACATTGGGGATGCTTACTATCCAAGTGATTTGGATGATAATAGACTTTCTGTACCAAAAGGCAGATATACTGCTGTGATAACAGATCTTTCTATATCTGAGAATGTCAGGTTCGGCAAACATATTGCTGATGTATTTAAACCAGTGTATGCTATTGACAAAGAAAGTCATCCCCAATATGATGGTTGCTCTGTGATAGATAATGGCATTTTCAGATATAAGAAGGTGGGGGATTCACCATACGACCATAGTAAAAACTGGGGCTTTGCAAAATTCTTGTCCGTAATGGGACTTCGCAAAAAGGATAGGGAAGGTGGGCAACTGCCTTTCCTATACCTGAATGATATAAAAGGTGCTGTTGTATTGATAGATGTATTTATAAAACGATTTATAAATGATTTAGATTCTGAGATAGCTTACCCAGTATGTAGAACAATTCAATTACAGAAACCTGCGGAAGTACCATTCTAATGAAGTTCAATGAGTCCTTATCAAGTGGTAAACAATCTGAAAAAATTGTATTAAAAATGGTGCAGAATAAATACCCTAAAGCATATATCAAAGAAGGGTATCATAAAGAGTATGATATAATGATACCTGAGATAAATAAAACAATAGAGGTAAAGAAAGATTTTAAATCACAATATACTGGTAACGTAGTTATAGAAATGGAAATGAATAACAGACCATCAGGGTTGCAAACTACCACTGCTGATTGGTGGGTATTTCATTTAGATGCAACAGAAATAGTGTGGATCACATTAGAAAGATTAAAAGAAATGGTAGAACTTGAGGGTTATAAACTAGTAGAGTTTATTGGTGATGGCGATGAGATAAGTAAGCAAGCCTATTTAGCACCTAAAAAAGATTTATATATGTATAGCAATAAAATAAAAGAAATAAATAAGGATGATACATTATGAAGAAACAAAAGTGTGTAGCAAATATTAAGTTCTCACTGCAAGAAGTAGAGCTTATGATAAACTCACTAGAAAACTTAATTAGGATAGAGATACCATTTCAAGATAGTGCAGACTGGAGAAAGCCTTATGAGATGTTATTAAAAGATCTAAAAAAGATTAAGTCTGATATGAAGAACAAGATAGAAGAAGCAATGTTAAATAGAGAACATGAAGAAACTTCTACAATATATGGTGAAGTATGTGAGGTATGCGAATGAAGAACAAAGAAAATGTAAGAAGAGGTAGAAGAGCTAGACAGCGTGGAGCAGAACTACAAAGGCAAGCTGTACGCATGGCAAAAGATCTAGGACTAGAGGCATTTAATCGTGATAGGGGCGGTGCACAACATGAACAAGGCGACATAGAGATTGAAGGTCATTGGTATGGGTGCAAAAGAAGAACTCGTATTGCTCAATGGCTCAAGCCTGAAAAAGAAGAAGAAGGAGTTGTAGTTAGAGAAGATAGAGGTAAGCCTTATATCGTATTAGACTATGAATACTTTTTAAATATGCTATCTATAATGAAAGAGATGGCAGACTAATTGTTAACAAACGAGGTGGTCTGCTTTATAAATTTAAAATGAGAGACTTTTAAATGGAATTGGTTGGCGAACTAAAGATAAAGTAGACCATCTCATAATAAGGAGAAAACAGCATGGCTGAATACAAACAAAAAGATCAGTCTTTCAAGCTTTGGAAGAATGATTACAAAAAGGAAGGCGATAAGAAGCCTGATTACACTGGTACTGGATTAATCGATGGAAAGGAAAAACAAGTTTCCATGTGGATTAATGAAGATAAGAATGGAAAAAGATACTTATCTGGGTCTATCAGTGAGCCTTACAAGAAAAAAGACAGCCCTTTCTAGGGTTTTCAGTCTTGTTTAATAATGAGGGGGCTAGTGCCCCCTTTTTATTGATAAAATAATTAAGCGATACTTATATCAAAAAACTTTTTTTATGGCTAAATACGGCATCCTAGGGGCACTTTTTTTCTTCAATGTTTGAATTTTGTACGATGTTAAACAAAGTATGTGCTTTTTGTACTAAATCTAAGTGGAATCCATATATTGAGGATTATGATGATGAAGATAGATTGTTTTGTGGTGTGTTATCAGGTTTTGATACTAGGGTAGAAGCATTAGATGAGTGCTGGATGAAGATGTCTAAAGGTAAAAGAAATAATTTTACCAAAGCTAAAAGAGAAGAATATCAAATATTAAAAACAAATAGGAGTTAGAATGGATATATTAGATGATTACCCACAAGAAAGAAAAAGTATAAAGTGGAATTACTTTAGTGATGATACGATCATACCTGATAGTGAGCAACTTAAAGACCATGAAAGAAAAGAACTTACTAAGTTAGTTGGTATGTGTATGAATAGAGTGATAAGTACTAATGAATATTACAGAAGACTAGCTGAGTTTTGGAGAAGTGTTGGTGAAGATAGTTATGCTGAAGAAGCGTTGCAAATGATGGATGATAAGTATGACGATTAAGGTTTAGCTCTTTTTTCGTACTTCTTTATAAGTCTATCTGTTATAGCATCAATACTTATATCCTCGTAAAATAAAGCATATTTATTTTGATTTGCTCTATTCCATGCTAGTAAAGTCTTTTTAGCATTTTGTACATCACCATCAATTAAATAATCTAAAATTCTTCCCTTTACAATACCTTGCCTATACTTTGTATATGTTTCTCTCTGCCCTTCAGTTTCAAACCTTTTAGATATTCTTCTAGGAATTGTACCAAAAATAGGTGCAATATATTTTATAGAACGTTTACCAGCACCAACACCATAATCACCTATGTCTTTATATATTCTTTGATAAGCATCAACTGCTTTAGAAAAGTCTTGAAATATAGCAGGTTTAACTAAAAATTCTATAGCTCTCATTTTATTTTCATTAGCTACTATATCTCCAATAAATCCCATTGCACCAACAGAAGCGACATGATCAAAGAAATCTGACCATGTAAACTCAGACATATCTACATTAGCATCAGCACCAAAATCATCTAGTATAGTTCCTTTAGGTAGTCCGGGTATAAACAATCTATTCTCATCAAATATTTCTTCACCTGCTATAAACTGGTCTAACGCTTTTTTAGCAAAGATAACAAAATGAGAACCAAATATACCACCTATACCCATTCTTAACATTGGTAATACATTACCCCTTGCAAGTTCACTAGATAGGTTTTCTCTTACCCAGTTAAATTGCCTGTATCCAAATCTTTTAAATAAAACTAAAGGTCTAAATCTAGGGTCATTAAAAAATAATGGATCATTTAAAACATTTCTTTGTAGCTGTGCATCTCTAGAGAAACGATACATAGCTTCTAACATTTTACCTTCAGGTATTTTTTTAATACTAGGGTCTAATCCTAAATCTCTTAAACTTTTTCTAGCCCAAGACCTTCTCCAAGATATAGAACTATTTTTAGCTTTCATTAGACCTAAAGCATATTCATAACCAGCCGCCGCTGATATATATTGATTGGCTTTATTCATCTGTTGAAAGCCTAATCTAGTTGTAGCATTTGCAAATTTACCCATCAAACTAGAGCTTGGTTCTAAGCCAGATATCATCTGAAATACAGATAGGTTACTAATACCTGATTGAAGTACTCTTTTCCTGTATTTTCTTCCTGTCTCTCCGGGTGTAGCTAAGTTAGCAATACCTTTAAATGTATTCCAATAACCAGCTTTAACTGCTGTAGATATAAGTGTTTGAGTTACGTTAGGTATTGTAGCATATCCAAATCCTATTTTACTACCAACTTGAAAGTCAACAATGCCTTTTATAATATTTCTAGCTCTAGCAGAAGCTAACGTTTTTGTAGGATCTACTTCTATAAGTCCATTAAATGATCCGAATAATGTCTCTAATAATCTTTCCTCTCTAGCTAGTTGTACATACTCTTTTGAACCCCTACTTGTTTTCTCCCTTAGTTTCTTTAATGTGCTTATTTGATTTTCAAACCATTCGCTCTTTGCACCAAACTGCTCTACATGAGCTGTTCTTTTAGCCGCATCTGTCACATACTTAGTTAAAACTAATCTAGCATCTCTTTCATAAAACTTATCTGGCAATTTTGCTTTTCTAGATCTTTCAAGCTTTGTAGCTATACTATATCTTTGTTTATAGAACTTATCCCTAATATTCATAAAACCTCTAGCTAATGCTTGATCAGAGCTTAATCCACCATTATTAGGGTCTGAATAATATTTTTTAAAATGGTCTAAAGCTTCTTTTGTAACATCAGAAAACTTTGCTTTCCCTCGTATTAAAAGCTTAATTTGATCAGTCATTTCAGCTAGGTTTGTGCTTTCTAATGCTGGGTTTTCGTGTATGAGTTTTAATATATCATCACCCATCTTATCTAAATACTTTTGCTTTATATGATTAGGAAAATAGTTTTTTCTGTAATCTTTTACAGGTACTCCTGCTTCTTTTGCCTCATAAAATACATCTTTTAATATTTCTCTTAATTGAACTACATCTTTATCACCTTGACGATTAGGGTCTTGCATCCTTCTACCAACATCTCTCCAGTGTTCTTTAGCTTGCTTCTCTGTATATATAGTTTTTAATCCATTAGGAGTCCATACTTTAACTCTACCAGTTAATTTTGATATTAAGCCAGCATAGAATCCTTGTACTTCTGTTAGTCTTTGAGTGTACACCCCTGATAGTACCATACCTCTAGAATCTGCTTTATTTACTTTAACTACAGTTTCTTTACCGCCCGGTGTAACAACTCTATTCTTAGCCTGCATCAACCATTCACCATACTTTTTCAATACTGTAGTAGCCCTTGATTGAGGTATTAGATATTCTTCATTACCAGTTTGTCTAAATTTGTCTGATATTTTCTTAGTTAAACTTTGCTTTCTTAACTCATCTACTAATCTTATCTTTTCTATATTAGTCATTTCACCGAAGCCAGTTTTACTCTTGGGGCTAGGTTCTTTACCAGTAATACCTTGTATAATACCTTTTAAATCAGAGTCAGATAAATTTAAATCTTTCTTCCTACCAAAGATTTCATTACGTCTAGATTGGTCTATTTTATCCTGATCTAACTTACCCTTTCTTCTTGTATAACCCTTTTTAGTGAACTCACCACCAGTCATCTTTATTTCAGTATCTGTTATTTCTTTACCTTTTACAATCTTTGCCCTTACATCATAACCACCATCTTGTCTTTTACTTAATTGTACATCACCTATTTTAGAACCATCTTTAGCTGTAAATATTTGACTCTTTCTAGTTATATCATATTCAACATCAGCCCTTTGTTTCATAAACTCTTTTGTCGTTACCAATGGATCTTCCATACCCACTAACTTCTTAGCTGTAGTTGGTATCTTTCTAGCTATATACATACCGCCAATAACACCAGCCGCATGAGCAAAATCTTTAGGTTCTGGCATCCTACCTTCAGATATTACTGGACTTAGCGTACCAAACTCTGCAACCTCTATTGCTTTTGTTGCTAATTTTTTAGTTGTAGGGCTTAAAGTAGAATCAAATAATTTTTTATTTATAGAATTTACTATAGGTTTAGCTGTAGCGGCAGGCACTGCTCCCATAATTGAGCCTTTTACTGTGTCTGACAATACCTTTACAGCATCTATATCACCTTCTACTATCTCTTGCCCTAAAGCTGATTGTAACCCACTATAAAAACCTAAGCCAGTAGCACCACTTGCAATCTCTGCGTATGTTTTATTAGTAACCTTGTCTTTAGCTTGGCTAATTAATTTTTCTGCTACATCTTTCTTAACATTATTCTTCATTAATATTTCTGTAGCTTCTCTAGTACCGCCTCTTATTACTTCCTCAACAGCTTCTTTAGAGACATTCTTTTTTAATACATCTTTTGTACCAACTTTTATTAACTCTGTTGCAGATTTTTTTAAACCAGCTTTTACCCCTAATCCACCTATACCACCACCAATAAACATTGTTGCTATGTCAGTAGGAGTTAAGAAAGAGACTAGCGTAGATGCAATATCTTCTACAAATCCTTTAGTCTTTGGATTTTCTGAATAACTACCTAAGTCAAACTTAGGTTTGCCAGTTGCTATTTGATATGTTAAACCTTCTATACTATTATTATAACCATCCTTTACCCAACTTGGTAACCAATCTCCCGGAATAAAACCATAAAGATTTTCATCCGCTTTAGATGTTTTTACTTCTGTATTTAATTGTTCTTTAGCCTTGGGTATATAAGGTGTTATGTCAGCGTATTTATTGTTTATATCTTGGTTTATCTGATCGGAATAGTACTGTAGTGCATTCTCAGTACCAGTATACTTATCTTGATTTTCTACAGCAGAATCTAATAAGCTTTGAAATGATGCGTATTTATTGCCCTGATCTGGCATCACTTAAACCTAAGCACTTTGTCTTAGTATACTTTCATACTTTGACTGGCTAACAGGATCTGTTTTAAATTTTAAATTATACTCAGGTGGTAAAGATTTTATAACCCTATTTAAAGATTGCATATATTGCTTAATATCCTTCTTAACAAGTTTGCCAGTTTTTAACCCTTCACTATCTCTATCAGGATAGTATATCATATTTATACCTTGCAACCTATCTTTTAATTCAAATAAGTCTCTATATAATTGCCTCTGTTCGTTTAATAATTGTTTTCTAGCAACGTATGTTTTAGGTGAACCCGGAACATAAACACCTGATTCTTTATTAATTTGCTTAATGCGATTAGCCATTGAACTTATCTGGTCATTAAATTGTTTTGAATTTGTAATATTAATTCTATTTCCAGCACTATCTCTAATGTTAGAATCAAATATATCTTTAGATGCATTTAAATTAGACTCAAAATTTTTATCTTGTTTTTTAAATCTTTCTTCTTGGGTCTTTATTTGTGCTTTCATCTTAGAACTTATTTCTTTTTCAGGTTCTGTAGAGAATAAATCAATTTGTGTTTCAGTTGTTGGAGTAGTTGGTTGAGCTGATAATTGATTAATATTTAATGCATCTAATAAACCAGTAACTATATTACCAGCTTGAGTATCCCTATCAGCTACATCCTGTGTTAAATCTTGTTGATCATCTACCACTTCTTCATCTGGCAAAGTTTGAATAGATGGTAAGGTCTGCTCTAAAGAAGTAATATCTTCTGTTTCAACTGGAGTTTCTGGAGTTACAACTTCAGGTGTAGTAGCAACCGTAGTTGGTACTACATCTTTATCATCTCTTAATATTCCCACAATACGATTTTGTTCTGCAATCTCAGGTGCAGAAGCTAGTATCTCTTCTACGTTTCTCTCTTGAGCTACTAAATCTTTTAAATTTTTAAATTCATCATAATCAGTACCACCTTCTTGTATCCCTGTAAACCTTTCAATAGAATCTATTAATTCATCAGAAGCTTCTCCCTTATTTAATATATTTAATAATAGAGGTTCGTTATCAGAAATATATTTATTTATTTCTTTTTCCCTATCTGACTGAACTTGAGAAGAAAGAGATAGTGCCATTTCATCTCTTTTTTTAGCTTCATTAATAGACTCCGCTGTTACTATCTGAGGATAAATTAAATTATTATTTTCATAAAAATTTACTTTTGCTCTTTCTGCTTCATTAAATCTTTGTCTTGCTAAATTATAAATTCTATTTACTGTTTCCCAATTACTAGCACCGATTTCTTCTAACTGCTTTTGAAGTTCGTTTTCTGCTTTTAATTTTTCATATTGTTGAGTAACTGGATTAAATGTACTAATTTTATTTAAATCAGCTTCAGCTTTTCTAAATTCTTTTTCTAAATTATTTGCAGTAGTTCTTACACCCTCTAATTCATTTTTTAAATAGTCAGACATTTGATCATCAGAATACCTAGAACCACTAATTCTTTTTAGTTTAGCATCTTCGTTTATTAAATCTATATAATTACTATTTACTTTATTTTCATACTTAGTACCCCTTACTTTAGGTCTAAGTGCTTGTAAACCAGACATAATATCTTCTAATTGATTGTAGTTAGTTAACTTCTGAGTATCTGGTAATGCTTTAAACTCTGTGAACCTATCAATTACATCATCAACAGAATTATCAAATTTTATTTCTTCATTTAATGAATTTGAAAGATAATTAGCAGGAAAGTATTTTGATAGATTGGGATTATCTTCTACCATTTTTACTAGATATTTTTTCTTGTCAATAGGGCTCTCAAAATCTCTAGAAAGATTCATTATAGTGTTTATCTGCTGTCTTTCTTCTGCTCTACGATCTTGAAGCTCTTGTCTTTTTACAGAGTCTTCATATCTTTTATCCATTAATTGTTGTCTTTGTAGAGCTAGTTGATTCTGCTGATACTGATTAATATATTGTGGCAATGCATCAAGAAAGTCAGCTAAGGGAGTTTCATAAGTACCCGCTGGCATTGATTGTCTTCTACTATATATACTTCTTCTAGCCATTAACCACCACCCATTCCAAAGCCACTACCAAAACCACCTGATGCTATACCAGTAACTCTCCAAGTAAAATTACCATCAGGGTCAACGCTTGCAGTCCATGTATTACCAGCATCATCTATATGTGTTTGCCCATCAAATGGAGTACCGCCAGTCCAACCTGAAGGAGATTGAGTATTAAATATATTTGTTCCAACATCTTCAGGGTCAACACCTTCTGGAATTTCAAACGGTCTAAGGTAAGGATCAAACTCAGCTCCACCCGCAATTAAATCAGCCGCTGTACCTAAAGTTTTAGATTCAAAATCTCTTTGTGCTTGTTCAGCAGTTTCACCTATTAAATCCCTACCAGCACCTATAGCTGATGTAGCCGCTCTTTGTCTTGCACCAAAGCCTCCACCTAAACTAGAAAGACCCATACCGCCTGTCATAGATAATAAACTTTGCTCAGTTCTTTCTTTAGCTCTTTGTATTGAACCCGGATCAAATTGTTGAAAAAGACCGAGCTGTTCTTCAGTTGGTTGAAAACCAGCTTCTTGCAATACTCTTTCTGCTGTATAGCCACCATCTTGAAAACCTATGGGTTTAAATCCTAATCCACCAGCATATAAATTACTATCTGTTGTATAGTCAAATAATGTTGGAACACTAGGTAAATCAAATCCTGCTTGCCCACTATATAAAGCATCCATTCCTCCCCTGCCAAAAACTAAACCAGCTCCCTCTGAACCCATTTGCCTTCCAGCTTGCAGTGCGGCTTCTGAAGCAGTTGGCAACGCTACTTGAGAAGGTAGTAAAGAACTTGACGGTCTTAATTTACCAGCTACTTTACCATACATACCACCACCGGGAGATAGATAAGCACTTAATGCTGTTTGTAAGCCTGATGTTAATGCTCTTTCACCCATACCTCTAGTGTAATCACGACTAGCTTGTTCAACATCTCTAAAAGCTTGCTGTCCAAATACAGTTCCTTCTCTATCATACTCTCTAGACTTACCAGCACCTAATCCTTCACCAGCTCTTTTACCCAAACCAGCTCCTAAACCAGAAGCTAAAGCTAAACTAAGACCACCTGTAAAAGGTGATAATGCCGCACCTAATAAACCGCCAGCTAAACTACCAATACTACCAAATAAACTTCCCTTTTTTTGTCTCTCAGCTTCTTTTCTCTGTATCTCTTCTAACCTTTCTATATCACGCTTTCTTTGAAAGGCTCTAGCAAGAGCAGTACCACCAGCAGTACTAGTTAAACCACCAGTCTGCATCATGTTAAATAAATTATTTGGATTGTTCATGGTAAAAGTCCTTTGAATTTAATAATAAATATGTTATAACGCACATACTATTGTTACCCAGCACTAACTTTTAACGTTCCGGAATCGTTCCATAATTGACCAGCGTTAGTTGGATCACTTGTAGGTAAGTTAGTTAACTTTACAGTACCTCCATTGACATCTAATGCACCTTTTACATTTAAATTACCACCTACAGATAAATTTTTATTTACCCTATAACTATTATCTGTATCCATAAAAGATACCCACAACCTACCTTGTTCTTTTCTATATCTTTCTAATCTATTAGACTTAGATATATAAATAACTTCCTGTCCTTCTCTAAGTGAATTAACAGATGGTTGCGATTTTACTACCTGTATCTTATCTTGTTTAGAATTTTGTGTTCTTCTTGTTTCTCTAATCATTAGCCAGATCTTTTGTATATTTCTCTGTACTCAATAGTTATATCGTTTATTTGAACTATAGTTTCGCTACTAATTACCATCTTGACAGAAATCTTATTACAAATAACTGGAGAAGATGGAGTTAATTTTACTGTATTATAAGTACCATCTGAGTTTTGTGGTATAGCTCCCGATAAATTATGGGAAGTTCCATCGTCTTCAACAAGTGTAAAAGTACCATCTATTTGATCGTCTTCTTCTTGATAAGTTAAATATACAGCGTATATTTTTTTTACTTTAGCTGGATTTCCAAAATCAAAATCTTTTGTTTGAAAAGAAACATTACTTGCTAATTGAAAGCTTCTATATAATTTATAAAACCTAGTAGAAGATCCAGCATCAGTTCCCACTAAAGCGTTAGTGCTATCTGAAAAATTAGTATGTACTACATTTGTAATACCGTCATGCGTAAAG
>MDSW01158361.1_pt1 | contig 11476 bp, 5 predicted proteins | sample 811171 | NCBI WGS metagenome assembly MDSW01 (sample SAMN05326641, study PRJNA326480) | marine metagenome | isolation source: seawater | place: Atlantic Ocean: North West | collected 2012
CTTGATATGAGTTAAGCCACTTCTTCTTTCTTCTACCACTAAATAATCACTAAAAATATCAATTCCTTCAATTAAAGTATTTTTATCATGACTAATTACCTCTTGCCAATTTTCTTTTTCAGGTTTTGAAACTAAAGTTTTCATTAATCTAAAATTTTTAGCTTTATAATTAGTTAGAACATAGAAGTAATCTCCATAATGATAAACACCATACTCATGATTTTCTTCGCGTTTTTGAATTATTTTAAAATCAGAATTTGGTTTATTTGCGTCTATAAATCGATATTCTGAAGATAATGTTTGATAACTCTCAATAATGATATATTTCTTAGATTTTGACTTGGAAACATAACAGCCAAATGTATCATCTTTTTCTTCATAGACTAACACGTCTTCACTCTGATTAGTTCCTAAAACATGCTTATAAATTTGATAAGACCTTAGTGTGATAGGGTCTTGTTTAGTGTAAAAAATAGTTTTATTATCATTAGCCCAAACAGCGGAACCAGTTGTTTTATTAATTACATCCTTTAAATGTTTTCCAGAAGATAAATTCTTTATATAAAGTGTGTATTCCCTTCTTGACACAGTATCAACACCATACACTAATAATTTTTCGCTAGGACTTATTGATTGACCACCAACAGCATAATACTCATGGTTTTTAGCCATATCAGGAACATTTAATATGACTTCTTCAACAGAATTATTAATAGGTTTTCTGCAATAAAAAGGATATTCTTTATCTTTTTCATATCTAGAATAATAAGTGTAATTATTAATTTTTACTGGAACAGAAGAGTCGTCTTTTTTAATTCGATCCTTAATTTCGTTGAATAATGAATTTTGCAAGTCTTTTGTGTGACTCATTTTAGATTTCAAATACTCATTTTCTGCATTTAGATAATCAATAACCTTTTTTGTTTGTTTATCTGGGTTCTTAGACTCTTTTTGCGCATCTGACAAACGCATCCAAAAATAATTATCGATTCTTTCATCATTATGAATAGAAAGCTTTTTTTCTTCTTTATGTGCAATTGGTGGAGATTGTATATTCATAGATTCAAAGTTAGAACAACTGATAAAAGTCATCAGAAATAATGTTAATATAAAGTGTTTCATGGTTATCGAGATCTCAATTTTGACAATAATCTAAGAATTTCTAGATATAGCCATATTAAAGTTACCAGTAAACCAAATGCGCCATACCATTCCATGTATTTTGGCATTCCTTTCTCTGAACCTTCTTCTATAAAGTCAAAATCTAAAACAAGATTTAAAGATGCTATTACAACAATAAAAAGACTAATGCCAATACTCATAAGACCTCCATTCAAAGGGTTTAATAATTGATTGTCGATACCAAACAAACTAAGTATAATACTCACTAGATAAAAAACTCCAATACCTGCAGTTGCTGCAAATACACCTAGCTTAAAATTCTCTGTTGCTGCAATTAGTTTACTTTTATATGCAAATAATAGAGAAAATAATATACCCAATGTCAATAAAATAGCTTGTGAAGCTATACCTTTAAAACTTTCATCAACACCGAGATTCTCATACATTTGTGAAAGAGCACCCAAAGCTAATCCTTCTAAAATAGCATATATTGGAACTGTAATAGGGGACCATTCCTTCTTAAAAATTGTAATGATAGCTACTATAAAACCACCTATGAATCCTGGCCAAATCAACCAATTATAATCACCAGAAAAAGTAAACGATCCTGCTATGATTAACAAGAGAAGACTAAATGCTGTTTTATTAACAGTTCCGTTAATTGTCATTACATTCCCTGAGCTAGCCATTGATATTCCTTTAAAAGTTTCTGATGAAAGTGCAGGGTTTCCTGATCGTAGGGTTAAATGATTTGCCATAATTATAGTTTAAAAGATTAGTTATTTTAAATGGTTAAACAAAAGAAATGTATAATTTTTTTAAAATTAAATTATACAAAAGTTTATTTACCAATTCGTTTTTTATATATTTACACGCTAAATTATTAAAAATGTTTAATAAACAAAAACTACTTATTTCTGGATTTATTTTATTAGTTGGATCATCTGTTTTTTTTCAAAATTTTAAAAACAAAGAATCAGTTGAATCTAAAGATCAATTAAAAGAAAAATCTATTATTAATTGTGTACAGAAACAGTCTAAAAACATTTCTCCAAAAATTGATTTTTCTGGCAGGATCAAATCATCAAGAAAAATTAATATAGTTTCTGAAGTAAATGGAATTTCAAAAGTTAATTATTCAAATTTTGAAGTAGGTAAAAAATTTAAATCTGGAGAAGTGTTAATTTATATTGAGGATAGTGATATAGATTTGGAATTAAAATCCATTAAAAGTCAATTTTTATCCTTATTAGTAAGAGTTCTTCCTGAAATTAAAATGGATTTTCCATCACTTGGCAATGCATTTCAATCATATATTAATAATTTTAAATTAAGTGGTAGAATAGATGTTTTACCCACTACTAATAACTCCAAAGAACGAAACTTTTTGTCATCAAGACAAATTCTTGAGAATTTTTACAGAATCCAATCTTTAGAAAATAAACTAAATAAATATAAAATTAAAGCACCTTTTGATGGCGTAATTACAAAGGCATTAATTGATCCAGGAGCAAATGTAATTGTTGGACAACCTCTAGGGGAATTTATTGACCCTACCAAATATGAGATTAGCACATCCGTTAGCATTAATGAATCTCTATTAATTAATAGTGGTGATAAAGTGCAAATTGACATAGAAGACTCGGGAGATGTAATTTCAGGCATGATCAACAGAAAAGGTGTTCACATAAATGAACTCACGCAAAGCATAGATCTTTTTATTGATATTCTTGACGGTGAAGTAAAGGATGGAATGTATGCTACTGGAAAAATAATATGTGACACACTTAATAATGTTTATCAAATTCCTAGAGCTAGTATTTTAAACAATAATCAAATATTTATTTTAAAAGATAATTCTTTAAAACTTACCAACTTAGATGTTTTAATTAATCAAAATGACATGGCTCTAGTTAAAGGTCTAAACAACAATGATTGTATAGTTGAAAAAAATCGTAATTATTTTTATGATGGCATGACAATAAACTAAGAACATGAAAAATATTATATCTTATTTTATTAAGTATCCGATAACTGCAAATTTATTAATGTTCTTAATCTTTGCATTTGGTATTGTTGGCCTCAACAGTTTAAGATCCACTTTTTTTCCTGAAATGACAAGTAGATTGATTTCAATACAAGCTGTTTCAGCTGGTTTGTCTCCAATAGAAATCGAAGAGTCTATCACTAAAAAAATAGAGTACAAATTAGAGTCTGTATCAGGTGTTAAAGACATTAATTCAAGCTCTGTTGAGAATATATCCACAATTTATGTTGAGATGGAAAGAGGTGCCAACATGTATGTTGGTTTACAAAACATAAATAATGCTGTTGATCAAGTAAATTTCGGTGTTGATATTGATGAATTATTTATTAGAAAAAGAGAATTTGTAATGCCTACTATAAGTTTCTCAATATCTTCTGACTATGATCTAAGTTATCTGAAAGAAGAAACTGACAGAATCGAAGATGAATTAAAATCAGTTGACGGCATTTCTGAAATATCAATTACAGGATTACCAGAAAAAGAAATTGAAATCGCAATAAGTGAAGATAAATTACTTGGATATAATTTATCAATCGAAGACATTAACCGAGCTATTCTTAGTAAGAATATTAATTTAACTGGAGGAAAAATTGAAGTTAATGATACTCAGTATTTATTAAGATCAAATAATAAATTTAACTCGAGTGATGAAATTAAAAATATTATAATAAGAGTTAACGAAAATGGAAGCCCATTATATCTAAAAGAAGTTGCACAAGTTTATGATAGTTGGTCAGAGGCTTCAATTGAAAGATATCGTAATAATAAACGATCAATTAATATTGTAGTTAGTAATACAGAAACTCAAGACATTATTTTTATTGCAAATTATATTAAAGAATATGTTAAAGAATTAAATAAAACTAATCAGAATATTAATGCTAAAATTCTTTTTGACGCCTCTAATCCATTAAAACAAAGAATTGAACTGCTTTCTAAAAATGGTATAATTGGATTTTTCCTAGTACTGTTATTTTTAACTATGTTTCTACACCCTAGGGTCTCTTTTTGGGTCGCTTTAAGTATTCCTATATCATTTCTAGGAATGTTTTTTTTAGCTCCATCTGCTCCTATAACCATCAATATGATGACTATGTATGCTATGATCTTAGTTATTGGAATATTAGTAGATGATGGAATCATTATTGGTGAAAATATAATTAGAAAATTTGAAGGAGGATTAAATAGATATCAGGCAGCTGTTGAGGGAACAATGGAAGTTTTTCCTGCTGTGTTTGCAGGTGTTTCAACAACGGCCGTTGCCTTTTTGTCATTTTTCTTTTTTGAAGGAATGATGGGTGAATTTGGATGGCAAATGGGATTTGTTGTAATTGCAACATTAGCATTTTCTCTTGTAGAAGGAGCTTTTATTCTTCCTGCCCATATTGCATATTCTAAAGCCCTAGACAAAAACCAAAAGAAAAATAAAATCTCTAATTACTTTAATAAAGTCATAAATAATATTAGAGATAATTACTATAAACCATTATTGCGTTATTTTATGAAAAATACACGTATTGCATATTTGTTTTTTATTGGAATATTTGTCCTTTTTGTTTTTGGGAGTGGTGTTAGTTTTACTTTTTTTCCTTCTGTAGAATTAGATGATTTATATGTTCAGTTTAAAACCAAGCCTGGAACAACAATGGATAAGACTAAAATGTATGCAGACGATATTCTTCATGTAATAAATAGAGTGAATAAAGAAATGGAAGACTCCTTAAGTACTTCCATTATTAATGCCACAGAAATAAAGATAGGCCCGGGGTCACATAAAGGCACGATAGATATGTTTTTAGCCCCACCAGAACAAAGAGGGGTTAAAGCTTATGATATTGTCGAAAAGATTCGATCTGAAATAGGTGATATGGAGGGGATTGAAAACTTAATTATGGGGGTAGGGGATCCATTTGGTAAACCCCTTGCTTTTGCTCTACTAAGCAACAATACACAAGATTTAGAGGCAGCAAGTGAATTGTTTATGCAAGAATTAAAAGAGATTAAAGGAGTTGCTGCCGCATCTTCAGATTACGAATATGGACCTAACGAAATAAATTTTACTCTAAAAGAGAAGGCAAAAGGTCTTGGTTTAAATAATTACGAAATTGTATATCAAGTGCGCCAAGCTTTTTTTGGTACACAAGTTCAAGATCTACAAAGTAATAAAGATGAAATGAAGCTATGGATCAGATACGATGAAAATAAGAAAAATTCGTTTTCTAGTCTGGAAAATATGAAAATAAAAACCTCTAAAGGCACCTTCCCGTTAAAAGAATTAGTCCATTTTGATGTTGATAATAAAATAATTAGCATAAATAGAAAAAACGGAAGTAAGATTATTGAAATTGAAGGTGAGTTAGCCAGTGCAAGTTCATATAGTTCTGATATAATATCTGAAGTTGAGAACAATATGTTTCCTTTGATTCAAAGTAAATTTCCTTCAGTAAAACTAGAATTATCGGGCTCGTCAGATGAGGGGACTGTTACTGCAAATTCAATGAAAAAAATTATGCCTGTTTTCACATTACTAATTCTATGTATTGTATTAATAACTTTTCGGTCAAAAGCTCAAACCTTGGTCGTATTTGTTCTGATGCCTTTCACTCTAGTTGGTGTGTTCTTTGGACACCTACTTCACGGCTTGCCCATCAGTGTTTTATCAGGCTTTGGCGTTGTTGCATTAATTGGTGTTTTAGTAAACGATGCTCTTGTATTTATTACTGCATTTAACCTAAGAATGAGAAATGGTGAAAAATTTCTTAGCGCATTAGAAGAAACAGCTATAACTAGATTTAGGCCTATAATGTTAACTACAATTACCACAGTTTTTGGATTACTGCCACTAATTTTTGAAAAAAGTATGCAAGCACAATTCTTAATTCCTATGGCAATATCATTAAGTTATGGTATTATAATGGCAACTTTACTTACATTATTGTTACTGCCTGTCATTTTACTAACCATAAACAATATTAGACTATATGTTTCACAAACTGACAATAGAGAAGCGGTAGAACCTGCAGTTAAAGAAATACAAAATAAATTATGAAAATAAATCTACTATTAATTTGTTTAATTACATGCTACTCTTATTCTCAAGAAATTCTTTCTTTGGAGAAAGCTATAGAATACGGAATAATGAATAGTAATGACATTGCTATCGTTAAAAACGATGCAAGTATTATTAAAAACAACAATCACATTGGTAATGCAGGATTATTGCCAAATATTGCAATAACATCAGGATATAATACCTCAATAACATCGGACAAGTCTGAATTAAATGATAGTATTCCAGATGGTTTTTCTAGTTTCATTTCTGAAGATATTTTAAATAGTGCTAACAGTAAGACAATTAATATGTCCGCTTCTATTAGTCTCACTTACAGGCTTTTCAGCGGATTTAGAGGAATGTATACTTTAAGTAAGTTTAAACAACAGAATATTATTGCTGATGAAAACATAAGATATCAAGTTGAATTAAAAATAATTGAAATTGTAAATCAGTATTATGACTTGTTAAATAAAAAAAATATTCACGATATATTCAAAAAATCATATGATATATCATTAGACAGATATAACCAGGCCCAAAGTCAGTATGAACTTGGTTCCTTATCAACAAAAGACATGCTAAATATTGAGGTATTATTAAATGAAGATAAAATAAGACTAGATGAATCATTTATAAACATGAATTCAAGTAAATTAAATCTTGCATTGACTATAGGTAAATCTGAAAAATCGTTTTCTATTAATCAAGAATTTAATTTTAATAACAATATGAATATAGAGGATTTATTAAGTAAAATGAACACTAATAATTCAAGTATTCTAATAGCTGATTTAAATTATCAAATTGCACAAAATGAAATTAAATTAGCAAAATCAAGCTTTTTACCTACGGTCAATCTTGTTTCTTCATATGGCTACAATAATATAAATTTTGGAAGTGGCCTATATGACAGTCAACAAGATTTTGGTTTTAGGGGAGGAGTGAATATTGAGATACCACTTTTTTCATCAAATATGCGCAGAAAAAACCTTCAAAATGCAAAAATTAATTTAGACTCCAGGTCGCATGCGTTAGACGAAATGAAATCAACTATCAAAACATCACTTTTAAATGCCTATTACTCATACCAAGATGGCTTAAGCAGTTTGCAATTAATGGAAAAGAATTTAGATACTGCAGAAAAGAATTATAATATTAACAAAGAACTTTACGAGGTAGGTCAATTAAGTAATTTAGAATACAGAGAAGCGCAACTTCAACTTGAGCAAATAAGAATCAATTACAGTGTTAAACTCTCCACTACTAAGATGCAAGAGTATATAATCTATCAATTATCAGGTCAATTAAAAAGAAATTAGAGATGAGAAAATTAAATTATCTAAACATAATGCTAATAACTATACTATTTTATAGTTGTGGACCTGATGAAGCAGGCTGCATGGATGAAAATGCAATAAATTATAATATAGATGCTGTTGAAGATGATGGTAGTTGTGAATATGATTTATTTATTGGACCTGATGTAATTACTGTAGATCCAGTAAAAATCAATAGAAAAGTACTTGTAATTGGCATTGACGGATTTAGAAGTGATGTCTTGACAAGTCAAATAACACCATTTATGCACAATATGACTCTTGCTAGAAATGGATACTACAACACATCTCATATCGTCGAAGACATCACATACAGTGGACCTAATTGGTCATCTATATTAACAGGTGTGAATCAATACAAACACAATGTGTTAAATAATGAATTTGAAAATGACAATTACAGTACATACCCACATTTTTTTAAATATATAGAAACTGCACAAAGCAATATCAAAACCGCTTCAATTGTAAACTGGATACCTATAAACACATATGTTTTAAATCAAAATATTGACTATTCTCCAGTTCAACCCATTAATGACGCTACCGTTCTTTCAGAGGCTCAAAATATCTTATCTGATTCAAATGCAGATGTACTTTTTTTACAATTTGATGAGCTAGATGTAGTTGGACATGCCCATGGTTTTAATTCAAATGTAAATGAGTATGCAAATATGGCTAACTTAATTGATTCACACGTTGAAAATCTTTTAGAAATTATTGACAATAAAAGATCATTAGGTGAGGATTGGTTAGTCCTCATTGTTTCTGACCATGGTGGTGAAGGCACTAGTCATAGTGATGGAAACGACCCTAATGTTAACCAAACAATATTTTTTGCGGAACATTCAGATATTGAATTTCAAGCAAGCTGTTGTTATGTGTCAAATCAAGCTGACATAGCTTCTACTGTTTTAAATTTTTTAGGCATATCTAGTCAAGAATACAACTTTAATACAGACGGTCAATCTGTAGTTCTTTAACTATAGCAAGGTAATATTTTCTGATATTAGTTTATTTTACTAAATTTAGTGGTTATTCTAACCCCTGAAAAAATATGAAAAAAATCTTAATTCTAGCAGTATGTCTATTGACACAATTTACATATGCTCAACTCCCACCAAATAGTTACGCTGAAGACTTTACGCTAACTGACATATATGGTAATGAATTTAATTTACACTCAACCCTTGATGAAGGAAAAACAGTCATTCTTGACATGTTTGCCACATGGTGTGGGCCATGTTGGAATTTTGCAGAATCAGGTGTGTTAGAATCACTCCAAGAGGAGAACCCTGATCAAGTTGTTATTGTCTCACTAGAATCTGACCCATCAACTCCTGAGTCAGAAATTTTTGAGAGCGAATTAGGCGACTGGACAAATATTTTAGGCGATATTGTAATTGACGATCCGTCTGGCAGTGTAGCTGAAGCATATGCACTAACTTATTATCCTACTATTTATAAAATATGTCCTGACAGAATGGTCACAGAGGTTGGACAATTAACAAGCGCTGAAGCCTTTATGGAAGAAATCAATCAATGTAGTTCTATGAATGAACTAGAAGGTTATGATCTTAAATTATTATCATACACAGGAGATTCTTATGCATGTGAGGGAGAATTAAACGCTTCAATTACTATTCAAAACTATGGACTAAACACACTTGACATAGAAAACTCAGATCATCAAATACTTATTAGATTGAGTTCGATGGAAGATATAGTGAATGAATGGCTAGTGAATGACTTAGTTGAGTGGTATTCCTTACAAAGCTATCAAGTCCTTGATTTAGATTTAGGAACAATTATAATTCCTGATGATTATGACTGGGCTATGCTTGATTTCACATTATGGCTTACTAATGATGGTGAGGTGATAGATGAGAATTTGTCTAACAATACAATATATCCTCAAATTACACCAGCTTATTCTATCTCAGAAAGTGAAGAGGAAAATATTTGCATCTATCTCACAACTGATAACTGGGGTGAAGAAACCTCTTGGGATTTACTAGATTCAAATGACAATATCATTGCATCAGGTGGTAATTACGGAAGTTATCAAGACATAACAGAATGTTGGACCCTAAATCCAGGGTGTTATGTTTTTAATGTTTATGATTCCTACGGAGATGGATTAAACGCATCTCAATATGGTGATTATAATGATGGTAGTTTAGTGATAGTTAATGTCGGGCCAGAAGAAACTATTTGGAGTGGAGCTGATTATCAAGATGGGATATCTATACCTTTTCAGGTTACAAGTGAAGAATCATCAAACACTACGGATTGCAGCGATTTTTCTGGAACATGGATAGCTGTAGCAGAATCTATGGGAGGCTTTATAATGCAAATCAATGATTCAGAAGCTAATATATATACTATATCATTAGATAACAATAATGCATGTATTTCTCCTATAGGCAATTCCGAGTTTAATTTTAGTTGTGCTCCTTCAAATACAACTGGAACATATATGATTTCACAAAATGTATTTGGAATAGAACTTGAATTTGCTAGTATTGTTACTGAGGGTGAAATTACAATAGATAATGAGACTTTTCAAATTGAAGAAACAGAAGCAATATTTTTTAATTTATCAAATAATGCTGAACAATTGACTGCTTTTGAAGATTTTCTAGACATAACTAACGATTATTATGCTGGTGAGAGCAGCTCTATTGCAATGATGAATACCTCTTTTTATGAAAGTCTATTTGGAAATCTCTTACCTGTACCATTTGATAATCCTGAAGATTATCTAGATCTAAATAATTTAGAAGAGTGTGGGGATCAAACTGAATCATATACAGTGATGGACATAATCGCAAATTCAAATGATCATAACACATTAGAAGCAGCCGTTATTGCAGCTGAGTTAAGTGATGAATTAAATAGTTCTGAGGATATTACAATATTCGCCCCAACTGATGCAGCTTTCAATGCACTGCCAGAAGGCACTATAGAGGCGTTATTAGAAGATCCCGGAACTCTGGCAAGCATTTTACTTTATCATATTCACCCTTATTATATAATGTCTCCAGATTTATATGACGGAATGTTCATTCCCACATCTTTAGGAAGTCAATTACAAATAACAATTAATGAAGATGGAACTGTATTTGTAAATAATGCTATGATCACAGTTGCTGATATTGTTGCTGATAACGGAGTATTACATGTAATAGATGCCTTATTACTTCCTGAAACAATAGATGAAAATGATAATGAAGAATCAGTCAATAACTTTTTATGGTATGAAGATTTTTCAGATGAAACAACACCATATTTAATAACTGAAGATATTGCCGGTTATGGTGATTGGAAATGGAGCGATCAACCACCAGGCGGTCAATGGAGTGAAACTGCTGGAGTAATTGAATCAGAGACACCAGAAAATGGCTTTATGATCATGGAGGCTGATTTTTATAATACAAGTCCTCAAAATGGTATTAATCCAGGAGAAGTTGGAGAAAATCCTATAAGTGCTTCATTCACAATTGGACCTATAGACTTATCAGCATCAGAAACTGAAGAATTGGTACTTCAATTTTACTCTAATTATAGAATCTGTTGTTATTACTCTCCTAGTCCTAACAATGATTTGAATGTATACATTAGTACCGATGGCGGGGTCACATTCGATGACTTAAATTACATTGAAGGAGAAACATTTGAAGTAAATGTTGAGAAAGAAACATTAAGTCAAATTCCATTAGGAAGTTTTTCACCAAACACAGATGGTGTATACTTTAAGTTTGAATGGATCGGAACTCACTATTTTTGGATGATTGATGACATTTCTGTTGTTGAACAACAAGAATATGATTTACAAATAAATACTTCGTGGTTAACAATGCCTAATCCGTTAAATGTTGAATATTATTCAATTCCTTTTGATCAACTAGATGA
>MDSW01000549.1_pt1 | contig 11475 bp, 9 predicted proteins | sample 811171 | NCBI WGS metagenome assembly MDSW01 (sample SAMN05326641, study PRJNA326480) | marine metagenome | isolation source: seawater | place: Atlantic Ocean: North West | collected 2012
ATCTGGCACGGCATAATAGGGTTTTTCTCTGAATAGTACAAGAAAAAAACCAAAAAACAGCTTATCAACAACTTATCCACAAGATAAAATTGTGGTTATTCTGTGGATAACTTATAGTAAAGGTTGTAATATAGCCCTTATGAGTGAACTTTTCTTTTGGAACGAATGTAAAAAAACCTTAGAGAAAGACCTTCCACTAGAGGAGTATTCTACTTGGATTTCACCTTTAATGCTAAGAGAAAATATAGGAACCTCTCCTAAGTCTTATTCTGTTTTAGCTCCGAATAAATTTATTCTAGATTGGGTGGAAGAGAATTATGGAGAGTCAATAAAAGAAAGGATCTCAGCAATAACAAGCAATATAGAGCTAAACCTTAATTTTGAGGTATATGAAGACAGCCCTTTAGGGCCATCTATAGATATAGAGGCGAAACAAAAAACCAAAGTTAACTCAATAAAAAAACCTACAAAACCAAGGCAAGACGAAGAAACAAACCTTATTCCAGACTTTACTTTTAGCACTTTCGTTGAGGGCAAATCTAACCATATTGCCTTAGCGGCTTCAAAGCAGGTTGCCTCTGGATTGCAAAATTCATACAACCCCTTGTTTATATATGGGGGTGTAGGTTTGGGTAAGACGCACCTCATGCATGCAGTGGGTAATTTAATAAAACAACAAAACCCAAAGAAAAAAATAGCCTATATTCATTCGGAGAAGTTCGTGAGTGATATGGTAAAATCGATACAATTAGGAGCAGCTAGTGAATTTAAGCAATACTATAGGTCTTTGGACGCACTTCTAATAGACGACATACAGTTTTTTGCTGGTAAAAATCAATCACAAGAAGAACTTTTCCATACTTTTAATTCTTTACTAGAAAGAGGAAGTCAAATGGTGCTTACTTGCGACAGATACCCTAAAGAAATAGATGGCCTAGAGGATAGATTAAAATCAAGGCTAGGATGGGGACTTCCTGTTGTTATTGATCCGCCAGAGCTAGAAACAAGGGTGGCAATTTTGTTAAAAAAAGCAGAACAGCTCAATTCACCCATAAACGAAGAAAGTGCTTTTTTCATAGCCCAAAAAGTTAGATCTAATGTAAGAGAGCTTGAAGGGGCCCTAAAAAGAGTGGTTGCAAATTCAAACTTTACAGGAAGGCCTATAGACACAGCCTTAATTAAAGACTCACTAAAGGATTTGTTGGCCATCCAGGCCAGGCAGGTAAGTGTAGATAATATCCAAAGAACAGTAGCAGAATACTATAATATTAGATTGAGTGATCTTTTATCAAAAAGAAGAAGCAGGTCAGTAGCCAGACCAAGACAAATGTCAATGTTTCTAGCAAAAGAGTTAACAAACCATTCTTTACCAGAAATAGGCGACTCTTTTGGTGGCAGAGATCACTCTACAGTTTTACATGCTTGTAAAAAAATAAAAGAATTAAGGACTTTTAACAACGAAATAGAAGAAGACTATAAAAATTTACTAAGAGTGCTTACAATATAAAAGATGAAGTTTATAGCAAAAAAAGAGCAAATAGTGGATATTCTCCAAATTGGAGCTGCTGTTGCTGAAAGAAGACAAACAATACCAATTCTCGCAAACTTAAAAATAAAAGCAGAAGCCTCTAAGGTTGAAATTTCTGCTACTGATTTAGAAATTCAAATCAAATCTTCCTCAAAAGTCGCAAAGATAGAAGAAGAAGGGGAAACAACAGTCTCTGCTAGAAAGATGTCTGAGTTGTGCAGAATGCTTCCTTCTAATGAAGACTTAGAGTTTAGTGTAAATCAAGGTAAATTGACTGTAAGGTCAAGAAATTTTCATGCAGATTTTGCAACCCTCTCAGCTTCAGATTTTCCAGAGCTAGAACTGGGAGAGCAGGAAATTTCTCTAAACCCCAAATCAAATTCACTTAAAAGACTACTTAGCAAAACCTTGTTTTGTATGGCATCGCAAGACGTCAGATACTATTTAAATGGACTTTTGTTAGAAATTAATGATGGAAATCTAATAGCAGTTGCTACAGACGGACACAGGCTTGCTTCTTCTTCTAGTCCCATTGACTCCAAAGAGGAAGGAGCGGTGAGAAATATTCTTCCAAGAAAGGCAGTAATAGAATTAGCAAAGATACTTAGAGATGAAGATGATCCTTTGGATTTAACCCTGGGAAGCTCTAGTTTGAGAATAAAAGACAAAGGAATGGACTTTTCTTCTAAATTAATAGACGGAAAATTCCCAGATTATGAAAGAGTTTTCCCCCAAGGAACACCAAATGAGATGTTGTTGTCTAAAGAAGATTTTCATTCTGCGCTCTCAAGAGCTTCTGTTTTGTCGAACGAGAAATACAGAGGTGTTCGCCTTATCTTAGCAGAAAACAACCTAAAGCTTATGGCCAACAACCCAGAACAAGAGTCCGCGGAAGAAGATTTATCTGTAAAATATGAAGGGCCCCCTATGGAAATCGGCTTTAATATAGGCTATTTATTAGATGTTTTGGGGGCAATAGACTCAGAAGAAGTAACACTGAGTTTTTTTGGAGAAGAAAGTAGTTGTTTAATAAGCGAGCCAGATAACCATTCAGAAACATATGTCATCATGCCAATGAGGCTTTAAGATGCCTTTGGAGTCTTTATACCTAAGTAATTTTAGGTTATTTAAAGAAAAAAAAATAAACTTTGAAAAAAACCACACTTTTATTTTTGGTAAAAATGGTTCTGGAAAGACGTCTTTGCTTGAAGCAATAAATTTAATTTATACAAATAGATCTTTAAGGTCACCAGACTTAGCCGAATGTATTAAAGAAGGAGAGTGGGCCTTTAAGGCTGCACTATCTGCAACAAACAACAAAATACCCTATACAAGAACTTTAATAAAAGAGAAGGAAAAAAGACTAGAAAATAAAATAAATCTAAAAAACATAAAAAAAGAAGAAATAGAACTACCCATTCTGGTCTTAAACAAGCAATTAAGGCTTATTGATGGCGACCCTGAAATAAGAAGAGAGTTTTTTAATAGTTTAATGTTTCACGTGAAACATGAAATAAAAAAAATCTCTTCTAACTATTTTAAGGTTTTATCCCAGCGCAATAAAGCGATTAAAAATGGGTCATCAAAGAAAGAGATAAATATTTGGACGGATAAACTTATTTTTCTAGGCGAGGAATTAGCCAAAAATCAAAAACAAACATTTGATCTTTTCAAGGCCAGTATAGCAAGAGAGGTTGTTCCTAAGAGAAATTTAGAGTTCTACAAAGGCCTTAACTTAAAGTTTTTAAAAGGCTGGCCTGGACAAAAAAACCTTAAGAGTACCTTAAAAGAAAATTTTGAAAAAGATAGATCTATAGGCTATACGCAGTATGGTCCACATAAGTTTGATTTTAACTTTTATATCCATGCTAAAAAATCAAAAAATCTTCTTTCTAGGGGACAGCAGAAGTTACTGATTTTATTGACATTTTTAAGTATAAACGACTTTTTTAAATCTTTAAACCGTCCAGAATCTTTGCTGTTAATAGATGATCTTTCATCTGAGTTAGATTTAGAAAATCTAAAGCTTTTTTTAAATGAAGTTCCTAAACACAAAAACCAAATAATCATGACTGACATTGATTCGTCGGATGCTCTAAAAAAAGCTCCAAATATGGGAAATTTTGAAAGGATAATTATTTAAAAATAAGTTAAAATACACCCATGCCAAAGAGAAAGACTGAAGCATCACTCAAAAATAAAAAATCCACAAAAAAAACGCCAATAAAAAAGAAGGCAGGGCCAAACAAAAAAGGAAAGGCCGATAGCGGTTTAGATAAGTACGATTCTTCAAATATAAAGATACTTAAAGGACTTGAGGCGGTTAAAAAAAGGCCCGGCATGTATATAGGAGATACTGATGATGGTACGGGATTACATCATATGGTTTATGAGGTTGTTGATAACTCTATTGATGAAGCCCTTGCGGGCCATTGTGACAAAATAGAGGTAACCATCCTTTCTGATGATACCGTCCTTGTAAAGGACAACGGAAGGGGCATCCCTGTAGATATTCATAAAGAAGAGGGCGTGTCAGCAGCAGAAGTAATAATGACTAAATTACACGCAGGCGGAAAGTTTGATGAAAACTCATATAAAGTTTCTGGGGGATTACATGGAGTTGGGGTCTCAGTCGTGAATGCTCTTTCTAAAGATTTACATCTAGTAATTCACAGGGAGGGAAAAAAATATGAACAAAGGTACTCTCACGGCAACCCAAAGGCAAAATTAAAACAAACAGGCAAAACAGAAAAAACCGGAACTGAAGTGCAAATTACTCCTTCAGAAGAAACGTTTAGCAATATTGTTTTTCAATATGAAACACTTGCAGCAAAATTGAGAGACCTTTCTTTTTTGAATGCTGGACTAGAGATAGTTTTAGAAGACAAAAGAACTGGAAAGAAAAAAACTTTTTTACATAAAGGAGGTTTAGCAGAGTTTGTCGAACACTTAAATTCAAAAAGAAATACCATAAATTCAATTTTTCATTTCTCTGTAGAATCAAAAGACGGCATGGCTGTAGAAGTTGCCCTTCAGTGGAATGATGGATATCAAGAAAATGTAAATTGCTATACAAACAACATAATACAAAGAGACGGCGGAACCCACTTAGTGGGATTTAGAACGGCCCTTACTCGTTCTTTAAACAAGTATATGGAAAAAGAAGGCTTAATGACAAAAGAAAAGATTAATACTTCAGGGGATGATGCAAGAGAGGGCTTGGTGGCAGTAATTTCTGTAAAAGTTCCAGATCCAAAATTCTCTTCCCAAACTAAAGATAAGCTAGTCTCATCCGAAGTAAAGCCGGTAGTAGAACAAGAAACCTATAAGGCGCTTTCGGGATATCTCTTAGAGAGCCCAAATGAAGCTAAATTGATAGCTACAAAAATAATAGAAGCAGCTAGGGCAAGAGAAGCGGCCAGGCAAGCAAGAGAACTCACAAGAAGGAAGGGGGCATTTGAAGGCGGGGGGCTACCAGGTAAGCTCCATGACTGTAGAGAAAAAGATGCAAGTAAATCAGAAATTTATTTTGTAGAAGGCGAGTCTGCCGGAGGAACGGCCAAAATGGGAAGAGACAGCCAGTTCCAAGCAATACTGCCCTTAAGAGGAAAAATTTTAAATGTAGAAAAAGCTAGGATTGATAAAGTTTTATCTTCTGAGGAAATAAGAAACATAATCACAGCCTTGGGTTGTGGTATAGGGGAAGATTGGTCAATAGAAAAACTAAGATATCATAAAGTAATAATTATGACAGATGCTGATGTTGATGGGTCTCACATAAGAACACTGCTGCTCACTTTCTTTTACAGGCAAATGAGAGAGCTAATAGAGAAGGGCTATATATACATAGCACAACCACCTTTATATAAATTAAAAAAAGGAAAGCAGGAATTTTATGTTAAGGACGAGGGCTCGTTGAGGGGGGCTTTATTAGAAGAGGTTCTTGACGAAACAAAGCTTGTATTAAATAAAAAAGGAGAATCTATTGGTGGAACAGCCCTAGCGAAATTAATAGAGCAGTTTGACAAAGTACAAACATCCATTAATTCAATATCTTCAAAATACCCAGAAGCTTTGCTAAGTAAATTAATTTATATACCGCTTTTAGACGGACTTAAGAAGGAAAAGGCAGTTAAAGATTGGGCAAAAAAACTACAAAAAGCGCTTAATGAAGACAGTAGAGCAGGCCAAAGCTGGAAAGTATCTATCGAAAAAAATACCGACCAAGGAATATATGAGCCTAACGTGTCATTTGATCAGCATGGCTCTACCTCTAACTGGAGTCTCCCCCCTTCTTTCTTTAGGTCAAAAACTTACAAGGATATGTGCGCTTTTGGGGAGGACCTATCTTCTATGTTGAGTAAAGATAGTCATTTTGACCTTAATGGAAATCAATATCCTGCTGCTGACTTTGGTAGGTCGCTTGATAGCATGCTAAAAGCAGCAGAAAAGTCGTTCACAATATCTAGATATAAGGGGTTGGGCGAAATGACAGCAGTACAATTATCAGATACAACAATGGATCCCAATGCAAGAAGGCTAGGTCAAATAGCCTTACAAGATGCCCAGAAGGCAGATGAGCTTTTCAATTCCTTAATGGGCGATGATGTTGAGCCAAGAAAAATCTTTATAGATGAGAATGCAAAATACGCAGTCAACTTAGACATTTAATTAGTTTATCTCAGACAATACATTTCTAGACCAATTTTCAACTTCCTTTGATTGAAAAGAAGAATTCTCTACTATTATTTTTTCTCCTATAACCAGAGAGATCTTGCCTGGACGTTTTAAAAATTTATGTGCTTCCCAATAACTCCCTGCATTATGAACTACTGGCAACAAAGGAACTTTGCTTCTTTTGGCTAATTCAAATGCACTTCTTGCATACTCTCCAATTTCACCCGGGGCCATTCTAGTGCCTTCTGGAAAGCTCAACAGTATAAATCCATCTTTTAATTTTTTTTGACCATCTTTCATAAATTTTAATAAGGCTTTTTTAGGTTTTCTTCTATTTATATGTATTGGTTTTAAAAATGCTAATGCCCAACCCCAAATAGGTATTATTAAGAGTTCTCTTTTAAGAAGAGTGGTAACTGGAAAAAAGAAATATTGGAAGAAGTATGCTTCCCACGAGCTTTGATGGTTTGAAACTAAAACAAAAGGCGCATCTGGAATATTCTCAACCCCCTTTATCTCTATTTCAATTTTACAAATTTTGGAAAGACACCAACTTGCAAACCTTGGCCAAAGAGAGGCCACTTTAAGTCTATTTCTTACAGGAACGAATAGAGAGATCAGGCAGACAAGGACGCCAATAGCAAGGCCTGATAATACATATAGAACATAAAAGAGTAATGATCTTAGATACATTAAACGCTCTGTTCTATATATTTAGCGGCCTCAAACAAATTTTTAAAAACCCCTTCAACTTTTGGAAGTGAACTTGACTCCAGGGAAATTTCTCCGTACCCAGTTTTTACCAACAAAGGTCTGCAGCTAAAGTTTTCAGCACAAGCCATATCAGACTCTTTGTCTCCAACAAAAAATGAGCCTTTAAGGCTTATGTTTAAGTCCTTTTCGGTTTTTTGTAGTAAACCCACTTCTGGCTTTCTACAAGAGCACCTTTCTTCGGGCTCATGAGGGCAGAAGGCAATATATTCAATGTCGCCACCATGGGCCCTTATTTTTTCAATCATGAAGTCATGGACTAAGTTAAGCTCCTTTTCAGAAATTATTCCCTTATTGATGCAAGCTTGATTTGTTGCAATTGTAATCTTATAGCCGCAGTCATTTAGAAGCTTAATCGCATCTAGGCTGTGGTCTATAAATTTAAATTCTTTTGGAGAGGTGACATAGCCCCAAAGATCCTCATTAATCACCCCATCTCTATCAAGAACTATATACCTGTTGAGGGTCATGTTATCAATTTTTCTTTTAAGAGTTTTGTTAAGTCCTCTAAGGCCCTCCTTTCTTGTTCCATGGAGTCTCTATCTCTAATGGTCACAGTTCCATCTTCCAAGGTTTGAAAATCTACAGTTATGCAAACAGGGGTGCCTATCTCATCATGCCTTCTGTAGCTTTTTCCTATATTTCCAGAATTTTCAACCAAAACCCTTCCCAGTCTTAGCCCTTGTAGTTGATTTTTTATTTTATAAGCTAAATTAACCAATTCTTCGTTATTTTTCTTTAAAGGAATGACAGCAGCCTTAATTGGTGAAAGGTGTGGTTTTAGGGAAAGAACTGTTCTTTTTTTTCCTTCTCCAAGATCTTCTATTTTGTATGCTTCATTAAGAACCGCCAATACACCCCTATCTACCCCAGCTGATGGCTCTATGACAAAAGGAACAGCCCATTCATTGGTTTCTCTGTTTTGAACTGCTAGTTTTGAATTAGATGACTTATTTTCTTTTACTTTTGCAGTGATTTTTAGGTCCTTTTGATTTTTAGAATGCGAGCCAAGGTCAAAATCCGTCCTGTTTGCCACACCTTCCAATTCTTCAAGCCCATGAGGAAACTTATACATTATATCTACTGTTGCTTTAGAGTAATGTGACAGCTCTTCTTTTGGTACATGAAGAATTTCTAAGTTTTTATGACTTACACCCTGTGCCTTCCACCACTCAACTCTAGATTTAACCCAAAAATCATGCCATTTTTCATCTGAACCCTTCTCCACAAAAAATTCTAGCTCCATCTGTTCGAACTCTCTAACTCTAAAAATAAAATTTCTTGGAGTCACTTCATTCCTGAACGCCTTTCCAATTTGAGCTATACCAAAGGGCAAGTCTCGCGAAGTTGTATCAATTACATTCTTAAAATTAGTAAATATTTGTTGTGCAGTTTCAGGCCTTAAATAGGCAAAAGAAGTACCATCATCTACAGGACCAACAGAAGTTTTAAACATTAGATTAAAAGGCCTAGGATCTGTTAGGTTTTTAGAACCACAAGAAGGACATTTATTTGACTCTAAATGGTCAGCCCTCCACCTTGAATTACAATCCCTACAATCAACCAGCGGATCCGAAAAAGTATCTTCGTGACCAGACTGTTTTAATACTTCAGGGTTTGTGAGTATTGAGGAGTCTAGCCCTTCCACATCATCTCTTTCATAGACCATAGAACTCCACCACGCTTGTTTTAAATTATTTTTAAGCTCGACTCCAAGTGGGCCATAATCAAACAGACCCTGCAGACCGCCATATATTTCATTAGTCTGAAAAATAAAACCCCTTCTTTTGCAAAGAGCAACCAACTCCTCCATTGTTTCTGCTGTCATTTGTCTTCTCTAGTTATTATAGTAAGTACTTACTATCATTTTTATGCTTATAAATATGGATCTAAATGTTCTGAATGTTTAAATTTTTTATACTCCCAGGCATATTGTTCTGGTGCTTTCATTATACATTTTTCTAACTCTTTGTTCATAGTGTCTACGCCGTCTTGAGCATTAAGTGTAGAAAAATTTTGGAGTTCATCACTAAAATTAATTTCAAAGACCCCGTCTTTTTTTCTAATACAAAACATAACATGAACAGGACAATTTACCTTAGAAGCCAACGAGTGCACCAAAGTAGTAGATAAAGAGGGAACGCCAAAAAAATCTGACAACAGACCTGTCTTTCTATTTGTTGGAACTTGATCACTTGCTATTGAAACCAAACCACAATTTTTTAATTCATATAGAGCTGCCCTGACTCCAGATATAGAAGCAGGAACCATATTTCCTCCCGCCGACTCTCTAGATGACTTAACAAACAAATCTAAAGCTGGGTCATTTGCAACTTTATAAGGAATCAGGGGTTTAAATTTACGACCCAAGTAATTTATCATCACTTCCACATTCCCCAAGTGCGGCGTAAAGAGTATAACCCCTTTATTTTTATTAAAGCTTTCAAAAAGAGAATTCTCGTTTTTTACTTCAAAATTTAATTGGGAACCAGCATTGTTTAAATACCAGACCTTGGGAGTTTCAAATAAAGTTTTTGATGATTCTATAAGGCTATCCTTTACTAGGTTGTTTATGACATCTCTATTTTTATTAGGAAAGCACAAGCTAATATTTTTTCTAGTTACCTTTTTTGATCTAGAAGGAAGAAAATATGCGATGTTTCCTACTATTTTTCCCAAAAAATGCAAAATTCTGAGAGAAAAACGTGAAAAAAGCATATAAAAAGCGAAAAAAAAGGCTTTTTTTAACATTTTAGATTAATTTCTCCAAAAAGCAGGCGTTAAAATTACCAAAAGAGTAAAGATCTCTAATCTGCCAAGTATCATTGCCATACAAAGCCCAACTTTAGATATATCACTTAAAGAGGAATAGTTGTTAGAAACTTCTCCAAGACCAGGTCCCATATTGTTTAGCGTGGCCCCAACGGCAGAAAAAGAAGTTAAAAAATCATTTCCTTGAGAAAGCATCAATAGCAAGATAATAATAAATACCAGCACATATATAGACAAAAACCCCCATATTGACTCAACGACCCTAGAATCTATCGCCTTTTTACCCAGTTTTATAGAAACTACTGCATTAGGATGAATTAGTTTAGTTATTTCTGAACCACCATGTTTAAAGAGAACCAAGCCCCTGATGACCTTTATTCCACCTCCTGTTGATCCGGCGCAAGCTCCGATGAAAGACGCAGTTAGGAGCAAAATCGGCACAAATAGCGGCCAATTTGCGTAATTTGAAGTAAGAAATCCCGTTGTTGTTGTTATTGAGATTACTTGAAAGGCTCCTTCTTTTATTGCCCAAACATAATTGTCAGGTGTGAAATATAAAGATAAAGTTAATGTTGTTATTACAAAGAGGCCAAACAACAAGACCAGGTAGGCTCTGACCTCTGAATCATAAAAATAATGTAGGAGTCTTTTCTTATGCCAAGAGATATAGTGTAGGGCAAAGTTAATTCCTGCAATTACCATAAATACCATGCAAGTTAACCTTATTGAGGTTTGTTCAAAGTACCCAAAACTCTCATCATGAGTAGAAAAACCCCCTATCGAGACCGTAGAAAAAGCATGGCATATAGCATCATAAGTAGACATGCCAAATAATCTATAAAATAGGGCACAAAGGACTGTTATCGTAACGTAAATAAGCCAAAGTGTTTTAGCTGTTTCAGTGATTCTGGGTTTTAATTTTGCGTCTTTTAAGGGCCCCGGGATCTCTGCTTTATATAATTGCATGCCCCCAACTCCTAAAAGAGGCAATACAGCAACTGCCAATACTATTATTCCCATGCCCCCCAACCATTGGATAAGCTGCCTGTAAAACAATAAAGAGCGAGGCATTTCATCAAGACTCCATAAAACTGTAGCACCTGTAGTTGTTATACCAGAAACAGACTCAAAGAGAGAATCAATATAAGAAATGTTATTAAATTCAGAGAAATATATAGGAAAAGATCCGAAAATCGTTAAAACACCCCAAAATAATACCGTAATTAAAAAACCATCCTTTGTTCTTAGTTCTTCTTTCTTTTCTGAGCTTAAAATAAATAGACAAAAACCTATAATAAATATAATTAACGAACAATACAAAAAGACTTTTAAGATCTCTTCTTCAGAATAGTAATAAGCTACAGAACTTGGGAAAATAAGAGATACACCAAATATCATAAGCAAAAAGCCCAAGATTCTAGATATGTAAGAAAGGTTCATTATTAGTTAGGAGAAAAGATTCCTTGAACCTCCTTAAGAAGTTTTTTATCTGTTAAGAATAGAATAACATGATCATTTTCGCGTAATTTAACATCATCATGCGCGATTTTAGCTTTATTTCGACGAAGAATAGCTCCAACTGTAACGCCTATAGGAAGTTTTATATCACCTAGCTGCTTTCCAACAACGCCCTCCTTCCCGTTGGTTGGCTTATTAACAACTGCTTCAATTGCTTCTGCTGCACCCTCTCTAAGAGAATATACCTTAACCACATCTTCACCTGCCAC
>MDSW01020925.1_pt1 | contig 11475 bp, 14 predicted proteins | sample 811171 | NCBI WGS metagenome assembly MDSW01 (sample SAMN05326641, study PRJNA326480) | marine metagenome | isolation source: seawater | place: Atlantic Ocean: North West | collected 2012
AGGTTTTTGTTTAATAAGATATACTTGATTAATGTGACCAATAAAACGATTGTATAGTTCAGAATTATTATAAACGATTATTTCTTTTAAAGTGAGACATCCAATAAAACGATCAAATGCGGGTGTAAGAAAATCCGGTTCATTGGGTTTGGATGTTTTAAGATCGGTAATTCGTTGTTCGATATATTTATAATTGACACAAGATAAAGTGATGTCGTCGATAATTCCGCAGACAATTAATGTTTTTTTTTCGACTGGATTTTGAATTGCAACTTTAATGCCATATACTTTTGTTTGAAATGTTTTATGTGTTCTAGCAAGATCAAAGCAATCAAGATTTATGGCATCTTCGACAATCATAAAATCTTCAACGATGCGATTTTTTTTAAGAGTGGTTTCAGTAGAAACGGGTGTTTTAAGCTTATCATTTTTCCAATTAATAATTTTATAACCGATTGGGTGTACGAAATTTTGTATAACATTATATTTTTCAATTAGATCTGGAGTATTTAAATGTTCTTTAATAAAAGATGATCCAAAACAGATGGAAATAAGATCACAGAAATGTTCTGTACCGAATGTGCGAAATGATACGGATAAAACATTTGTAATTTCTTGAAGTTGATTAATGTAATAAACTTCATTAATGGGAACTTGATTTTCGATGGGACTTAATAATTCGTGTAAGAAGTTAAAAATTAATTGTAATTCGAATATACAAATGGTTAATTCGTTAGAACCATAAATGTCAAGTGTTTTGTATTTTTGTGTGGCAAGAATTGTTTTTTCGATCATTTTTTGAAAATTTAAGATTTTTTGTTTGAAAGAAGTATATAATGGTTCATTAGCAGTTAAATTTGCTTCATTACCGGTTAATAGATCCGGGTTGATGTTAAATTTAATGGACGATTCGATTTTAGTGTTCTCAAGAAATTCCATGTATATATTTATTTTGATTTTATAATTTTAAATTATTTTTAATATCGATTTTAATTAATTTTCCTAAATAAAAATGATATTTTTTTCTATTTATTATAATAATTTAAATAAAACATTACAAATTGTGTAGATGGGGATACCAAATTATTTTATGCATATAGTAAAGGAACATCGTAAGGTAATAAAGAATTTGGGGCTAATAAAAGAGGTGGATAATTTTTATTTAGATAGTAATTCAATAATATATGACATAGTGAATCAACAATTAAAAGAATATGATGATAAAGCATTGGAACCGGATAATTTTGAAGATATAATAATAGGTTTGGTTTGTGATAAGATAGAAGAATATATAAAAATTGTGAAACCCAAAAAGAATATATATATAACATTTGATGGTGTAGCGCCAGTATCAAAATTGGATCAACAGAGACAAAGAAGATATAAATCGAATTATATGAATGTAGAATTATTAAAAAGGAAAGTGAAATGGAGTACAACTGCGATAACGCCGGGAACAATGTTTATGACGAAATTAAATAAGAGAATTAATAAGAATTTTAAGAGTAAACGGAAATATGGTGTGAAAAAGATGATAATAAGTGATTCATCAAATGAGGGAGAAGGTGAACATAAGATTTATGAATATATTAGAAAAAAGCCGGATGAACATAAAGATGGAATAACGGTAATATATGGTTTGGATGCAGATTTGATCATGCTTTCTTTAAATCATTTAAATGTTTGTTCAGAGATATATTTATTTCGAGAGACGCCACATTTTATACAAACGGTTGATAAGACCTTGATGCCGAATGCGAATTATATGATAGACATAGGATTATTTGGAACGATTTTAAGTAAAGATGTTGGTAATAAGAATGATCGTTGTGATGACTTTATAATAGATTATGTATTTTTATGTTTTTTTTTAGGAAATGATTTTCTGCCTCATTTTCCGACATTAAATATAAGAACGGATGGTATATCTTTGTTGCTTGATGCATATAAAAAGGTAATAGTAAGAAATAATTTAAAATTAATAAATGAGAGAAGAATAGTGTGGAAGAATTTAAGAAAATTATTGGAATATTTATCAAATGATGAATTAAATACATTTAAGAGTGAATATATGATGCGAGATATGATGTCAGAAAAGATTATAAAACGGATAGAGAATGAAGAGGATATAATAAATTCGATTCCGATTTTAGAGAGAGATTTGGAGGAATATATTGATCCATGGGAAATAGGTTGGGAGAAACGGTATTATAATAAATTGTTGGATATAAATAATGATGAGACATTGATAAAGAATGTATGTATAAATTATTTGGAAGGATTAGAATGGACATTAGAATATTATACGAATGGTTGTAAGAATTGGAGATGGGCATATAAGTATGATTATGGTCCATTGTTGAGTGATTTAACTCGATATGTTCCATATTTTAATATGGATTTAATAAAAGAAAATCATGATAAAATTAGTTCAATGGTTCAATTATGTTATGTATTGCCTCGTGATAGTTTACAATTGTTACCGGCGATAATAGAAGATAAGGTAAAAGATGAGGATTGGTATAAGAAGGACAATGAATATGTGTGGGCGTTTTGTAGATATTTATGGGAAGCACATGTTAGATTACCGGAAATAAATATAAATGAATTAGAAAAAAAGATAAATCCTTTAATAAAATCGTTAATAAATAAAACTTAAAGATTATAATTAAATTAATAATAAGATGAGTATAACGATCGATGATATAAAAAATATGATAAGAGAGAATGAGCGGATGTTTATTAAATTTTCTGCGAATTGGTGTGCACCATGTAAAAGAATAAAGGGAGTATGTGATGTTAATTTTAAAAGATTGATGGAGAAGGGGATTAAGTGTTTAGAAGTTGATATAGATGATGAGATGGATTTATACATGATGTTAAAGAGAAAGAGGATTTTGAAGGGTATACCGGCAATAGCATATTACGAGGGTATAGAAGAAGAGGAGTTATGGTATATACCAAAGAATTTTTTTTCTGGTAGTGGAATACAAGAAACACAGGAATTTTTTAATAATTATTAAATACGAAAAAGATAATGTAAATAAAATCAAATTATAATTATATGAATTTTGATTTAAATTTAGATAATTATAAATTGGAAGATGTATTAAATTTATTTAATATTAAATATGATTTTTCGAAAGAGGATTTGAAGGGTGCAAAAAAGAAGGTGATGATGATGCATCCGGATAAATCAAAGATGGATAAGAAGTATTTTTTATTTTTTTCGGAAGCATATAAAAGATTATACTCAATATATGAATTTAGATCAAAGGTAACAGAAGGCAATATAAAAAAAAAGAAATATGTAATAGAGAAGGATGAAAGGAAAGCGGAATTATTAAAGAATTTTAAGAATAGTGATAATTTTAATGAGATTTTTAATAAGTTATTTGAAGACAATAAGATGAAGAATGAAGAATTTGATGAGGGATATGGTGACTGGTTAAAATCAGAAGAAGATTTGCATAATGATGTGGAAGCGAGTTCACAGAAAGAAATGGCACGAATGATAGAAAAGAAGAAATCGGATTTACGAACATTAGTAAAACGGAATGATTTAGATGGAAATGAGAATAAAGTAATTTCAGCATCAAATATAGTGGGAATTAGATTAAATGATTATGGAAACTCTGGTATGTTTAGTTCATTGCAATATGAAGATTTAAAAAAAGCACATACAGAAACAGTAATACCAGTAACAGATGAGGATTATAATAATAAGAAGAAATTTAATAGTTTAGAAGAAATTAAATTATTTAGAAATTCTCAGGATATAAAACCACTTGCCATGGGAGAATCACAGGATGTTTTAAAAACTAAACATGATTATGAAATGAAGAATGACATGGAAAGAGCATATAAATTGGCACAACAAGACAAAGAAAGTGACAGGGTAAATGAACAATGGATGAAAAGATTTAAACAAATACGAAATTAAATATAATTAGATAATATATGGAGTTAAATAAATATATAAATTATTTTGTGATATTGATAATATTTGTGGCAGTTGGACATTATTACCATAAATATAAATATTTAATAAATACGGAAGAGGATAATCATTATAAGATAGTTGAAGAATATTTAATAAATGATTCATCTTTAGCGAGAAGTAAGAAACAAATTTTATGGATACACGTGGAAAGAGAGATAAATGCGAGGTGGTGGGAGAATTTTGGATCGAGGAATTCAACAAGATTGAATAAGCCGTATCAATTTTTAACAATTAAGAATATGATAGATAAATGTGGTAAATGTTATAATATATGTTTAATAGATGATGATACTTTTGGTAGAATAATACCGGGTTGGAGTATAGATTTGAATAAAACATCAGATCCGATAAAATCGAATTTGCGAGAATTAGCAAAGGCGAAGATTTTATTTAATTATGGAGGTATTTTTATGCCGAGTTCAATGATTGTATTGAATGATTTGCATCATTTAATGGGAGATAAGCCGATAATCGGAGAATTTTTAAATAAAAGTGTAACGAATATTTCAGATATGTATGAAGTGAATACTCGATTATTGGGTTGTAATAAGAAGGATGAAACAATGAAGGAGTATATTAATTTTAATGAGATATTAATTTCGAATGATAGCACTGATGCGAGTGAATTTTTAGGAAATAAAAACAAATGGTGGAAGGAAAAGATAGCACAAGACAAAGTTGTAAAAATAGATAGTCAAATGCTGGGAATAACAAGTGCGGAAGGTGTAAAAATTACAATAGAAGATTTAATAAATACTAAACCGATTGAGTTTTCAAATAGTGCAGTGGCAATTTATATACCAGATGATGAATTAACGAATAGAAGAAAATATGAATGGTTTGTGAGATGTTCGCCGAAACAAGTGTTAGAATCAGACACAAATATAGGAAAGATATTAGTATCAACATGTTAAATTATTTATAAATATGATATATGATTTCATAATTAGATTTATCATATATTATTTTTGATACATAAGAGATTTTATTAATTTTACAAATTTGTCGAATGATGGTAATAAATTGAGAATAATTAATTTTGCGTTGAATATAATATTTTTTTGATTCATGATAATAATCAGTTAAAATAGATATGAATGGATCTATTAAATTATGGAATATGCCCTTACGATATATGGTTTTTGATAGTATAAAATATTTATCGTTTTCTGGACAAAGTGTTTTTAAGAAAGCGATGAAATCATTAATTGGAAATAGTTTTTTAAAAATTTGAGATTTAAAGGTCATAATATAATATAAGATAATAATTAATAATTTATTTGATTTGTAAATTATTAATTAATTAATTAAGAAGTTTGATTAAATTATTAGTAAAAAATGCTAATTCGATTACATCTTCGTGAATTTGATAAAAGTAAGTGATGTATTTACAAAGGAGGGGCATAATTTTATATTTTTCAGTTTCATTTAAGATGGTGGTAGATTTAATAAAAAGGAAGTAATTATCAAGAATGTCCATGACGGAATATCCGGAATGAAATAGGTTATATAAGATGTGGATGGCATTATTAAGATTATTTTTTGATTTACATAATATTGTGTAATTATTAAAATCGTGAAAAGGTATGTTAGTGCATAATTTAGATATGATTTCGATGGATATTGGTTTGTTATATAATTTAATTTTTTCAAGATAATTAATTAATATTCTGATGGAATAGTTTGAAATGGATATGATAAAATCTTCAATTTCGGTAGATAATTCAATATTTTCAATTTTTGCGATTTTTTTCATGATTTTGACAAGATGATGTTTTTCGTATGGTTTAATTTTAATAATGTTTAATCTAGATTGTAAACTTTCAATAACTTTTTGAGTATTTGAACATGATGCGATGAAATGAATATTATCACTGTATTTATCGATACAGTTTCGAAAAACTTGTTGACTATGTTCATGAATTAGATCGATATCATCAAGTATTAAGAATTTTTTTTTAGAAGGGATAGAACAAGATGTTTGACAGAATGTTTTAACGTCATTGCGATAATAAGATATTCCTTGTTCTTTCAGATTATTAATAATTAAGACATTTTCGGAATAATTAGAATAATTATTATAATATTCTCGAACGATGCTTTGAATGAAAGAAGATTTACCACATCCAGAATCCCCAATAAATAATATATTTAAAGAATTCATTTGAATAAGAGTTTTAATCATAATAATTAATTCTTCATCTGCTTCAAAATCTTTTAAAAATAATGGTTGATATTTATAAATGAAAGGTTGTTCCATAATATAAATTCGTAAATAAGTATTTAAGTTAATGTGTATAATATAATAATATAATGAGTAATTTGTATGAAACTTTGTGTGTTGATAAGAATGCTTCACAAGAAAAAATCAAATCGGAATATAGAAAACTATCGATGAAATATCACCCGGATAGAAATGCTGATAATCCGTCCAAAGCAGATAAATTTAAGGAGATTAGTGCGGCATATGATATATTAGGAGATGCAGAGAAAAGGAAGAAATATGATATGGAAAATGATAATAATCGTAGGGGATTTTCGGGAGGATTTCATCGAGGATTTCATCGAGGATTTCATGATATAAATGAAGTAAATATATTTGATTTATTTAATCAAAATAGAAGAGGATTTCATTCTTCGCAGAACATGGGAGATACGATCCCATCAATAATTATATTATTAGAATTAAATTTACAAAAAGCATATACGGGTTGTAATCAACCAATTACAATAAATAGATGGATTATAGAGAATAATATTAAAAGAGAAGAGAAAGAGACAATGTATGTACCAATTCCGCCGGGAATTGATAATGACGAGATGATAATAATAAAAAATAAAGGTAATGTATTTAATAAGGAATTGATGGGAGATGTAAAGATAAAGATAAAGATAATAAATGATAGCATATATAATAGGAATGGTTTAGATTTGATGCTTCAAAAACATATAACATTAAAGGAAGCATTATGTGGATTTGTATTTGAAATAAAGCATTTAAATAATAAGACATTAAAAATAAAGAATGAAAGGGGTAGTATAATAAATTTGAATTCTCAGACGGTTATAAATGGCATGGGTTTTGAACGGGGGAAGCATAAAGGTGATTTAATAATTCAATTTGACATGGAAATGCCCAAATCATTAACAATGGAACAAATGGATAAAATAGCAGATATTTTATAACATATAATTATGTTTACCCGAGTGTATAAATTTTAATATTTGTATTTCTTTTTTGATACGATTGATTTTGCGATTTTTTTTCGAATTTCTCTCTTTAAAGTTGTTTTTAAAATTCAGAAAAAATTTAAAAAAAATAAGTTTACTAAAATGAGAGAAGAATAATTGTGGACAAACGGTGAATTCATGGATAAAGTCAATTGAAGGAGCATCAACATTTAATGCGGTTTCGGCGGGATCTTTAGACGGAATACAACAATAAAACATAATAATATAGATGAATAAAAAAAAGATAATGTATATGACTAATAAATATAAAGATAATGTATAAATTAGTATAGATGGCGACGATTCAAAGAATACAAAAAGAATTAGAGGAGTTAACGAGTTGTCCTCCGGCAAATTGTTCTGCGGGTCCAATTGGCGATGATATATATCACTGGCAAGCGACAATAATGGGTCCAGTTGGTAGTCCATATGAGGGAGGAGTATTTTATTTAAGAATTGATTTTCCGAAGGATTATCCATTTAAACCACCTAAAATGGCTTTTTTAACAAAGATATATCATTGTAATATAAGCGGTGTTTCAGGGGGAATATGTTTGGATATACTAAAGGATCAGTGGAGTCCTGCATTGACATTGAGTAAAGTATTATTGAGTATTTGTTCAATGATGGATGATCCAAATCCGGATGATCCATTGGTGCCAGATATAGCAGATTTATTGAGAACGAATAAGAAAGAGCACGATGAACAAGCTAGATTATATACATTAAAATATGCGACAGAATTTGCGGAAGATTGAGAGATTAAATGATTAAATTAATTAATTATAAATTAAATCATTTAAGAAATGCGTTTGGTGGGAACATCAGAAGAAATAACATATAAAGAATTTTCAGTAACAATAATGAATTCGGTTTCAACTTTATATATTTTTTGCACGGGTGAAGTGTATTCGTCTTCACTTTTAACAAGTAGCTTTTCGCCATTTTCGCGAACTCCAATTAATATATTTTTATCTTGTGAATCAGTCCAATAATCAAACATAATTGGTTTATCTTCGACAACTGCAAGCTTAACACAATGTTGTAAACATTGATTTGAAGGAGATTTATATTGTTGCTGGTCACTTTCGGTGGAAGTTTGTGCCATTATATAATTACGAGAATTAAAAGCTTTAAATACTTATATACTTGTTTTATTTAAATTTAAAAAGTAGATTGTTATTTATAATATTGAGAATGAATAATTCATTGTTAAGTATTGAAAACTATAAAGAAAACATTGATGTAAAGTCGTCGATTATAATGAAGAGATATATAAATATAATAAATGAATATTTAACACAGTGTGTTGAATCAATATATATTAAGAATGAATCATATTATAAATATGTATTAAATAAGGGAATAAATACAATTGGACATGTATTTAAAGTGTTATTATTATATACAAAAAATTTAGAATTAACATGTCACCACTGTCAAAAATCATTTTATTATTATATTGAATTTATTGGTCAAATCGGTGATGATAATCATAGTTGTTTACAATTAAATTCGAAAGATGCTTGTTTATTTGTATATAAAAAAACAATATTTGATATAGATAATAATTACAGAAAGAATTTTAACAATGATAAAACATCATCAAATATAATATCAAATATAGAAAAAATGATACAAATTTATAATAAAAATATTAATTTAATAATCAATTCATATCAAATAGACAATGAGATTGAATTATATAATTATGTGAATGATAATTTGGAAAAGCAGATAAATTTAATGTTAACATTAAATGAGGATGAAACGATATGCGCAGATCAATTAGATGCAATAGTTTATTTTTTAGATGTTTTTGAGATGAAAGACATTAAACGTATACAATATATTGAATTATTTATAAAAAAAATAAAAAAGACATGGGATTTAAATTTAATTAGAGAAAAGATTAAAAATATAATGCATGATTCAAGTTATACAGAGATGACTCCACATAAATGTATTAATTATATTTTTTCAAACTGATATCAATATCTGTTTTTTTTTAATTTTTTTCTTCTTTTTTTTTCCAATATTATTATCATTCGGAATGTATAAATCAGAACGAATTTCATAAAATTCATCATATAATAGTTTTTTCAAGAATTCATATATATGATATAAAATTGTTTCGGTGCATTTGCCAACAATAAGAACACTTCCAGTTCGGAAGATCATAAATGACATTTTAATTTCATTCTCGGTATATGATGGTTTTCCAGTTTGAATTTTGGAAGATTCATCATAATAGAATTCGCATTGTAGTCCTGGATAAGAACAAGGATCATAACCAACATTAATTTTATATTTATGACGAAGAACATTATATAATTTATCTCGATTAATATAATAACCACAAATGAAATTAGAATTAATTAATACGGTTTCATTTTTGTCAGGTAAATAATAAATTTTATTTTTATTTTTATTATGGGGTATATTAGATAAAATATTAGTTAAAACATCAAGTGTTCTATATAAAGATTGATCATCTTGAATTCCGGGAATTTCGAGTTTACCGGTATTAAACACTTTAACATGAATTTCTTTGAATGTATTATTAATTTTGATGCGCATAATTGCAACAAAACAATTATAGAAAGCACTCTTTTTTTTACAACGATAACTTAAAATATCTTTTTTACATAGACCAATACTAATCTTCCGAATATCTTTAAACCTAATTCTACCAACCGGATTATCAATGTGTGTAATTATATTTTCTTCAACATAATCATATCTTTGTGTATGCAAATGTAATTCATCTAATTCATTTTGAGAAGATGTATTAAATTTCATTTGTTTTTTAAGAATGCCTTCTTGGTATTGATGATATTCTAAAATTGGTAATTCCCAAAATACAGGTTTTAAATCAATTTTAGTATTTAAATAAGATATTTTTGTTTGAGTTGAAATATATAAATCAGAAGATTTAGGAATAACCTCTGTATTCATTTCAGTTTTATCTGGTATAATATTTAAATCAAATAAATTTGGTGTTGTTTCATTTTCACAAAAATTACTCCATGCTTCATTTAATTCATTCATATTCAAATTAACTTAAATATCTTTAAATTAATCTGAATCAATTATTTTTCTTAATATACAATAAATGCAAATAAAACTGCCAGAAAAACCAAAACTAGCAAAAACAAAACCAATGGCGATCCCCAAAAAAGAAGAATCTGAATTTGATATTACGATCAATAATTTTAATCCTAATAAAAATTCACCACCAAACAGTTGGACAAACCGATTAATGAATCGTCTAGAACCTTATAATATTTTTAATAATTTTGAAATAAAACAATGAATAACATATTCATTATTATCATAATTAGAATGAACAATATATTCAAAAAAATGTATTAATTCTGATGTAACATATTGTTTCTTATTTTGAATAATATAATTTATAAATTTTAAAATTATATTTTTATATTCGATATTGTAATTTTTATTTATATATTGGAAATCTGAGATTATTTCTTCTAATGTCGATTTATTTATGAATTTATCAAATAATTCATTCCATGTTATATTATGATTTTGTATTTGAATTTTATTTAGATTATAATAATTTGCTTGAATATAATTAATCATGCTTCTTATATCTGATCCAAACGAATCTTGAATTGTTTTAAGAGTGTCATCAGATAAATTTAGTTTTTCCTTCATATTTATGTTTTTTAAAAAATCAATTATTTTATTAGTCGGTAATTGATTAAATCGCAAACGCATAAACTCATTTTGTAACGATTCATCTACTTTACTAATATAATTACAAATTAAACAAAAACGAATATTTTTATTAAATGTTTGAAGCAAACATTTTAACGCAGTTTGTGCATTTTTGGTCATATAATCAATCTCATCTAGCACAACGAATTTAATTCCTTTGCAAAATAAAGATGATGATTGTACAAATTGGTTAATCTGATTGCGAATAATATCAATGCCTCTTTCATCCGATGCGTTTAAATGAATTACTGAACTTTTATTAACATTTATTTGTAAACTATTAATTAAATTAATGATTGTTGTTGTTTTACCAGTTCCAGGAGGACCATAAAATAATATGTTTGGCATATACTGTTTTGTTATAATACTATTTAAAATTTCTTTATTTATGTCATCTAGAATAATATCGTCAAATTTTGTTGGACGATATTTCTCGACCCAAGGAATATTATTCATATTTTAATAGATTTATAAAAAGTATTTAAATTGGTAAAATA
>MDSW01152732.1_pt1 | contig 11475 bp, 12 predicted proteins | sample 811171 | NCBI WGS metagenome assembly MDSW01 (sample SAMN05326641, study PRJNA326480) | marine metagenome | isolation source: seawater | place: Atlantic Ocean: North West | collected 2012
CAACAATGCTTTTATTTAAATCTGGAGAACTTAAAGCAACAAAAGTTGGTGCTACTACAAAATCAAATATTGTTTCTTGGATAAAAGAAAATATTTAATTAATACTAAGAGCATGCCCCACAAGATATAGGCTTCCAAATATAACAACTATCTTTTTTTCTTTAGTTGAAATTTTATTTAAAGCGTCTTTTATATTCTTTCCCTCAATTGTTTGGAAATTATTTTTTTTAGCTATTTTTGATAGATCATAAGATCCTAACGAATTAGGTTCATTCGGAATTTTTATAGTAATAACTCTTTTAAAGATTCCTTTAAAATTTTTTATAAGCTGATCTGGATTTTTATTTTTGAGACTCCCCCAAATTGCATAAATAGGCACTTTAGATTTCCTTAAATACCGCGCTAAATTTTTAGTAGACTCATCACTATGACAACCGTCCAGAAGGATTTTTGTTTTTTTTAGATTTTTTGAAAGTTTCCCTTTTACAAACTGTACACGACCTTCGAATTGTATTTTTTTAATAGTTTTTTTAATTATTTTAATATCTACGCCCAAATCCAAAGCTACTTTTATGGCCAAACCTACATTTTCCCATAAACCATCTGAATGAATATATTTGGATCTAAGAATAATTAAATTTTTCTTATCTTTATAATATTTTTTCTTACCTTTATTTATAATTTTCCAAGATCCATAAGCTACTTTTTCACTTGGATTTTTTTCTAAAATATTTTTAATTATCCTGGACGTTTTTGTTTTTTGCTTACCCGTATAGATTTTGGTATTTTCACTTAAAAATCCCACTTTTTGTCTACAAATTTCACCTATTGTTTTTGGTCGAACCCACTCTTGGTGTTGATAGTTAATATTCGTTACTATTTGGGCCAAAGGATATGGCCACAGATTTGTACTATCTTTTTTAAATAATAGTCCACTTTCTACAAGATTGTAAGAATCAGGATTCGTTTTAGTAGCTGCCAAAATGTATATGCAAGTGAGCAGCTCAAACAAAGTAAGCCTTTGTTTTGTTCGCTCTATGATTTTTTTATATTTTTTTATTTCTTTTAGAGAAATAAATCTATTTCCTAGCCAAAATCTTTGTCGCACATCATACAAATGTGGGCTGGTGAAGGTATTTACCTTTTGGTTATTTGCTTCTAAGAAGTATTTTAATGAAGTCAAAACGCTATTTTTTCCATCGCTCCCAATTATATTAATAATATTTTCGAGCTGTTCTTCAGGATTATTTAATTTTTCTAAAACTTTTTTGATTCTTTTAAGATCTAAGTTGATCCGACGGCTATACTGCTTTTGAAGTTTTTGGTAAAGTTTCTTTGAAGGTTGTAACATCTGTTGTAGATATAACTTGAGCTTCTTTTTTCTTCAACAGAATTGATAGAAGTGTGGAAATGGTTGATCTTAGATATTTTCTTTCAACTACCAAATCAATTCCACCATGTTCTTTAACAAATTCTGCGGTTTGAAACTCCTCAGGCAAATCTTCTTTAACGGTATCTTGTATAACTCTACGTCCAGCAAACGCAATAATAGCTTTAGGTTCTCCAATTAAAATATCTCCTAAACCTGCAAATGAAGCAGTTACACCTCCGGCTGTAGGATTTGTCATTACCACAATATAAGGTAGATTTGTTTTCTTGAATTCATGCACAGCCAATACAGATCTTGTCATTTGCATTAAAGCGATCGCACTCTCCTGCATTCTTGCTCCTCCACTGCAGCTAAAAAAAACAAATGGATTTTTATTGTCCATTGCATGTTGAATGCCATGGATAAAAGACTCTCCAGCAGCTGCTCCCAGCGAACCACCAATAAAAGAAAAATTTTGTGCACCCACAGTAACATCAAGTCCTTTTAATTTTCCATGAGCAATTGCAATTGCATCAGACTGTTTTGTTTGTTCTCTAGCTTTTTTTAATCTTTCTGTATATTTTTTAGTATCTTTAAATTTTAATGGATCATCTTGAGGCAAAGGTGTTTCTAAAATTTCATATTCTTTGTTATCAAAAAATATTTTAAATCTTTCATCAGGTGTAAGCTTATGATGAGAACCACAAGTAGGACATACACTTAGGTTATTAAAAAGATCATCTTTATAGAGAAGATTTTTACATTCACATGTTGTCCACAATGCATCCTTGCTATCAGATGATTTTTTTTTAAATAATGATTTTATTTTAGGTTTAATGAATTTTGTAATCCAATTCATATAATTTTTCTCTTTAATTCTTTTACCATTTTATTTAACTTTATGACAGGATTTTGACGATTTTTTAATGAATCACTGATTCCTTTGCATAACGCACTGCCTACTACTAATCCATCTGCTTTTTTAAAGGCAGCTATAGTTCTATTTGTGATACCAAACCCAATCACAGTATTTTTCTTTTTATTTATTTTTTTAATTTTATTATAATTTTCTAAAATTTTTCTGGGAGAAACTTTTAATTTACCACCTGTTGTTGACAACATACTTATATAATAAACCATGTCGTGGGAACTTGCCACTATCTTTTTCATTCTCTCCTTAGATGTTGTTGGTGATAACAATTGAACAAAAGTGATAGAATTTTTCTTACATAATTTAGAAAATTTTTTGTTATCAGGAAATGGTAGATCTACAATTATTAAACCATCAACACCAACTTGCTTACATTTTTTTACAAATTTTTTCTCACCGTACCTAAATACCATTTGGTAATATCCCATGAGAATACATGGTTTTGAATTTTTACTTTTCTTATAACCTTTGACTATTTGAAAAACGTCTTTAATTTTTATTCCATTTTTTAAAGCTCTATAAGAACTATTTTGAATTTGAGGCCCATCTGCAGTAGGAGCGTTATGTGCAAAACCCAACTCAACAATATCAGCATACTCAGATATTGATTTTAGAATTTCCAATGATTTCTTTTTAGTGTTATCACCTGCTACGATATAAGTTAGTAAGGCAGGTCTATTTTCTTTTTTACACTTGTTAAAGGCTAGATTGATCTCGGATTTCATCTTGAGTAAGTACCTAGGCGTTTTTTAATTATATCTTTATCTTTTATACTATCCCCACAACTGTCCACTACGATAACATTCGAGTCATCAAGTTTAGGAGCAATTTTTATTGCCTCTGCAAAAGCGTGAGCAGGTTCTAAACTTGGGGAAATTTCCTCTAGTTCAGTTACTAATCTAAAAGCATTAAGAGCTTCTTCGTCTGTTGCGTAAGTATATTTTGCTCTGCCATTATCTTTCAAAAGACAATGTATTGGACTCACAGAAGGGTAATCGAGTCCGCTACTGATAGATTCAGTTTCATTAATTTGACCATCTGAATTTTGTATACAATAAGCAGCTGCTCCATGGAGTATCCCTACCTTAGAATTCTTACTTAGAGGTGCAGCATGAAGATTGCTATTTGACGGACCTCCAGCCTCTACACCTATGAGTTCTACATGATTTTTATTGTAGTCTACAAATTCACTCCAAAATCCATATGCACTAGAGCCTCCACCTACACAGTTAATTAATTTTAATTTACCTGGTATTTCTCCAAACTCTTCTTCTAACTGAACTTTAAGTTCTTTTGAAATTTGTGCTGTGCTCCATCCACAAATTTTTATAAAAATATTAGGCCCTACAAGACTACCTATTCCCATATGAACTTTATCACAATTTGATACCCAGTATCGAATACATTCACTAACAGCATCTACCAGCGTTTTGCTTCCGGAATTTACCGGAATAATTTCAGCACCATTTTTTCTTATTGAATCGCAGTTTGGTTTTTGTCTCTCCATATCTCTTGTACCCATGAATACTTTGCACCCAAGTCCAAATTTTTTTGCGACCATTGAAAACATTTTTCCATTGTATCCAGCTCCAGTATCAGTACAAATATATTTCTTTTTTGCTCGTTTACACAACATTGCGTGAGTAATAGCATTATATATTTTGTGGGCTCCTCCATTAGCATCAGAAACCATCTTAGCGTAAATTTGAGCACCACCTAGATGATCTGTAAGATTCTGTAATTTAATAAATCTTGTAGGCATTCCTACATAATTTTCATAAAGATTGTCTCTTTCTTTTATAAAATTTTTATCGTTTCTACATTTTGCAAATAATTTAGCTAGATCATCTATTGGCTTTTTAAGTGTTTCAGCGATGTAATTACCACCAAATTTTCCATAAAAGCCATTAACATCTTGATCAATTAAAGGTATTCCTTTTTTAATTTTCATTATGAAATATGATTAATTTTACTATTTAGCAGACTGTATAATTTTTTTGATGTTTTGACCAGCATCACCATCTTCATAAATTGGTCGGCCTATAACGGCGAAAGCTCTGTCATCATTTTTTGATGTATCATAAAATTCAGAGTAGCTCATAACCCTTTTTTGATCATGTTTTTTATCCTCCGAGCCTCTTATTCCAGGACAAAATATCTTTAAATCTTTAGATAGAGATCTTACCGATTCATATTCTTGTGCTGAAGCAATTACACCACTTAGCTTTGATTTTATAGCCAAGCTTGTTAAAATTTTAATCTGTTCTTTTGATGCAGATTGTGAGGTTAATACTGTTACACCCAATAATTCTAAATGGCCAGAAGCTTCTTGAGCTGCTTTAAGCATATCGTAACCACCACTAGTGTGGATTGTTAAATATTTTACAGTTTTCAATGACCCAATACTTGCTACGGTTTTTTTAACTGTATTTGGAACATCTAAAGTTTTGAGGTCAAGAAAAATTTCTAGTCCGAAATCACCAAGTTTTTTTAAACCCTCTTTCCCACAAATTGCAAACAATTCATTAGTAATTTTTAAACCTGCAGCATAATCTTTTACACTACGAGCAATATCAAGAGCCTTATCAAAGTTTGAAAAATCTAGTGCAACAAAAATTTTTTTTTTCAATTTATCAACTCTTTCTCATTAACTTTTCTTTTTAATTCTTTTGCCATCTTAAAAGCAATAGATATTTTTTCTGGAACATCAATTTTTTCTCCAGTACGGGGATCTCTGCTTATTTTAGCTTTTAATTTTTTGATAGAAAATCTACCAAAACTTCTAATTTCAGTACTTTTATTGTTTGATATTCCTTCAACAATAGAATTTATTAAAATTTGTAGTATTTTATCTAGGTCAGACTTCTTTAATTTACGGTGAATTTTTTCAGATAATTTTGAGATTATCTCGGATCTCACCATGTGGTATTATTTTTTATCCTCTTTTTTTTTACCTTTACTTTTCTTTGAACCAAATGCTTTACCAAGTATATCACCTAGTATTTGTCCAGAGCTTGTTCCACCTTTTCCGTATTTCTTGATGGCAATTTTTTCATTTTGTATTTCTAATTCTTTTATCGATAGAGAAACTTTTCGCTTATTTTTATCTAGACCGACTATCATACAGTCAACTTTGTTTCCTTGATTAAAAACTTCTGGTCGACAGTTTTCAATTTCTTTTGCTAAATCTGCTTTTTTTATAGTAAAAAGTGATTTGTCGTCCTGACCAACAGAAACCTTTATTCCATTCTTTAAAACCTCTTTTACTATTGCTGTTACAGTATCTCCATTATTTCTGCTTAAGAAGAAGTCAAAAGGGTCTCTTTCTAGCTGTCTTATACCAAGCCTAATTTTTTCTTTTTCTTTATCTATTTCAAGAATTTTAGCTTTTACAGGGTCATTCTTTTTAAATTTATTTAAACCTTTTTCTGTTTCATTCCAGGATATATCCTTGTGGTGAATCATTCCAACAAGTTCAGAGTTTTCTAAAGAAACAAATAACCCAAAGTCTGTAATATTAACAATTTTTGTATTCAAAATTGATCCAACAGAGGTTTTTTCTACAAAATCACTCCATGGATTTTTTAAGGTTTGCTTATAGCTAAGCGAAATTCTCTTTTTTTCAGGGTCCATTTCAATAATTTTCACTTCAATTTCTTGAGAAGGAGAAAGCACTTTACTCGGCTGAATATTTTTTTTAGTCCAAGAAAGTTCTGATTGATGTACTAAGCCTTCAAGACCTTCTTCTAGCTCATTAGTTTTTGGATTTTTTAGTCTTATAAAACATCCGTAATCCACACACTTAGTAACCACTCCTTTATAAATATTGTTTACTTTAAATTTTTTATCCAAATTTTCATAAGGATCCGTATGCATTTGTTTAATACCACAACTAATTCTTTTTGTTTCTTGGTCAATTTTGATTATTTTGACTTTTATAGTTTGACCCACCGACAGAAGATCAGAAGTTTTTTTAACTCTAGAATATGATAAATCAGTTACATGTAATAGTGCATCGGCTCCATTTAAATCTAGGAAAGCTCCCCAATCCAGAATAGCTTTTACCTGTGCTTCAACAATATCTCCCTCTTTTATTCTTTCTAGTATTTTTTTCAGATCCTCATTTTTATTTTTTTCTAAAATAGCTCTTCTTGACACAACGATGTTTCCTCTTACTTTGTCGAGTTTTACGCATAAGAATTTGAGAGGAATATTCATTAAGTGGTCAAAGTTTCTGAGTGGCTTAGTATCAATTTGAGAACCAGGGAGAAAACAAAGGCAAGAGTCCACATTTACAACCATTCCGCCTTTTACTCTGCTTGTAATTATTCCCTCAACCTCTTCTTGACTTTGAAAAGCTTTCTCCATTTTTTTCCAAGAGCCCATTCTTCTTGCTCTTTCACGACTTACAAGTATCTCCCCTTTATAAGTTTCAATTCTCTCCAGATAGACTTCTATTTTTGCACCAATCTTAAGAGATTCAAGTTCTTTAGATATTTTAAATTCTTCTATAGGAATTATTCCTTCGCTCTTGGCCTTTAAATCCACAAAAATATGTTTTTTTCCTATTTCGCTCACAGTAGCTTTTATGATGCTACCTTCTTTTAAATCTCTTTTTTTAAAATCTTCTTCTAAAAGACTTTCAAATTCTTTGACGTTTTCTTTTTTAACAGTACCTGTTTTAATCTCCATACTTACTTTTAATTTTCCCTTCTACTACATCTGACATTTTTTTTATCATCTGAGGTATTTTCCTTAATTTTCCGGTGTCCACAATTACCGCATCAGGGCTTTTTAGTAAAGGACTGTTTTTTCTAGACACATCTCTAAAATTACGTATTTGCAGTTGTTTTCTAACATTATCAAATTTTATTTTTTTATTTTTTTTCTTCAGTTCTTTAAACCTTCTTTTAGAGGCAGTATTTAGATCACATTTAAAAAAAAATTTAATATCAGCATTAGGCAAGATTACTGTTCCAATATCTCTTCCTTCAATACAAACTTTATTAAATTTTTTAGCAAATTTTATCTGAAATGATTTTAAAATAATTCTAATTTTTTTTTCTTTAGCAATAATCGATGTATGTTCAGAGTTTTTAATAGAGTGTAGATTTATAGTATTCAATTTTTTCAAATTAAGTTTTTGAAAACTTTTTCTTAAAAAACTTACTCTATTTTTTGGTTTATATTTTAGTATTTGGTAGCTAGCAAATCGATATAACAATCCCGATGAGAGAAATTTTAACCCATATTTTTTTGAAATTTTTTTTGCACCAGTTGTTTTACCGCTAGCTGCAGAACCATCAGCAGCAATTACTAATTTATGATGCTTTTTTAATTTCAAATTTTCCACCTAATGCTTTTATATTTTTTAAAAAAGAGGGAGATGATGTATTAACAGTTTCAAATCCATCTATGTATATTGGGCATGACGTAACAAGAGATAGTACAGCTGAGCTCATGCAAATTCTATGGTCACCTAAATTTGAAACTCTAATTAATTTTCTTTTTATTTTTTTTGTACCAAAGATTTTCATTTGATTTTTTCTTAATTTACATCTTACCCCAATATGGTTTAGTATTTTTTTAATTTCATGAGCTCTTGAACTTTCCTTATTTGAAAGCTCAGAAATTCCATTGAATACATGAATTCCAGGAGTGAGTGCTGCAATTATAAAAGAAATAGGATATTCGTCCGGCATTGATGGATATATTTTGGCACTAGCCTTAATTGGCCTTAGCTTGCTAGTTTTAACATGAATATCACCAACAAGTTCATTGATATTATTTTTTCTTACATTTTTATAAATTATTTTTGCACCATGCATCTTCATTAAACGATAGAAACCAGTTCTCTTTGGATTAAGTCCAACATTTTTAATTTTTAAATAACAATTTGGTGTTAGCATTGTTATTGCCGTAAAAAAAGCTGCTGATGATGGATCACCAAAAATTGATAAATTTAAACAATCCATATTCTCTTTTCCAGAAATTTTTATAATATTTCCGTTCTTGTTCTTTTTGATTTTTAAAATTTTAGAGTTTTTCAATAAAATATTTTCAGTATGATCACGACTTTCATAATTTTTATTTTCTATAATAGTTGATTGGCCAAAAGCATTTGCGGATGCTAATATTACCGCAGATTTCAATTGACTACTAACACCAGCTTTATAAAAAATACTTGTTGGCATAGCCGATGAAGTTATTTTAAAAGGTAAATTAAATTTTTTCCTTGGATAAAATTCTGCACCAAATTTATTCATTACTTCTATCAGTTTTAACATATTTCTTTTACTTAATGATCTGTCGCCCTTTATTATTACCTCTATACCTGGTGTAGTTGATAAAATTCCAATCAACAACCTTGCACAAGTTCCTGAATTTCCACAATTTAACAAAGCATTTTTTTTTGCTTTTAATGATCCCAAACCCTTACCATAAATACGGTAATTTTTTCTTCCAATTTTTTTAATTTTTACACCCAACTTTTTTAGACAATTAATTGTAGAGAAAAGGTCTTCAGACTCAAGAGTATTCTTAACCTCAGAGATACCATTACTTATAGACCCAATTAAAAAAGATCTAATCGAAATTGATTTGTCCGAATCAACATCTATAACCTTTTTAAATTTTTGGATTTTATTTTTAAATAATACAGAGTATCTTCTCTTTGGCATATTTACTTAGTTTTCAAAAGAACCAAAGTACAACTCTCTAGCTTTATTAGATTTTAATATTTCTTTTGGTTTTCCAGAGGCAATAATAGTCTGTTCACCAATAACGTATGCTCGATCTACTATCTCAAAAAGATTTTGAACCTGGTGGTCTGTAATTATAACTCCGCATCCATAAGACTGTAATTTTAAAATATAATTTTGGATATCTTGAACAATAATAGGATCTAATGCAGCCATTGGTTCATCTAGTAAAATAACTTTAGGACTATTTATTAGAGTTCTGGCTATTTGTAGTCTTCTTACTTCTCCGCCAGACAAAGAGTTAGCATTTATATTTCGAAGATGTTGTAAATTAAATTCTGTTAAAAGTTTTTCCACTATTAAGCGTTGTTTTTCACTATTCTTAATTGAAATTTGGCAAACTCCTAAAAGATTGTCATGAACACTCATATTAAAAACACTTCTGTATTGACTTAGATATGCAATACCAAGCTTAGCTCTTTCGTGAATAGGTTTATTAGTTATTTCTTTTTGATTTAAAAAAATGCTTCCACCATCTACTTTGTATTGACCTATGATGGCTCCATAAAGAGTTGATTTTCCTGATCCATTTGGACCAATTAGTCCTACAATTTCTCCTGGAAATAAATCTAAATTAATTTTTTTTAATATAGGTCTTCCATCAAAAGATTTACTAACACTCTTAACTTGTAGTGCAGGTTTATTTTTTTTGAATTTTATAATTCTAAAAGTTTTTTTCATTTAATAATTAACTCTTATATTTACTTTATCCTGATTGTACATAGATATTCTAAGTTTTTTTTCAGTCAGATCAAAATCCATCTTGTCCGCGCTCAAATCACCCTCTGCCCCTTCAGCAATGACGTTTCCTTCAACAAATAAATAGTTTTCTGAATTAACAAAATTTGCTTTTTCTGAAAATAATTTTTTTTCTAAATAATACATTTTTACATTTTGTTCAAATTCCATATCATTAGTGATGTTATCATAAGTACCATAATCACTTGTAATTTTTAAAATTGTACCATCTTTAAAAAAAAATCTAGCCAATATCCGCTCCATATTAATTAGGTTAGGTATATCATTCTTAAACTCTGCATATTCAGAGTTAATAATAAATTTATTTCCACTTTTATCTACACCCTCATACTGAATATTTTCAAAAGTACTTGTATTTTCTGGCAATTTTTTTTCCTCCAAAGTTTTTTCTTGCTCGTTTTTTTTCACGATTTCTTTTTGTTTGTCAGTGTTGAAATATGTAAAAAAAATTATAAAAAATCCTATTAATACCAAGCTTATTTGAAAAATTAGTTTCCTATTTATTTTAAATTTATTTAATGCCATATTTTAAAAGAGAATGTATGTGAAGTATCCCTGTCGGTCTGAAATAGGCCTTATTTTTTTTATAGTCCTTATCTGAAGATACCAATAAACTGGTAATTTTTTTTTCACTCATGATTGACAAAGCTTTTGATGCAGGAATATTTTCGCTCGTATAAAAAGGTTTTTTTGTCATCAATGTTGTTATACTATTTTTTCTAGAAAATCTTTTTGCACCTCTTCTTATATCTCCATCGGTAACAACACCTATTGCAAGTTTATTTTTTATAATTATCCCTAAACCCAAATCTTTTTTACTAATAATCTGAAGCGCTTTTAAAATATTACTTTTATGATTTATTAACGGAAGTTTGTTTCCTTTAATCATAACATCTTTTACTAGTAGCAACGCTTGTCCAATGCTTCCTCCCGGATGAAATATTTTAAATCGTTCCTTTGAGAATTTAAATTTTTGCATTAGAGCGGTACATAAACAGTCACCAAAAAGCAATGTTATGCTAGTTGATGTTGTCGGAACCATTCCGGTTGGATCGGACTCTTTAACTTTTGGAAGTAATATTGAAACGTCGCTAGTTTTTAAAAGCAGACTATCTTTTTTTGAGGAGACACCAATAACTTTAATATTAAATCTGTTTGCATACTTTAACATATTTGTGAGCTCAACGGTGTTTCCAGAGTAAGAAAAAACTAAAAGCACATCTCTTTTATCAATTTGTCCAAGGTCTCCATGATTAGCTTCTCCTGGGTTTAAATAGAATGATGGAAAACCTACAGAAGAAAGAGTTGCAGAAACTTTTCTTGCAATCAAACCACTTTTTCCAATACCGGCTGCTATAATTTTTCCTTTGGAGGCTGAAATTAAATCAATTGCTTTAATAAAGTTTTTATTAAATATTTTGTTTACTTTTCTTAATTCAGAAATTTGAACTCCAGCTGATTTTTTTGCTATTTTTATATAATTTATCTTAGCCATTTTTAATGTTCAAACACATCAAATTTGAATCCAGTTTGGTCTAGCTCTATTCTTGTATCTAGAAAATTAATACATCTTTTATACAAGTCCATTCTTTTTTCTCGAACTAACATTTTTTCTAATTCATTCTTAATCTTATGAAGATAAATAACATCATTAG
>MDSW01182989.1_pt1 | contig 11474 bp, 10 predicted proteins | sample 811171 | NCBI WGS metagenome assembly MDSW01 (sample SAMN05326641, study PRJNA326480) | marine metagenome | isolation source: seawater | place: Atlantic Ocean: North West | collected 2012
GATCACATCCACGCCCATCGCGTCTAGTTTTCGAGCGATCCGGATTTTCTCATCCTGAGTCATGGTTGCACCAGGCGATTGCTCACCATCTCGCAACGTCGTATCAAAAATTCGAACAAAGTCTTTTGACATCAAATTCTCCTTACTCACGCCGAAGCCTTCACTGGCTGGACCTGAGCCCCCGCTTTCATCAACTTATATTCAAAGGTGTCCACAATCGCTTGGCGACTGGCTTCAACAACACTTGTGCTCACACCAACGGTTCCCCAAACCTCACGACCATCGGTCGCCCGAATCAAAACGCGAACCGTTGACGCAAAGCCCATACCTTTGTTCAAAATTCGAACTTTGTAGTCGGTCAGTTTAACGTTGGCCAACTCAGGGTAATGCTTAACCAATGGTTCTCTTAGTGCCGTCGCGATAGCATGTACCGGGCCATTGCCTTCTGATTCAGAACAATAAGAGCTCGATCCAACCTTCACATTCACTTCGGCTTTTGAGTTTCCTGGTGTCTGATCTTTGTCGTCAAGCGCATCCATTGCAGTGGTGACCTTGGTTTCACCAAGCTCAAAATACCGGTCTCGACTTCCGCGCGCTTCGTGCATCATCAACAACAATGAAGCTTCCGCTCCTTCAAACTGATAGCCATCGTATTCGAGACTTTTGATACGCTCTAGAACCTTACGGGTCCATGGATCGTTCGGGTCCAGCTCAACTCCAAACTCTCGTGCTTTAAAGATAATTGTGGAGAATCCAGACAAGTCAGATGCCAAAATGCGGCGACGGTTACCAACATGATGCGGCTGAACGTGCTCATAAGTTGCTGGATCCTTCATCACTGCGTTGATGTGAACACCGCCCTTATGAGAAAACGCGCGGCGTCCAACATAGGGCTGTTGAGGCTGTGGCACGTAATTTGTGATTTCATCCACGGTCCGTGACACCTGAGTCAAACGAGACATTCTGCTCTCTGGTACACAGCCGTAACCCATCTTCAATTGCAGATTAGGAATAACGGTCACAAGATTCGCATTACCACATCGCTCGCCGTAACCATTTACGGTTCCTTGAACCATGGAAGCACCAGCTTGAACCGCCGCCAACGAATTGGCCACCGCCAGACCGGCATCGTTATGAGTATGAATACCAACCTTCGTTTGAAAACGCTGAGTCACCAACTGAGTTAAGCGAGATACGTCTCCCGGCATGCTCCCGCCATTGGTGTCACAAAGAACCATGAAGTCTGCACCTGCCTGATTGGCAGCTTCCAAAACCTTCATCACATATTCTTCATCTTCAGCGGCACCATCAAAAAAGTGCTCAGCATCAAAGATGACTTCATCCACACGTCCCTTTAGATAGCGGACCGTATCATGCACCAGCTCAAGGTTCTCTTCAGGGGATACGCCCAATGCAGTAGTAGCCTGATACTTTGACGCTTTACCAAAAACCGTCACAACAGGAGTTTCTGCTTCAACCAAAGCCTGCACGTTGCTGTCTTCTTCACAGGTCAGCGATGCCCGCCGCGTTGATCCAAAGGCAGCAATACGTGCGTGGCTAAGATTTAAGGAGCGAACTTCTTTGAAGAAAGCTTCATCACGAGGATTAGAACCAGGCCAACCGCCTTCGATATAGGTAATCCCAAAATCGTCCAACAGTTCTGTCAGCATTAATTTCTCAGGTACGGAAACCTGAAAATCCTCAGATTGTGTCCCATCACGAAGTGTCGTGTCGTAAACATATACTTTCTTCATATTTATACTCGGCTTGAGCTAAAGCTCAGCCCCCCCATTGGTTTTAGTATTAGTTCTTGCGCTTAAAGAGTGCTCTGACTTCACGTCCAACAACTTCAATTGGATGCTTACGCTCTTCTTCTCGAAGCTTATTAAGCTCGGGCATTCCTGCCTCGTACTCAGCCATCCAATTTTTCGCGAAATCACCGTTTTGAACTTCTTGAAGTGCTGTCTTCATTGCTTTACGGGTTTCTCCCGTTACAATTTTTGGACCCACCATACGACCGCCATATTCAGCAGTGTTGGAAACAACGTCCCACATACGCTCGAGGCCACCTTCATAAATCAAATCAACGATGAGCTTCATTTCGTGCAAGCACTCGAAGTAAGCCATCTCTGGCGGGTAGCCCGCGTCTACCAAAGTCTCAAAACCAGCCTTGATCAGTTCTGCGGTTCCACCACAGAGAACAGCCTGCTCACCAAAAAGGTCTTCATAAGTCTCATCAGCAAACGTGCACTCGAGAACTCCCGAGCGGGTGCAACCAAGAGCGTGCGCCAATGCCATTGCCTTATCTCGCGCCTTACCGGACGCATCTTGCTCAACAGCTACAAGGCCAGGAACGCCAAAGCCTTCCAGGTAAGCTTTTCGTTCCTCGGTGCCCGGTGCCTTCGGAGCGACAAGAATACAATCGACATCGTCTGGAGGCGTGACATACCCAAAGAGAACGTTGAAACCGTGCGAGAAAGACAGAGTCTTGCCTGGCGTTACATGACGGGCAATGTGCTTTTGATAGACCTTACTTTGCACTTCGTCCGGAATCAGGATGTGGATAACCTCGGCAGCTTTCGCCGCTTCCTCAATGGTGGCCACAGTAAGTCCATCTTCCTGAGCCAATTTCCAAGAAGCCCCATTTTCACGGACCCCAACGGTTACGTTCAGTCCGGAGTCCTTGAAACACTGAGCCTGCGCTCTTCCTTGAGCACCGTAGCCAATGACTGCGATTGGAGTATCCTTGAGTGCTTCAATCGAAGTTTCGTCTGCGGTTGTTACTTTCATTTTTTTTTCCCTTTTCCTCTGTAAATCCCCAAAAAAAAGGCCGACCTACTCTGTTGTGAGTGGGTCGGCCTACGGGGTGATTTTTTTCGGCTTAATTGCCTCTAATCACCTCGCAGGCCCCACCCGAGCAAAATAATAATGCTTCCGAGTAGACCTAGGAGGTTGAGGCTGACGACGACAGAACGGACGGAAACACCAGAGACTCCACCAAGAGCAGCTTTACCTGCGATTTCAGTGTGATTTGCAAAATGAGATTGCATGAGCCTCTATCCGTTTTTGTCCGCAGTTCGTTCTGCGACTTAAGGGAAGCCTAAGCTGGCTAAAATTTCTGGTCAAGAAAAAAATCACTGCAATGCGTCAATGATTATAAAAAGTTTCTGGGTCCAAAGATCATTGGAATATTGCTATTTGAGACAGTCAGGGTAATTCCTGACAGAGAAGCGCCAGAGACTTTAGCCGAATAGGAATCGCTATTTTCCAGAATAAAGCGAAGGAAAGCCGGTAACAGCACCTTCAGACGCTGATGCAACGGTATGAATGTACTTGGCCATGGCACCCTGGTGGTAACGAGGTTTCGGAGCTGTCCACTCTTTCTCACGTTCACTCAGATCAACGAGTACATCCAAAGTACGTTTCTCTACATCGATACGAATGGTGTCACCTTCACGTACATGGGCGATGGGTCCGCCTACTGCTGCCTCCGGAGCAACGTGGCCAATCACAAACCCGTGACTCGCACCGCTGAAACGACCATCGGTTAATAGGGCTACATCACCGAGAATTCCGCGTCCTGCCAACGCCGCAGTGACTGCCAGCATCTCGCGCATACCTGGTCCACCCTTGGGACCCTCGTAGCGAATCACAATAACGTCGCCAGCATTGATGGCGCCTGCCTGAACGGCCTCGAACGCCAAGTCCTCATTGTCAAAGACCCGAGCCGGACCTTCGTGAAGTGCTCTTTCTGAGCCACAAAGCTTAATAACACAGCCCTGAGGTGCCAAACTTCCCCGCAAAATCGCCAAACCACCCCGCGGCTTCACCGGCTCTTCAATAGATCTGAGTACTTCCTGCCCATCTCTTTCTTGTGCAGATTGCGCTTCCTCAGCCAAGCTACGGCCCGTTACCGTTGCTGCATCTTGCATCAAACCAGCATCAAATAGGCGCTTACAGACCAAGCGCACACCGCCGGCTCCTTCCATGTCGGGGGCGGTAAAGCGGCCGGTTGGTTTTAAATCCGCAATAATTGGAGTCTTCGCCATAACCTCATCAATCACATCGATGGCAAATGGAATTTCCAGCTCACGCGCAATAGCAAGTAGGTGCAAAACAGAGTTGGTCGAGCCGCCCGTCGCCGCGGTCGCTGCGATGGCGTTTCGCAATGAGGTCTCGGTAATCAAATCTCGGGGTCGCAGGTTTTTCTTGTGAATATCCATGACCAAACGGCCGACATCGTAAGCTACTTCAGCTTTTCGAGGGTCCACCGCAGGAACATCATTGGCGCCCATCGGCGAGATGCCCATTGCTGTAAGAGCTGTAGCCATGGTGTTGGCGGTAAACTGCCCACCACACGCACCTGCGCCTGGACAAGCTTTAGACTCCAGAACACGTAACTCACTCTCGGTGATATTGCCCGCTGCGCAAGCGCCGACAGCTTCAAAGACATCTTGGATGGTTACATCCACTTCTTTGTGGCGCCCTGGCATGATGGAACCGCCATACAGAGCCACCGAGGGCAGATTTAAACGTGCAAGCCCCATTACAGTCCCAGGAATCGTTTTATCGCAGCCACTTAATCCGACCACAGCGTCAAAAGAATGGCCTCGTACCGCCAGCTCCAAAGAATCTGCGATGACCTCACGACTCATCAACGAAGCCTTCATTCCCTCGGTACCCATGCTGATACCGTCGGAGACAACAATTGTATTGAATTCAACGGGCGTACCACCAGCGTCGCGAATGCCTCGCTTTACATGCTCAGCCAACTCATTGAGGTGCATATTGCACGGGGTCACCTCGGTCCAAGTATTGACCACAGCAACAAATGGCTTCTCTAAATCCTCATCGGTGAGCCCGGTTGCCTTTAACATTGCTCGAGCTGGCGCTCGTGATACATCTGCCTTGTTATTGATACTCATCACTTTTCCCAAATGAATTCGTGTTTCCTATCTCGAAACGAAACACGCAGCCTATCTAACAATGCCAATCCTGGAACTTCCTGAGCCAAATCAGAATCGACACGCTCCCATTTAATTTGAGGCCATGCCACAGGCGGCACATACATAGCAACCGTCTGAAAAATATCGAGCACAGAAGCGGACAACCTAGCCGCCGTATCCTGAGCACTTCGATGTGCCATCCGGCGCGCGACCTTGTCCTTGTACATACGCTGATCAGCAAGCTCGCACAGCTCTCCAACCGTAACATGCCCCTCACCAGTGGTGGCTGCGCCCATACTCAGCCGCAAAGAAACAGGAAAGTCCCCATTTTCAGGCCGGCAATGATGGGCTAAACGCTCCATCAATTCCAAGCAGGCTTGGTGAGAGCAATTGGGCAGAATAATCATGAACTCGTCCCCACCGACGCGGCAACAAGTATCGCCTTCTCGCAGAGATTCTTTCATGCGCGTAGCAAAGTGGACGAGTGCTCGATCGCCTTCGGCATGACCATAGCGATCATTAAGAGTCTTGAGATGGTCCATATCTAGAACCACAACACTGAGCGGCTGTTCTGGATAACGCTCAGCAACGGCCGCCGCCTCAATCAAGCGCTGGTCAAAGTAGCGCCGGTTGGGAAGTCCCGTCAGCGAATCGATAAAGGCTATTTCCCTGAGTTCTCGCAACTCAGTAACTTCACGCTTAAGCTTGGAAATCTCAGACAAGAGTTCATCCACACGAAATGAGCCCGTGATGTCCGTTTGTTCCGACTTCGATTTTATCATACCCGCAACGTCTGGGTTGGAAGCGGCCATGACCCCTCCTGGTCCGGTTCCCATATTGAGAAACTGAGATTCAACAATTTCACGACGATTGAAAGAACTGAGCCTACTGACTGTGTCGCAGCGCGTCAATAGCCTGAGCGGCATTTATCCCCCATTAAAACCCCAGAGCAGCCGTTCTAGAACCCTTAAGAGCGGGGGTCCCCATCCAAATCCATCCTATTAACAAGTCTTTAGTCCGGTTTTGCCCAGCATTCAGTGCAATCTCAAAATTTGCATCATCACCAGAGAGAGACCTTCCTTGTAAACCGCGTGTCCAACCTAGCTCTTCCTGCCGATTTTACCCATACGTAGGGGGGAGACCCCCGTTAGCAATCTGCAAATCAGGCACAATAGAGAGACAAAAATTTGTATACTCGACATTTCGCATACAATCCCGTAGAGTACGCGTCCGCGTTTTTTCGGGGAAATAAGTGGCTCAATAGCGTTGGAGTGTTTTGATGGATCCCTATATCGCCGACTGGCTCAACCTTGTGTTTCGGTGGGTTCACATCATTGCGGGTGCTGCGTGGATTGGGGCCTCTTTTTATTTTAACTGGCTAAACAACAGTATCCGGCCTCCCGAAGAACCTACTCCTGGCATTGCCGGCAACCTCATTGCAGTGCATGGCGGCGCTTTCTACGAAGTTCGTAAATACGGCGGTGCTCCCGAGAGACTTCCCAAAACCCTACATTGGTTCAAATGGGAAGCTTACCTCACTTGGATCAGTGGTTTTTTCTTACTCATGGTCGTCTACTATCTTAATGCAGACGTTTATATGGTCGATAAAAACGTAGCCGATATCACCGCAGGGACGGCCAGAATTATTGGAATCGCCAGCATCGTGATTGGCTGGTACGCCTACGATATCCTCTGCAAAACCAAACTGGTAGAACATACGACGGTGTTTGCAATCATCGGATTTGTTCTGATGACGCTGGCCGCCTATACGCTTTCAAATCTGCTGGGCAGCAGAGCCGCCTATATTCACGTGGGGGCCATGCTTGGTACCATGATGGCCGGTAACGTCTTCTTCAATATCATCCCGAATCAAAAATTAATGGTCGATGCGCTCCTCAACGGGAAAGAGCCAGACCTCAAAAAAGGCAAAGAAGGCGCGTTACGCTCACTTCACAACAATTACCTAACCCTTCCAGTTCTTTTCATTATGGTGAGCAATCACTACCCCATGACCTACGGCCATGAAATGAACTGGGCAATACTGGCAGCTCTCGCCCTTATTGGTGCGGGAACTCGCCATTACTTCAACCTCAAAGGTCAGGGCGAAAAGAAAGTCTGGATTTTACCAGCCGCTGCATTGGCCATGGTCGCCCTGGCGTTGGTTTCAAAACCCGTTGTTCCAGAACCTCAACCGGGTATCCAGGCAACATTTGCTGAAGCCCATACCATCATTCAAGTGAGATGCCTGCCATGCCATGCATCCAAGCCTACTCATCCTGCATTCTCAGAGCCACCTCTGGGAGTCATCTACGATACACCTGAGCACATTCAGCGCTACGCCGAAAAAATTATGGCAGTCGCAGTTCAAAACAAGAGTATGCCTTTGGGTAATCTAACGGAAATGACCGACGAAGAGCGGGCAAAGCTAGGGGCCTGGATTCAGGCCGGCGCCTCTATTGATTAAGAACCCACGCGCTTGCGACGGGCTTCCAAAATCTTACCAAACGAGCGCATTTGAATTTCTTCTTGAGTAAGGCCGGTGACCGACAACTCTTCCAAAGACACCGCCCCGCAATTCAAAGCTCGCAAAAAGTAATTCAACAAACCTTGCCCCGTTGCAGCATCGTCAAAAACATCGCCAACCAGCGTTGCCTGAGCAGCCTTTGATACAAAATTACTTAACCGTTGGGCCGCGGCATTGAATCCTTCAAGAAAAAATGAGTAACAGGCCGCGTAACGAACCGGGAGTTGTCCTGGGTGTAAATCCCAACCTTGATAAATACCATTTTTCAATGAGTGGCGCGTGTGGTCGTAGGCAAGTTTCCAAGCCTGGTGAACCACCGCTTGGTTCTCGGCCAACTCTTCTGCAGTCAATGTTGAGCCTTTAGCTGCTTTGTGAGGACCGACCGGCATAACATTCGTGGCGCCATCACTGAGAAAAATACCGGTTCCACCGTAAGCATTGATCATCATACTTCGAGCAAAATCGCAGGCACCATGATCCATGGTTTGATAAGCTGCCGTAATAGAGCAAGAAGCCGTGTAATCGTAAGTTCCAAAGTGAGCCGCAACACATCGACCTTCCGCAGCATTGAATAATATTGGCAAGTGCGCGCGTCCAGACGAGCTAAACAGAGATTGAGTCACTTCAACCATCAGTTCCAGCTTTAAAGCTCCAGCCGGGAGTTGGAGACGATGCTCCAATGCCTCAAACATACGAACCAACGCGGTGACCTGCTCTGGGATGGTCACTTTGGGAAGAGTCACAACGAAATTATCTGGTAGTTTTCCGCCCGTTGCTTCTACCAAGGTGGTAATAAAAATATCCAAGGTACGAACCGCACGGTGCATGAGCTCTTCGGTCAATGTTTTGATACGAATGCCAATAAAGGGTGCTACCTTGTTCTCGGCCATGGCCCGGGCAAGCTCGGTCGCAGTGCGAACAGCTTCGGCGTCTTCTTCTTCATCGCTGCGGGTTCCATAACCATCTTCAAAATCAATCCGGTAATCTTCAACCGCCTCTTGCTCTAGCTTTTTTGCGACCCGGTCATAGACCGTTAAAGCCAACCACGCGCCAAAGCATGATTTTCTGAGTTCATCAGGGTCTTTCTGATATGTCTTTTGATACTCAGCCAAAGTTTCATCGGGAGCATCAAGCACTTCGTGCCCCTGTAGCTCTAATGCCCTGGCAAAGGTGAAAGCATCTGGGGCATCCTGCTTAAAGGCCCGAATAGCCAGCTCACCCAACTTCTGAGTGGTTTCCGCCTTATAGAGCTGAGCGCCACCGTAAACACTATGAACAGGCTGTCTGGCCGGACTATCCCCGGGAAAGCGGCGCATGTATATTTTATTGGCCCGACTCAATTCCGCCAGCATGGCTGCTGTCTCATGAGCTAAAGTACTGGAAACGGTATCTGTCATTTTAACTGCCTCGGTAGGTTGAAAAACCAAATGGATTGAGAAGAAGCGGCACATGATAATGCTCTTGAGGGTTCTTCACTTCAAATACGATGGTTGCCTCGGGGTAAAAAGCCTCACGCCCGGCGGATTCGAAATAATCACCAATCGCAAAATGAATTCGATACGTACCTGCCAATAAAGTATCGGGCGGTAACAAGTCTTTAACTCGGCCGTCCTCATCGGTGACGCCATCTCCAAGACTTTCCCAAGTGGCCGCGTCGCTGCCCTCAATCTTGCGTTCAATGTTTACAGCAACCCCAACGGCAGGTCGGCCTACCGATGTGTCCAATATATGTGTCGTAATTGGGCTACTCATAATTGAATATTCTCCAGTCTAATTTGCGTAATCTTAGCCTGCTCCGCTGCAGCTATCTGCAACTCATGGTCAGGCTCGTTATCCATGCGTGCTTCCAACAACTCAAGCATTTCTTGCGCACTCTTACCCGTGGCACAGACAATAAAAATATGTCCGTATCGGTCTTCGTACTTTTTATTGCCATCGCGCAGCGCCAGAAGCGTTTGTTCCGAAGCGTCCGCCACACTCGATTGCTCTGATTCAGAAAGCGCCGCCGTGGACTGAAACTTCTTTCGCAGCGCTTGAATGTCGGCCCCAATCCGCGGGTGGTGGTCAAAGGCCTCCAAAATGTCCTGGCGTTCCATGGTTTCCCATGTTGCCCGGGCAGCTTCTCTAAGGGTCGCCAAATCCTTGTAGGGTCGTCCCTCAACCATCCTCTGGACCCATCGCGTGGCACCGCATGATTGCTTCAGCAATGCCCCAGCATCCTGGTCACTCAATTCATTAAGGCCAACCACCATCACCCTTTTGCCTTACCGTAAGCGCGAAGCCGGCTGATGCCGCCGTCAGGAAAAATATTCAGTCTTAAATGTGTAATTTCGCCTACGTCCAAAAGCTCATCGCGAACAAAATGTCGGGTATCCGCCGCCAACTTAAATTCCGGCAAGAGCGGCTTCCAATCTGCATCCAGCAGATCTGTGATGCGCGTGTCGGTGGCATGAAGGGCCTCAATGGTACAACTGTCAGGGTAATTGCCCTTGTAATGATGGGTGCTTATTTCCAACCAGTTGATTTGCCCCGGCTCGCTCAAGCGAATCAAGACCCAGTCAAAGCCAGGCCCCCGCCGCCGACGTGTTTCCCAACCCTCACCCATATTTGCCGCACGACCCGGCAGGATTAGATTGTTCATGGAGCTAAAAAACATATCGCTGCAAGCCAATGCCAAACCACCATGACGAGCCGCCACCAAGTCCACCTCTGACTCGGCCCGGCGCTTTTCAATTTCACTGTCGCGGTCATCATCGGAATCCGCCCAGCTGGTTTTCACTTCACCAAAGACGCGCAATCTCGCCACTCCCCCATCCGGGAAAATATTTAATCGTACATGCGTGACAACACGGTCACTTTGAACCGAGAAAAGGTTTTGGGAACCGGCGTGTAACGCCGATTGTTCTAAAACCTCTTCCCAAGCTGCTTCATCCAGCGACTCCCCGGGCTTTACACAAGCGGCCTCTACTGAGGCGTAAGGAGCATGGTTTCCAAGAAAATGATTCGTATCGATATCCAGGCCGCGAATGATTCCAGGCACGCCAAGCTTCAAAATACACCAATCGTAGCCGGGCCCTCTTTTACGTCGACTCTCCCAGCCATCCATCCATTTACCGCGATCCGTGTAACGGTCTGGGTCGAAAATGCCACGTCCGGGCTTAACCAAATTACTCGCTTCCGCAAAAAACTCATCATTGGTTTCCAGCGCCATACCACCCATCGATTCAGCCAATAGGTCCAATAAACCGGAAAATGTGGCAGTGCCCTGATTTGCTTGACTCATCACGCGTCTCCCTTGAAGAGAAATATTTTAAATATATTACCGCTTGTCTCCAGGCGGCCGGACATTTAAGCCTATTCAAGGGAAAAGTTCAATGGTTTGGAGAGATAGCAAAGAGAATACGTGAAAGAGGGCTTCTGACAACCTCGGGAAAACATTGTCAGAGGCCCTCTTCCACGTTGAGCTCCCCCAAGCTCAAATTCACCCCCCAAAGCAGGCGAATCTTACGCAGAATCCGCACGAATCACGTGTCATTTACCCAATATTGAAATCAATCAGGGCGAATGGTGCGGTTACGCAGTCGTAACATGTGTGAAGTGAAACTGATGAACACTTCTATTTTCATCGCCATAAGACTTTAAGAATCAGTCTTATTGGATGTCCCTATGCCCGCCCCCAGGCTCTTGGAGTTTTGCATTCTGAATACTAACTTGTAAAGGAAAAACCGAATGATAATTCAGAAAATATCAATGTAGGACAAGGGCTTACACCCCGGCTTGCAAAGGAAGATTCTCAATTTGCTACCACGTCGTAAATGGATTGGCGATAAGATTTGAATTCAGATAGCGGCTATCATCACTCACTTCTTCACCCAACCAGTCTGGTTTTTCAAAGCTCTCCGAGACACTTGTTAGCTCAATCTCAGCCACCACCAAACCAAGGTTATCTCCATCGAATACATCAATCTCCCAAGTATGGGGACCGGCCTGGAGCTTGTGACGGC
>MDSW01003637.1_pt1 | contig 11473 bp, 8 predicted proteins | sample 811171 | NCBI WGS metagenome assembly MDSW01 (sample SAMN05326641, study PRJNA326480) | marine metagenome | isolation source: seawater | place: Atlantic Ocean: North West | collected 2012
TTCAAATCGGTAGTTCCATCGATCAAGTTGTCGGTCAAACTTAGTCGTCAGCGGATTTTTCACGACATAAAATGCTACATAGTAATACGCGTGATCCTTTCCGCGATGTTATTTATGTCATGACAACTAATAAAGGACGATATTTCGCAGTCAATACTGTTACATTCGTCTCAAACCTCTTCCATCAAGATGGCATGTTGTGACGAAAGACAAGCACGGTCGGAATACGCTCACAGATACTTGTCCTACATTTTGAAGTCGTGATTGCCTGTCACGAGTATTTGAATTGATGAACACTCGAAAAGTGGTCTCTACCGTTGACGCTGACACCTAATGGAACAATGACATGCCCTGAAGAAGGAGATAGGCAGATGATCTCTTCATCACTTACGTATGAAGCCTGGACTCGAGTACTTCCAAATATGCAGCTCAAACCAAGAGTATCTGAAAATGTAGAGCCTTGTACCCGAGAAGCAGTTCCGCCGCGTGATGGGCCTCCCTGAGGAACCAGATGATGCACCATAGGATGCGCCACACGCACGTAATGTTGGGCGGCTTTTCCGAAACTTGAAGAGAGTGTCAGCGATAACAGAGATACCTCAACAAATGCAGAGGCATCATAATGAGATTCTGCCGCAGGGACTTCACACATGGCGAACGAGGAAGAAATAACATGCGCCTGTCGGGCCTCAGAACCAAATACGCAATGGGGCGTGCCAAAATCAGATTTAATGATATTTCTTCCAGAGACGTGCAGAAGTGTACCTCCGCAGGCGACTGCAGTCGTAGGAAATGCATTTGTAGTCACCACAGGCTGACTAACAAGAAATTGTGACTGTGTAAACTGAGGTGGCATCGAGTATGAGGGCCCAAATGCCAACACAGCAGTGAAACCTCGTGCCATCACGGAGGATGGTCTGCATATCAAGTTTTTAGAATGGATGTAGTAGAAAGAGTTCTCTTCGATGACCGGCTGGAGTGCATCAACGTCGTTTCCGTAATGACACAGTGGCAACGTTGCAACACTTTTCAAAAAGAAAATATCGGAGACAATCAAGGACGATTGGTACTCAAATATCGCGGTTGATGCAGGCCCAAAGGAGTTGGTGCTGAGTGCCATGCGAAATATACCTGAAAGCCGAGCTGGGGTGACACACTGATACAAGCCAGGCGACATTATTCGAGCGAACAGTGATCCGACTGTGCCGAATTTACACTGCACTGGAGATATCCTTGCAAACTGTGTTGAGATCGAGACAACAGTACCTCCCGATTCTGGAGCACCGTGAGGGATCACTTCGATTTTCCCAATCTGCGACTCATAAGTCACCACGCCAATGTTGCTAGTTCCCGAATGCGGGCCAACCGACACCTGGACGTCTCCCTCCACATGATCAGAAAGTTCGCAGATCAAAATCGCAGATGAAACCATGAAACCATTGGAGCGCTCATCCTCTGTCACACAAAACGGTACTGCAGTAGAAAAATGTTTTCCAAGTATCCAGATAGGATGTTGTCTCCTCGTTTCAACATGATGTGGCATGATTGCCCGAATGGAAGGACCCAAAATGTGAATATACTGAATATCAGCGATGGAATTGTACGCGCTTGCATCGATCACCGCAGCGCTGAAGCCAACTTCTCTCCGCGGAATCCCACAGGCGTTTGTGGATGTTACCCGAGTGAGGTCAAATAAGACCATGTCTGACTTACCATGGTGGATCATCTGATTTGAAAGTTCATGGTCATCGGCGCATTCTCCTGTTAGGCTCTCGTAGTAGTCGGTTTTCCAAAATTCGAGCTCACTGAGCTTTGTTCCAACGATGAGCGGTTCCGTCAACCGATAGCGGTAGTTGACAGACTCTCTCGCGAAAACAGGGGAGACATTTGTAATGCTAACTCCGATGAGAATCTCCCGATGAGCGGGGGTCACACAATGCAAAGTGTTTGATCCCAACCATCGCGCACTAAGTGGTGCAAACGTGCCGACTACACAACTAAGACCCCTTGAATTGACGAATTTCTCCCCCACCACTGTCAACAAGGTACCACCGGCAAGGGTTCCTTGCAACGGATGTAAAGAGAAAACAGTCGCATCGTTCTCGTATACCAACTGTTTTCCTTGTGACAGAGACGTTGTTCCAGATTCGAGAAGAACGACCTCGTCCCCTGCGGAACCTGCTTTTATGTCGAGGAAGATCAAAACACTTGAAATGAAATGACCGATTGTCCACGTGCCCGAGATTATTACAGTATCGGCAGAGAAATCTTGACCTGCAAGCATCACCAAACCACCCGATTCTTGAACTGTTGTTGGGAACGCATTCGAGACTATTGGGGAAGCTAGAATTTCCAAAGCTGGAGTAAGTGTTTCGTGACCCTCACGAAAAGCTATCTCCCGAGTTGCATGTTCTCTATGCGCTGTGAGGCCACATGCAGTCGCCATCATCAACACATCACCTTCGAATATGTCGATCGTTGAGTTACGCATAGTGTTCTTGATTGATGTTGTCCTGTCGATTGAATCAGGTTGTCCTAACACAAGCGCTAGTTTGCCGATGTACAAGAAATGAAAACTCCAGGTCTCTAGTGTTGATCCAGTCGATACACCAACATCTGCTTGACTAGCATGTCTGGCTGGTGTAATACACTCGATCATATTGCCCGAGAGCGATCGTGCAGCAATATATGATATGGTGGAGAGTTGACAGACGAAGGATGAAGACGATAGATTCAAGGGAATATTCGCCATGATTTGAAGAGAAATTCCGCCGTCGGTGAGCCCAAAGATCGGCGATACGTCTCGTATGACTGGATGACGCACTACCTCGAGGATGATACCTCCAGATCTGAAATCAGTTTGATATGGATAAACGCCAAGTTGTAGTATCCAGGAACCGTCAAACTCATCAGAAGATGGAGCCTCGCAAAACGTCAAGGCTGAAGAGACGCCATGTCCGGGCTGTAACAGGTCATTGAACTTGCACATGGGACCGATACCAAAGTCAACACCAGTGACGACGTGGAGACTTCCGCCACATTTAGCGGCTGATGAAGGGAACACCGATGATAATGAAGGCTCCTGCCTCACCTCAATAAGATTTAATACCCGTGCACAATACGGTGTTGAGAGGGTTTCAACTGATCCAAAGGCGGAATTCAGCTTTGAACAGGCGTGAACATTCACAGAAGATGGTCGTGCAAACGTGTCAAAATCACACGAATATCTACCTGGATGTCCACGAAGACGCACAAGAATATGTTCTTCAATCGAAAGCAACGGAGCAAACTTATTGTCATGAAGGCAATGACTACTTGGACTCACAAGACTGAGAGGGGAATAATCAACCAGATTTGAAGAGACGTACAGCGGTGTATTATTATTATTCTGAGTGAATGGTGGACGACATGAACATCGAGTCGACGAATAGATGCGACCGATGATGACGAAAGATCCAAATTTGCACCAGATGCGCGAGTGCTCGCGGACATCAAACCCAGTGCCCTCGATTATTAACTCACCTATGTGCGGCTCGTTTGGATCGACAGACCAAACAGACCCTGTTGTGTTCACTTCAACTGGGTGGAGATCAATCATCTCCGACATCATCGATTGTGTAATGCCCGAAGTCGCAATAGACATAACTATGCCGAGGCTGGAAGTGGAGTACGGCGCAGTCGATTCACAAACCAATAGAGAAGAAGAGAGGAACGCCGCTTTCACAGCCACAGAATTCGTTTTCCCAAGGCAAACAAAATCATCTTGAAATCTGCCTCCAGTCACTGTCACCAGCGTGCCACCATCAGGGTGAACTCGCTTCGGAAACGCATCGGTGATGATGATATCGATGTGGTGGAATATCAGCCCACTGTTTGTGAAATCTCTCCCATTGTGAGTTACTTCCACACTGTGAAAGCCACGTGTCTGACGTGGGACTCTGCAAATGATCGTCGACTCGCGTGCAGTGGGAGTGAAGTTCCGTTGCGCAACAACAAGGAGTTTGCCGAACCTGCAGTACATGATCGACGAAGTAGATATTTCGGGTGCACTCAGCGAGACTAACGCGCCTGACATCCCTCTCTCCGGATACATTTCCATGTCGTTTTGAGCCAACGCAACACAACGTCGCGTTGTCACCATGTAAGTGAGCAGGACGTAACGGCACCACCAGCCCGTGCGCCTCCGCATTAAAGTGATGGATAGACAACTCAGAAGTGCATCAAGTGCAATGCTTCACAAAACTCTAACGATGTGACGCCCACGAATCCACGGTTTCTACAAAGTATCTACAACGCTCCGCCATCACACGCGGAGCCCCGAGGACCGCACGCCTTACTCGGAGAGATCTTGACAAATGAAATCAAAGTGAAGACTTCCGAGAAAATCCTTTAAAATAGTCTACTTTCGTACTTTCGTACTTTCCGCTACGTAACTAAGATCGTAGTAAGCTTATCGACAGTTTATTTCGTAGACCATTGTTACTTTCGAAAGTACGAAAGTAATATGCAACGCCACGACGGGAGGGGAGAGCTGGCGCGTACGAGGCGGCAAATCATGGAGGGGAGAGGAGGGCGGGACGAAGCGAGGATGGGGAGAGAAGGGGAGGGGAAGCAAGGCGAATTGCGAGCGAGGTCTCACGACGAGCGCGAGGCGACGCGGCTGGGCGAGGGGGTGGGTCAAAGAAAGTAGACTACGCAAACCCATATTCTATTCGGGCGAATAGATATTCCTTGTGTCATGGCCCTCCGGGGTGGAGCTGATGAGGTTCGCTGGTTTGATATTCAAAGATATCGTCACTTGCTAAGGGCCGGCGTCTGATAGATAGGTGAGGTGAGAGGTGAGGTGAGACGTGGGTGAAATTTCGGGGTCAAAAAAATTCGGGGTCGATCACGGCAAATTACTGTGAAACTTGCGAATTGTTGATTTGAAAGCGAAAATCGCGTTGATCGGCGCGCGTGCTTCAGGCTGGGAGAGGTGCCAACAGCGACCGAGCCAGGTCCACCGCGTGTCGGCCCCTGCACAGCTCCACGACGGCGAATCTCTGACGCGCGGGCTCGGTCATGGTTGATGACGACTTGTCACTGTCAGACTTGTCCTTATCTGGGTCGGATGCGATCGAACTCGAGGTGGAACTTATACTCGACGGTGAGCCCTCCATCTGGGTTTCGCAAGACGGAGGAGGAGCCCTGTCGGCTTCATGCCGCCTGGCAAACATGGCTCACCCAGCTTTCACCCTCCAGTCCGGAAATCCTTCGGTCGTTGATGATAAAGATATTTCGGTGAGGCCCTTGGGGGTCGAAGGTGGTGCAGAAGCTAAGACTCTGGATTACGCTTCACTCGCGACTGTCGATCTCGAGTGGAAGGGACTTTGCCACTTGATTTACCATAGCGCACCGAAGTGTGTCTCACTTACCGATGCGCCGGAAGATGCATCAAAAACTGTCACTGCGGCTGGAGATGGCAATCCTTATGACTTACGGGAGCTGCATTCCGACTGTAGCAATGATCAATCCAAGTGGCTTTCTCTTACTGCAACAACATTGAGGTCAGTCGAGCGAAGATTTAACCGCGACAGACTGGGTTCAAAGATACTCGAGCCTCTTGAGACAAAGCAATCAGACGAAGAAACATCTGCGGTGAAGTTGGATGCAACCTTGAGGATTGATCCAAAAGCATTTGTCTATTTCACAAATCTAAATGCCCCAAAACAGGCACGTAGTTGAGGAACACAGCGCAGTTTTGCTCTCGATTTACTTCACAGGGTTTCTGTGTCTCTTCCAAGCTGCTTTCTTTGCCTAACCCCTTTGCTGTTACTTTCCGCAGAGTCTCGAGGAGGAACTTAAAATGATCTTACTTGAACACGCTAAGGAAGCGTCAGTCCTCAAAGATTTGGTCTGCTCTCACTTTGGGCAGTTCATTAGCTGCAAAAATACGATTGTGGACATTCGAAGGTGAGCCACGATAAATAGACTCCATGTATAAACTAGAATACTGAAATGTTCCATTTCATTGCATTGACATATGAAGTTTTGACACAAAATTACACAGGTCGTTGAGGCGTGAAGAGACAGGAGACGCGCTGAACTCCTCTGCAACCAGTGTTTTAGTTTCTGCAATAGACGATGCGATCCATCTTGCAAGTATGGAGAAAGTTTCACACCTACAACGTCTGTTGGATCGACAGAAGAGAGTTGAAGCGGCACGCCGAGCACTTGTTGTGCTGAAAACCCGAAGGGTTTTATTTACCTTGCCTGCCTTGTTGCAGCAGCAGCATGCGCTACAGCTATGGGAGGACATGAGTCGCAATGTGGTTTCACTTCGATCAATGCAGGGCTGCGACGTGCCAACAAAGGTCCTCATGAAACTCACATCTGCCTGTGAAAAACAAGTCAAACAGATTGAGATGAGAACACATGGGGGATTTCAGGCTCATGTACATCAAAACCAGGATCGGGGTATACGAAAAGGACCATCAACATGGTGGAGCCTGATCGCTGAGGAGATAAAATATTAAACATGAAAAAAAGGTTTTAATCATGATCTCAGGAATTCTCTAAAAAGTTTTAGATTTTAGATTCAACTCGGCAGGTGCTCGCGTACAACCCATAGGATATGCTTTACGCGCTATCAAGAAGTTCGATTTCTATCCACGCTTCTTGCGCAAGTAATCAACGAAAACTTCGACCTTTGTCCTGTAGTTATCCTTCACGTGCAGATCAGCTTCCAAATTGATATCATCATCATATTCGAGGATCAAAATTGGCACCCCTTTCAACGCGGTTACACGTTCATCGTCGACGTGACAGACACTACCTCTGATCGCGTCAGGGACTTCTGTAGAAATAACCCTGTCGTAATCAGACTCAGCACTTCTGGTAACACGAGAACACAGCCATGCTTCATGTTTATTGTGCAGAGATTGCAAATATTCAAGTTTGATTCCTATCTCTTCTCCACGGGCGCGTCGCTCAAGGCGACGCATGCACGTTTCTGCTGTTGTGCGCAGATACACAAACCCGTCGGGGATTAAGTTTGGTGAAATCTAAAGGCAGCGTGTGCAAGGCAGCATGTGCAGAATATCGTCAGGATACGTGTGAAGAATTATCTAGATTATTTCCTAAAAGAGGTGAGTCGTACCTGAATGAACGGTTCATACCAGCTGTTGAAGAGACTGAGTTCAAGGTCAGACATCCAACCCTTATCGTGCACCGACTCAACAAAGATCAGTCTGTCTGAAAATACACTGCGCTCCATTATTCGCACAGAGCTGCACGTACTTCGCGACTCTATCTCTTGTAAATATCTCGTCATGAACACGTAATGTTGGAACGTGTATGCATATCGTTCAGGAGCATCGTAGAATTCGTCCAGTATGTTGTACAAGCAAACAGAACTTTGCGGCACACAACTTTCAACGTTCTGCCATTTTTCTACGGGCTCCACAGCTATTGTAGTGCCGGCCTCCTATTTCAATGCACGATGAGAGAAGGAATGAGTTGCCGGTAACATGAACGAGTTGTAATTAGAGGGATGTTTTTGCTATACCTTGAGAGTTTCTGAACCTTCGATAATATCAGCGAGGAAGGTACTCTTCCCAGCGCTGATATTGCCTTCGACGCAGAGAGTTAGTACCTTCGAAGGTAGATGCCCATGGTGCTCCCCAACAAGACGTGCCGGTACAAAGTGATCACGTGATTGAGCAGAGGGCACAATATGAGCTGTCGCATGTGGGTGCCTCTTGATTCCTCTAGACAGATCGCAGGGTGCGATGCGGCGGCCACGTTGCCTCCCTCGACCACTCTTGCGGGCAACGAGTTGAAAGGCTGGCGCCCGAACCTGGCTGCTTGCTAGATGCTCATGCCGAAAGGTAGGTCCTGAAGAACACGGAACAAAATGCATGCGCGCTCTCATGAAAGACCTAGCTGAGTGACATCGATGCACGACCTTACTGCGCACTAGTGTCAGCATGTCGTTGTGTGTTTGTCGAGCGAGGCATTGTGACTTCGGGACGTTTTTAAAGTTTTCATCTGCGAAATACCTTCGAAAGTATCTTCTCGTACTTTTGGAAGGATCTCATTTGTGGCGCGCGCGCGGGAGGGGACCGGTTTTCGGCTTCCCCGCGTCAGCGCACGTTATCATGGTGAAACAAATTGTTTGGATGGATGGCTCCCTCTCTTCCGAACAGCTATCAAAGGGACACTACGCGGACCATCTGATGCCCTCATCTGAGGATCTTGAGTTCGAGGAAGAAGTTATGCGCTCCGGGACGCTCCCTCGCGTGTGGCTAGCCTATCTTGACGCGAAGAAGGATGCTCACGCAAAACGACGGTATCTTATATATGAGCGGGCAGTGAAAATGTTGCCAGGCAGCTACAAGGTATGCCCGAGCCCTGCTCGTTCTCAAGTATTCTTCATCCGCTGTTTCCACTGAAGAACGTCTGGCTGAGTCTCCGCTTTTCCTATCCTTTCCCGACAGTTGTGGTACGCATATTTGAAGGAACGTCACGGGGCAGTCCGCGGCCTTTGCGTCATGGATCCGGCTTTCATAGCACTGAACAACACCTTCGAGCGGGCTTTGGTAACGTTGCACAAAATGCCACGAGTTTGGGAGTTGTACCTTAGCTTTTTGGTTGGGCAAAAGGTTGTCACCAAGGTCAGACGGACGTGTGATCGAGCTCTTGCGTCGCTCCCTGTCACTCAGCACGAGCGCATCTGGAACATTTATCTGGTAAGACTAAAATTTTGGCGCAGGCCTTGACACAAATATCACATCTATGGATCCAGCATCATTCCTCCCTCAAGTCTAATCTCTAACGTTACGCCACTCTCCGATCTCCCCTCTTGATACAGAGCTTTATCCGTCAGGAAGGAATTCCAGTAGACACGGCGCGCCGAATTTATAGACGCTATCTCAAGTTCGAGCCAGGTCACGCTGAGGAGTATGTTGAGTTTCTAAAGACTCGTGGGCACTGGGACGAGGTTGCTGACAACCTGGCAACCATCGTGAATGACGACTCCTTCCAATCTCTTGCCGGGAAAAGCAAACACAATCTGTGGCTTGAGCTGTGTGACGTGATCACAACGCACCATGCTGATGTCAGTGGGCTTGACGTTGATGCTATCCTGAGGGGTGGAATTCGAAAGTTTACCGATGAGGTTGGCAGACTCTGGACATCTCTTGCTGATTTTTACATGCGACGCGGATTATTCGAAAAGGCACGTGATATTTATGAGGAAGGGTTGGCAACCGTGGTCACCGTGAGAGACTTCTCGCTCATATTCGATGCCTACACCCATTTTGAGGAGAGCGTGCTCAGCGCGAAAATGGAAGCGGCGGAAAAAATGGACGTGGATGCAGAGCACAGTAACGCTGAAGATGAAGATGGAAATCAGTTCATAGTCAAAGACGTGGGTGACGATATAGACTTACGTCTTGCACGACTCGAGCGCCTCATGAGCCGACGACCGGAGCTTCTGTCGTCAGTGATGTTGCGCCAGAATCCTCACAACGTGCATGAGTGGCAGAAACGTATTGCGCTCTTTGAAGGCAGTCCTGCGCGTCAAATATTTATATTCACTGAGGCTGTCAAAACTGTTGAGCCTGCTCAAGCTCTTGGAAAGCCACACATATTGTGGATCGAATTTGCCAGATTTTATGAAGTACACGGTGATTTTGAGAATGCACGTGTTGTTTTTGAGAAAGCCGTACACGTTCCATACAGCAAAGTTGACGATCTTGCAACTGTCTGGTGTGAATGGGGCGAGCTTGAACTGCGAAAGAAGAACTACAGCGCTGCACTGCACCTGATGCGCCGAGCTACCGAAGAGCCACCGCATCCATCAGGTTTACGACAACACCGATCTGAGTTTGAAGCATCATCGCCTGTGCAGAACCGTCTATACAAATCACTCAAACTATGGACCTTTTATTGCGACCTTGAGGAGTCTCTTGGTACGCTTGACTCCACGCGAGCCGTGTATGAACGCATTCTTGAACTTCGCATCGCGACACCACAGATAATCCTCAATTTCGCGCTATTGCTGCAGGAGAATAACTTTTTCGAAGATAGCTATAGTGTGTACGAGCGTGGCGTGAAATTGTTCAAATTCCCGCACTCGCGAGAGATTTGGCAAGCATATCTTGATGACTTTGTCAGTAGGTTCGGGGCAGAGAAACTCGAGCGGGCACGCGATCTGTTTGAGCAGTGCACCTCTGCCGTACCCCCAAATGAAGCAAAAATATTCTTCCTTAAGTACGCGCAACTCGAGGAAGAGCATGGTTTGGCCCGTCGGGCCATGGATATCTATGAACGCGCCTGTGCCAAGGTCCCACTCAACGACGTACTCGATGTTTACGAAATCTATGTGACACGTGCGATGGAGTTCTTTGGTATAGGAAAGGTGCGAAGCATTTACAAGTCCGCAATCGAAAGGGAACTTCCGCACACCGAAACAAAGGCACTATGCACACGTTTTGCGCGGCTTGAGCGCAAACTAGGTGAACTTGATCGAGCTAGAGGTCTGTATATTCATGGCAGCCAACTCGCAAATCCCCAGCAGGATGAGGACTTTTGGGAAGAATGGAACGCATTCGAGGTGCGACACGGGAATGAGGATTCTTTCAGAGAAATGTTGCGCATCAAGCGCAGTGTTACTGCGAGTTTCAGCCAGGTGCACTTCAACATGATGAGTGTTGAGCTCCCATCAGAAGTGGACAAGCTGAAATGTAGTGTTCTAGGCGCGAACAACAACAAAAAAAGAGGTGGAAGTGTACATCTAGAAGATACTATGGTATCTTTGGAAGAAGCAGCACTTAAGTCTGGGGTGGCCGGATTTGTCAAGTCACACACCGAAGGGGGTGAAGTCACCTCTTGTGATGCAAACCACAATCCGGATGAGATTGAACTTGATGACGACGTTCAAGATGACAACCAAGTGGTCGATGTTGAGCAAGAATCAATTCCTGAAAAGTTGTTTTCTGGAAACGTGAAAGAAGATGCAGATGTAAATGAAGGACCTGGCGCTCTTCACCGCTTCAAGAAGAGAAGGGTTGGCTGCGATTGATTGTCTGTGGTATATCTCCTCCAAGATATCATCTCACGCAAACTTCTTCTGGGTTCTTCTTTATCATTACCATACCATCATGAGCCTAATAGTCCACAGAAAACGTCGTGTGCACACTAAGACCTGTCTCGAGTTTCTCGCTTGACCGTGCGATCGTGCGATCAAGAACTCCTGAGCAGAGGGCGCGGGTTTCGAAAATTGTGGTATCAGCGTGCAGGAAGAATTACTGCATCCGTTCACTCTGCTCCCCTGTCGCTGTTGTAGTTGCGTTCCATCCCATTCGTCGTTCGGGAGCTGAAAACGCTTCCATTGCTTTTGCAGGTGTAATTAATTACGGGCGCAGGAGTCCTAAAAAAAAGAGGGCAAGATTTTTAGAGAATTCCTGAGATCATGATTACAAGTTTTAAA
>MDSW01186234.1_pt1 | contig 11473 bp, 9 predicted proteins | sample 811171 | NCBI WGS metagenome assembly MDSW01 (sample SAMN05326641, study PRJNA326480) | marine metagenome | isolation source: seawater | place: Atlantic Ocean: North West | collected 2012
AGATGCCTTTCACCGATGCGTCTTCGGCGACCAGGGCGCGCACCGCGTCCAGATCCGGGCCGTCCGGCGTCATCTCGACGTTGATCATCTCGATCCCGAGCCGTTCACAGATCGCGAAGTGCCGGTCGTATCCCGGCACCGGGCAGATGAACTTCGGCGCCTGATCGCGCCACGGGCCATCGCCGTCCGGCATGCCGAACGACATGGCGTTGGCGAGCACGTCCCACATCATGGTCAGGCTGGAATTGCCGCCGACGATCACCCGGTCGGGCTCGGTGCCCAGAAACGCCGCAAACAGGCGGCGCGCTTCCGGAATACCGGCGAGCCCGCCGTAGTTCCTGAGATCGGTGCCGTCTTCCGACTTGGTCTCGCCGTGCGTGACGCAGGTCAGCAGATCGTCCGCCAGGTCGAGCTGTTCCGGCGACGGTTTCCCGCGTGTCATATCGAGGCTCAGGTTGCGGCCCCGGAGTTGATCCATCCGTGCGGCGGCGTCCTTGTGTCGGGCGCTGACGGCGTCCTTGTCGGCTTGGGTGAGATCCATATCCAATTCCTTTTCTTGTTCGTACTTAATCGACGTTGACAGGGTAGTTCTGCGGCAAACGGCCGCCGTCGCAATAGACCGTTTCCCCCGTGACGTAACTGGCGTCGTCGGAGGCCAGGAACACGCAGACAGAGGCGACTTCGTCCGGTTCGCCGGGACGTCCAAGCGGCGTGCGCGACAGCACGCGGCGGCGCGCCGCATCGTCGGCCATCATCGTCTTCCCCATCTCAGTGGCAATGGTGCCGGGACCGACAGCATTTACACGAATGCCGTGCGGCGCCAGCGACAACGCCATCGCCTTGGTCAGTTGAAGCACGCCCCCCTTGCAGACGGTGTAGGGCAGCGCCACCGGAATCGCCATGACGGCGTTCACCGACGACATGTTGACGATGGAACCGAAGCCCTGCTTCACCATCTGCTTGGCCGCCGATTGGCCGGCGTAGAAGAACCCGGTCAAGTTCACGTTCAGGGTGTTGTTCCAGTCTTCCTCCGTCAGATCGAGAAAGTCCTTGGCGATCAGGATCGCCGCATTCGCGAGCATCACATCGACCTGGCCATAGGCCTCGACGGCCGCAGCGATCAGATCGTCGCAATCGGATTTCTTCGAGACGTCGCAGGAAAAATACATCGCCTCTCCACCGTCCTTGCGGATCTTGGCGGCGACGCCCTCGCCCTTGCCGTCCTGGATGTCGGAAACGACCACCTTCGCCCCCTCGCGCGCAAACCGCAGCGCACAGGCCTCGCCAATTCCTTGCGCCGCCCCGGTGACGATGCAGACCTTGTCCTTCAACCGCATGACAACTCCTTTGCCGGCCGGTTTCCGACCGTTTCAAGTCCGGTGATTTGCTTTATCCAAGGGTGTATAACATTCCTAATTGCAGAATGAAAAAGCCTTCAGGGGGGCAAATGATGAAAATTCAGCAGGAAGCACTGATCGAAGCGATCCGTCACGGTATCGTCGACGGCGACACCACCGCCATCGGCATCATGGACTTTGACGGCCTGTCAGCCACGGTCGACGACCTTAAATCCGCGTTCTCGCCGAACTTCTATCACACGTTCGCGGTCAAGGCGAACGCACTCAGAAACGTACTGATCAAGCTGCAGCAACTCGGCATCGGTGCCGAAGTGGCGAGCCCGGGCGAGCTTGAACTCGCCGTCTCCGCCGGGTTCTCGGCCGACCGGATCATCTTCGATTCACCAGCCAAGACCAGGGCCGACCTCCGGCGTTGTTTGCAGGACGGGATCTCGTTCAACCTCGACAACGAACAGGAACTGGCGCGCGTCGATGAGCTGATCAAAGAGTACCCGGATACCGACGCGGTGATCGGTTTTCGCGTCAATCCGCAGATCGGATCGGGCAAGATCAGTTCCACCAGCACCGCGACCAGCACATCCAAGTTCGGCTACGCCCTCGCGGACGGCGACAACCGCAACAAACTGAAGCAGATCTATGCCGAGCGTCCGTGGCTGAAATCCATGCACACCCACTCGGGATCGCAGGGCTGCCCGCTGGAGCTGATGGCGCAGGGCATTTCCGTCATCACGGAACTCTGCGAGGAAATCAACGCCCAGGCCGCCACCCAGCAGATCGAGCGGATCGACATTGGCGGCGGCCTGCCGGTCAACTTCAAATCGGATGAGGTGACACCGACGTTCGCGGAATACGCCGCCGTGCTGAAAGAAGCCGTGCCGGTGCTGTTCACGGACAAGTATCAGGTGAAAACCGAGTTCGGACGCGCCATCGCCGCCAAGAACGGCTTCATGATCACGCGCGTCGAATACACGAAAGAGATGGGCGGCCGCTTCATCGCCACCACGCATGCCGGTGCGCAGGTGATGACGCGGACGGCATTTCTGCCGGAGTCCTGGCCTGTCCGCGCGGAAGGTTACAAACCCGACGGCGAGCTCAGGACCGAGAACGTGGTTGAAACCGACGTCGCCGGCCCCTGCTGCTTCGCCGCCGATCTGGTAGCCAAGAAAGTGATGATGCCTAAGCTGGAACCCGACGATTACGTCGTCGTCTATGACACGGGCGCGTATTATTTTTCGAACCACTTCGACTACAACGCGCTGCCGCGCCTTGCCGTTTATGCCGCCGAGAAGGGGGCGTCGAACAGTTTACTGACGTTGATCCGCCGCGCCGAAACGCTGGGCGAGGTCGTCAACAACATGAGCTAACCAAGCCAACAAAATGCGATTTGACCTTTAAGTGTTTAGCAGGGAGCGACGCCAACACTTATTTGCCGGACTGCCATTCTTGATTAGCTGCCGATTGGAGCCAGTCGAAAATCTGATCAAAATATATAAACGCTTCTGGGTCCAGTTTTGTAGCCCATTCAGCAAATTCACTTTTGCAGCCTTCGTCTATATCAAATGCCCAGTGAGAAAAGCCATCTGGCATTTGATCCTTGTAGTTTTGCGAAAAGTTAAAGGGTAAGGACAACTCAGAGTCTCGAGCGTTAAAAACTCGATCTTTTAATCGGTAAACACCATCATCGATTGCTTGCCGTGTAATTTTTGGTGGGAAAATGTTCTCAATGAAAAGAGGAATATCCGCAGAATTTGGAAACAACGAGGCAAATTCCCTCCGCGCTTCAAGAAACTCGTCGGGGATCGGAAGCATGAAGAACATGATCCCCTGAACACGGTCCAGAATCCGAATCTCTGTTCCTTCTAACCTATGGGCTCCAGAAAATTTCCGTGCCACCTTGCGACCAGCCATATCATTGTCAACCAGGCCAATAACCGGAACGCTGAAAGTCCGATGCATTTTTGTCAGCATCGTAATAAATGCTTCGACGTTGTTGACACCGTTACCCGAGACGAATTCGAAACAGTTTTCGGTCCTTTCTCTTTTTTGCAGCGCTGTGTTCAAAACGCTTACATCGTAGGGTCCCTCAACAATGACTTGCATTTTATTGCTGGAGGTCACTTTCTCCTCCAGTTCGGACACGCTTACTTGCAGCTGTTCAATTTCATCGTAAAGATTTCGTGCTCGATTAGCCACAAGCGCGGCAATGCCCAAGTCTCTATCGGCCTTTTCCGCATCAGAAATACTAGTAGCTGTGGTCACCCAATTTGAGCTTGGGCCTGCTCTTTCCGACTGCACACTCCACCTTGCGACATCTTCTCCACCCAAGTCGTAAAACGCAGGTGAGTGGCTCGTAATAAATATCTGATTCTCTCTTGAAAATTCTTCGTTAAACTGGCGAGCCAATTGAAATGCTCGCCCCATTTCAAGAGAGTTCTCTGGCTCTTCGTAGCCCCAAATATGTAACTTCTGGGAACTGCGCGCGATGAAATCTAGAATAAAGGGAATGTGGCGCGCTTGAATCCCGTCACCTCTCTGAGTTAACGGGATATCGTAACCTGCAAACTTTGTTGAGAAATCGAGAGCTTCGAACAACTCTCGCAAATCTCGAGGAACCTGAATATTGCTCTGAAACCGCAGCCCTTTTTCTATTCTTTGGCTCATATCCTTGGTGCTGGCGTTGATTTCGTTCATTAAGGACTCAGAGGCAATTCGCACCCCGGCTTTCTCATCTTCGATCAACGCATCATGAAGTTCCGCTAGGTAGTGCTCAAATATATCTCTGGTTCTAACAGCCGGGATATAATGATACGAAATCTTATTTAAGAATTTCGACACCGTTATATTTGATACGCCTTTGTCCGACGATATAGTCGGGATGTCTTCGTATCGGTTCCAAGTTTTCTTTACGGTGAATTTCTTGGGAAGGCTTTTCCAATTTAAGAAATTATGAAAAGTGATTTTTATCCAAATGGTCGCCCTTCCCTTAGCCGATCGCGCTTCATCCTCTCGAAGTCTCGATAGGTCGGACAAAAAATCGTATGGCGTTTCCAAATCTGTTTCATTGTTAAAGAATAAATTCAAGCTACGCAGAATGTTTGATTTGCCGGCGTCATTTCCTCCGACAAAAATATTCATGCTTTCGGCGTCTCTGATCGCCACGCTGTAGATTGATCTGAAATAATTTATTTCAATGCGATCAATTATTTTCATAGCACCCTCATAAGTCGAGCTACAGGGTACTAATTAGATTTATGCCTTCGCAACTTAGAATTACGCCATCTATTTCCTATTGGCCCCGTATCCCGATCCTTCGAGCGCTTCGGTGATCTCGTCAAGGATCACCGGGTCGTCGATGGTCGCCGGCATCTTCCACGCCTTGTTGTCGGCGATGGACTGCATGGTGCCGCGCAGGATCTTGCCAGAGCGTGTCTTCGGCAGGCGCTGAACGACGGTCGCCTGTTTGAAAGCGGCCACGGGGCCGATCTTCTGACGCACGAGTTGCACGACCTCGTTCACGATGTCTTCGGGTTCTTTCGTGACGCCGGCCTTCAAGACCAGGAAACCGAACGGCAACTGTCCCTTCATCTCATCGTCGACACCGATCACGGCGCACTCGGCAACATCCGGGTGCGACGCCAGCACTTCCTCCATGCCGCCGGTCGAAAGCCGGTGCCCGGCGACGTTAATGATGTCGTCGGTCCGGGCCATGATGGAGATGTAACCGTCTTCGTCGAACATCCCCGCATCGGCAGTTTTATAGTAACCCGGATATTCTTCGAGGTACGCGTCCTTGAAACGCTGATCGGCATTCCAGAGTGTCAGCAGGCTCGACGGCGGCATCGGCAGCTTGACACAGATCGCCCCGATGTCTCCCGGCGGCACTTCCTCGTGGGTTTCTTCGTGCAGAACTTTCACGTTCCAGCCCGGCACCGGCTTGGTCGGCGAGCCCGCCTTGACCGGGTATTCGTGCAGACCCAGGCAGTTCGACGCGATCGGCCAGCCGGTTTCGGTCTGCCACCAGTGATCGACAACCGGCACCTTGAGGACCTCCATCGCCCAATAAAGCGTATCCGGGTCGGTGCGCTCCCCGGCCAGGAATAGCGCCTTGAAATGCGACAGGTCGTATTTACCGAGGAGTTCCGCCTTCGGATCTTCTTTTCTGATCGCGCGGAATGCCGTAGGGGCGGTGAAAAGTGTCTTGATCTTGTGATCGGCAATGACCCGCCAAAACGCGCCCGCGTCCGGCGTGCCGACCGGCTTGCCTTCATAAAGGATCGTCGTGCAGCCGTGCAGCAGCGGTGCGTAGACGATGTAAGAATGCCCGACCACCCAGCCGACGTCGGACGCGGCCCAGTACACGTCGCCGGGATCGGCGTTATAGATGTTCTTCATTGACCATTTGAGCGCCACAGCATGACCGCCGTTGTCGCGGACCACACCCTTGGGCTGGCCGGTCGTCCCGGACGTATAGAGGATGTAGAGCGGATGGCTCGATTCCACGGACACGCAGTCGGCGGGGGCGGCGGCGCCTGCTGCTTCGTCCCAATCCAGATGCTTGGTCGCGGTCGCCTTCGCGTCGCATTCCGGGCGTTGTTTGATCATGCAGACGTCGGGTTTGTGCTTGGCGATCTCGATGGCTTCGTTCAGAAGCGGCATGTACTCGATGACGCGGTTGACCTCGATCCCGCATGTCGCCGACATGATCGCCTTGGGCTTGGCGTCGTCGATACGTACAGCGAGTTCGTTCGCCGCAAAGCCGCCGAACACGACGGAGTGGATTGCGCCCAGACGCGCACACGCCAGCATGGCGATGGCCGCTTCCGGGATCATCGGCATATAGATGACGACACGGTCACCGGTCTCCACACCTTCAGCCTTCAAGGCGCCCGCGACCCGGGAAACTTCGTCCAACAGTTCGGCGTATGTGTATTTCTTGACGGTACCGCCGGTCACCGGACTGTCGTAGATCAACGCAGTCTGTTCGGCGCGGCCGCCTTCGACATGACGGTCGAGACAGTTGTAGCAGGTATTCAGCTCGCCGCCCTTGAACCAACGATAAAACGGCACGTTGCTGTCATCCAGGACCTTGTCCCATTTCCTGGTCCACGTGATCGCCTCGGCGGCGTCACCCCAGAACCCTTCCGGGTCATCGATGGATCGGGCGTAGGCTTCCTCGAAGGCGTTGGTCATCTATGTCTCTCCCTGCCAGGCGCATTCGTTTGTAACCGCGCTCTTTAACTTGTCGATTGTCTTCGGCATTATGCAAAAAAACAAATTCGCGTGCACGTTTCAAACACGCGTTTCCATGGGAGCCGCAGCATGAGCGACGTGAATATCTACGACATTGATCTGGATCAAACCCCGGCCAACTACACGCCGTTGTCGCCCTTGAGCTTCATTCGGCGCTCGGCCGCCGTCTATCCGGACGTGACGTCGCTAATCCATGGCAAGCGCCGCTATACCTGGAAAGAAACGTACGCGCGTTGCAAGCGGCTGGGCTCGGCGCTCGCCAAACGTGGTATCAAGAAAGGCGATACCGTCGCCGTCATGGCGTCGAATACGCCTGAAATGTACGAATGCGCCTTCGGCCCGGCGATGATCGGCGCGGTAGTGAATACCCTGAATGTGCGTTTGGACGGCGACATCATCGGGTTTTCGCTCAATCACGGCGAAGCGAAAGTGCTGATCACCGACACGGAGTTCTCGGCCACCATCAAAGTGGCGCTCGAAAAGATCGGTCGTGACATCATCGTCATCGACATCGACGACCCGGAATACGACGGCGAAGGCGAAAAACTGGGCGAGATGGATTACGAAGCGTTCCTCGCGACCGGCGATGAGGATCTGGAATGGGACCTCCCCGATAACGAATGGGATGCCATCAGCCTCAATTACACATCCGGCACGACCGGCGATCCCAAGGGCGTCGTCTACCATCACCGGGGCGCTTATCTGAACGCGGTCTGCAACGTCCTTGGCTGGAATATGACGCATCACCCGGTCTATCTGTGGACACTGCCGATGTTCCATTGCAACGGCTGGTGCTTCCCGTGGACCATCGCCGCGCTGGCGGGCACCAACGTCTGCCTGAGACGCGTCAACGCGAAAGAGATATTTGCCGCCATCGCCGACCATGGCGTCACGCATTTCTGCGGCGCGCCGATCGTGCTCAACTTCGTCATCAACGCGACGGATGAAGAGCGCCGGCCCTTCGATCACAAGGTCGACATCATGACGGCCGCAGCCCCGCCGCCAGCGACGACGCTTTCAAAAATTCAGGAACAAGGCTTCAACGTGACGCACGCCTATGGCCTGACGGAGACGTACGGTCCGGCCGTGATGTGCGCGTGGAAGGAAGAATGGAATGACGAGCCGATCGAGAAACAGGCGTACCTGAAGGCGCGCCAGGGCGTGAAATACCACATGCTCGAAGACCTCTGCATCATGGATCCGGAAACCATGCAGCCCGTTCCTGCCGACGGCGAAACCATGGGTGAGGTGATGTTCAAGGGCAACATCGTCATGAAGGGATATCTCAAGAACAAAAAGACCACGGACGCTTCGCTATCGGGCGGCTGGTTCCATTCGGGCGATCTCGGGGTGTTGCAACCCGACGGCTATATCCAGCTCAAGGACAGGTCAAAGGACATCATCATTTCGGGGGGCGAAAACATCTCGTCCATCGAGGTAGAGAGCGTGCTCTACAAGCACCCGGACGTGATCTCGGCAGCTGTCGTCGCCAAGCCCGACGACAAGTGGGGCGAGACACCGTGTGCGTTTCTTGAGATGAAAAACGGATCGACGGCAACGCCGGACGACATCATCAAATTCTGCCGCGACAATCTGGCGCACTACAAATGCCCCAAGAACGTCGTCTTCACGGATCTGCCGAAAACGTCCACCGGCAAGATTCAAAAATTCAAACTACGCGAGCAGGCAAGGGAAGTCTGAGTTCGCCCGCATCCCGGGCAAGGAAAAATCAGGTTTCCGTCATCCGGACCTTGATTCGGAATCCATAATCTTGCGAAAGAAAAAATGCCATAGGCCCTGAATCAAGTTCAGGGCGACGACGGATAACCATCAATGTCCTGGCAAAAAACAACAAGGCCGCCCCTCGCGGGATGCGGCCTTGATTGTTTTCAGGTTTTCATCGGGGGCCTCACGCGGCACCCATACTGTGTAGTTCGTCTTTGATCTTCAGCTTCTGCTTTTTGAGGTCGTGAATGGTGGTGTCATCAGGAAGGCTTTTCTTTTCTTCTGCTTCGATCAGGTCTTCCAGGTTGTGATGCCGCGTCAGCAGTGCATCTACCCGCTCCGACTTACCCATCGTAACGTCCTCCTTTTCTGATTTTCAATTACGTTCCCAATTCCAATTTTCTCTCCCAGCATGATGTAATGTTATCGTAATCCAGATTCAAATACCACATTGAACCGGTTCATTATCGGTCCCTTTTCAACCATCGTTACCCATGCAGATATCGAGTCCACGCGCCGTTCGCATACGGGAACCGTTTAGATTCACAGGCTTAGCCTTGCCGACAACTTCATCCAGAGCGACATCGCGGATTCCGCCGTCCCAGAACGAAACCATGCGCCCGGTCGCGCCCGTCGCTAGCAGGTCGACGGCGTGCACGCCGAACGAAGACGCGAGCGCCCTGTCGAAACTCGACGGCGTGCCGCCGCGCTGCACGTGACCAAGTACCGTGACCCGGGTTTCCGCGCCGGTCGCCTCGTGCAGTTCCTGTCCCAATCGATGCCCGATACCGCCGTAAACGACGCTTCCCGACTGCTCGACGAAGTGCGAATCGCCGCCCATGGGGCGTGCGGCCTCGGCACAGACGATGAGCGCGTGGTTGCGCCGCTCTTCCAGCAGAATGTCACGGAGCTTGGTCGCGACGGCCCCGATCGAATAAGGAATTTCCGGAATGAGGATGACGTCCGCCCCGCCCGCGATCCCGGCGCTGAGCGCGATATGGCCTGCCTGGCGGCCCATCGTTTCCATGATCATAACCCGGTGATGGCTGGCCGCCGTCGGCTGCAAGCGGTCCATGGCCTCGGTAACGACGCCGACCGCCGTATGGAACCCGATCGCGAATTCCGTCATAGGGACATCGTTGTCGATGGTCTTGGGGATGCCGATGAACGGCACCTCGGCCATTTCCATCAAGCCGTGCAGGATGCGCATCGAGCCGTCGCCCCCAATCCCGATCAGCCCGTCGATGCCCAGGTCATGGATCGCCTTGACCACTTCGGCCGAACGGTCGCGCGTGCCGCCGCCCGGAATCGGATAGTCGAATGGATTTCCCTTGTTGACGGTACCAAGCATGGTGCCGCCGCTCCTGAGCACGGCGCCGGAAAACAGATCGACCCCCAGGTTCATGGTACGGGGCGGACTTGCGAGCAGGCCTTCCGTGCTGTCGAGAATTCCGACGACTTCCGCGCCGTAACCGTGCACCGCGCGTTTGACCACGGCCCGGATCGCGGCGTTCAGTCCGGAACAATCGCCCCCGCTGGTGAGCACGCCGACCCGTTTCATGCTATATTGCGTCAGAGCAACCTCCTATTGCAGCCGAGCGGATTATGTTATCCACTGTTCATCATAACCTAATCCTCTGGACACCATGAACGACACCGACACAGATGCACTTAGAAAGCAGTTGGACGATCTTCAACTGGAACACCGGGATTTGGATGACGTCATCGAGCATCTGATCCAAACGCGGCCGTTCGACCAGCTCCAGATTCAGCGTCTCAAGAAGCGTAAATTGTCGCTGAAAGACCAGATAAGAAAGCTCGAAAGCCAGCTTTTGCCCGACATCATCGCCTGAATTCAGGCGTTTCGAAGCAAATCCGCGTCCGCCGCGCGAATCGTGGCATCCGCCGAGCTACCGGCGCTGATTTCCGCTGCGCCGGTGATCAGGCGCGGGACCAGTTGCGCCCCACCCTCCGAGAGCGGCGATGCAGACAGCGAGCGGGCTATGCCGACAGCACGCTCACGGGCCGTACGGGTATCCGCGCCCAAGAGAATCACGGCGAAGTCGCTACCGCCCAGGCTGCCGAGCACGTCGGTGGGCTGGAGGAGACGCGAGATCCCTTGTGCCACATGCACAAGGAATCTATCGAGCGCGGCGCGACCATACTGGCGGCGGACGTCGTCGGCATTGACGACATGCAGAACCGCAATCGACGGCAACGCCGTTAGGTCATTTAAGTGATTGAGAACATGGTTCAATTCACGAAGGAATTCGCGCCGGCCCGGCACCGGAAGGAAGGCGTGACGGGCCAGGTCCTCGCGCAAGTTCTGCTCACGTTCGCGCGCCATCTCAAGCTGGCGGCGCAACGGCTCGATCTCCGCCGCAAGACTGTCCAGCACACGCTGCGCGGCAGGCGTGATTTCGGCGGCCAGCCCCTCGATCTCGAAGGCGTCGCCGTCGCGCGGGCGTTCCTGCTCGGCATCGTCCCGTTGTTCGTCGGGATGGCGCTCCCGTCCGGCGTTTCCGCCGGATTGATTCTGCACGGGTGCAATTCCCTGGGTCCGGTTAACGTCCATCGACTTAACCCCCACTTTTACGGATGCCAGAGTATACCACATATGGTTAACGGGGTGTTGACGATCCCCTTGCACTGGGCGCGGCCAGACCTATAATGCCGCGCTTTCCCGCTCCAGCCATGAGGGAGAGCATCAGATGGCGGCGCAACGAAATCCTGACGTCGGGATCATCATGGGAAGCCAGTCCGACTGGGAAACCATGAAGAACGCAGCGGACACGCTGGACGCCCTCGGCGTCGCGTATGAAACCCGTATCGTCTCCGCGCACCGCACCCCGAAACGGCTCTACGAGTATGCGGAAACCGCCAAGGACCGTGGCCTCAAGGTGATCATCGCCGGTGCCGGTGGGGCCGCGCACCTGCCCGGTATGGCAGCCGCCATGACGACGCTGCCGGTGTTCGGCGTGCCGGTCGAAAGCAAGGCGCTCAAGGGCATGGACAGCCTGCTTTCCATCGTTCAGATGCCGGGTGGGGTACCTGTGGGCACGCTGGCGATCGGCAAGGCCGGCGCGATCAATGCGGCCCTGCTCGCTGCCTCCGTGGTTGCGCTTGGCGATGCCGACGTC
>MDSW01188265.1_pt1 | contig 11472 bp, 8 predicted proteins | sample 811171 | NCBI WGS metagenome assembly MDSW01 (sample SAMN05326641, study PRJNA326480) | marine metagenome | isolation source: seawater | place: Atlantic Ocean: North West | collected 2012
CGTAGCTAAATTTTTTGCATCAGGCATTGCTCAACAAAGATGTATTTCTTTAGAGTGCGGATTACAAAATGGAACTTTAGCAGTTTTTGTTGGAACACAATTGTTTGGCCAAAACATGACTTACATGGTACCAACTGCAGCTTATGCTTTAATCATGATGGCAACTTCAGTTATATTTGTACTTTTTTTAAGAAAAAGAACTTAATTACAAATTTTTATAATTTGTTCGTTTTAAGGAATCTTCTTCAATATTAATAGGATATTTCTTTTTTTCCACCTCAATAAATAAATTCTTTTTTTTTAGTTCCTGATTAGAAAAGTCATTATTAATATATCCAAAAGTCAAATTTTTCTTAAAATTAAATGAATAATTACCTGAGGTTGATCTACCTATAATTTTATCGTCTAAATAAATAGGTTCATCATGGAGTAATAATGGTTCACCTGGTTTACTTTCTTTTAAAGTAAACATTGCAAATCTACGTTTAATCTTATCTTTTTTAATTTTTTCTAAAGCTTGTTTTCCTATAAAATCTATATTTTTTTTATTACTTATAGTGAAAGATAAACCAGCTTCATATTGATTTTCCTCAGGTGAAATATCGTGACCCCAATGTAAAAAACCACTTTCCATTCTCATAATATCCATTGCATGCATACCACAATTTGAAAGATTAAAATCTTTGCCTTTTTCAATCAATAATTCATATATTTTTTTTGCATTGCTAATTTTTACGTATAACTCATATCCTAATTCACCGACATAAGATAACCTTTGAGCCCAAATTCTTATCTCATCTACGGTAATATATTTTGCAGTACCAAATTGAAAATTATTATTATCAAAATTATCTTTTGAAATTGTTTTAATTAAATCTCTGCTCTTTGGTCCAAATAGCCCAAATACACAATAACAATCAGTTACATCCTTTAATTCTATTCCTTTAGAAAGATGTTTGTTTATATGAAATTTATCTCTTTCCCTTGTAGCCGCTGAACTTATTATTCTGAAATAATTTTGATCTAAACAAACAATCGTTAAATCAGTCTCAATTCCACCATCACTATTTAACATATGAGTATATGTACATTTGCCAATCTCATTTTTAATATTTGCAGTACAAATTCTCTGTAATTCTTGATGAGCTTTATCAGATTTAATCTCAAACTTAGAAAAAGGCGTTAAATCAAATAAACCAACATTTTTTATAGTATTATTAGTTTCATATTCTGCAGAAGGATACCAAGACTGATAATTGTAACTATATTCATATTCAGCTTTTTCTCCATCTAAGGCAAACCACATAGGTCTTTCATATCCTCCTGAAACACCAAAACATGCTCCAAAGCTTTTTAAATTATCATGATACGGGAGTGTTTTAATATTTCGGGAAGTCTTGTGTTGTTTAAAAGGCCAATGCATTCCATATAAATCACCTAAAGACTCTGTAATTCTTTTTTTGATAAAACCTAATTCTGAGTGAAATTTTTGAAATCTTTTTATGTCATAATTAAAAATATCCTCATTAATGTGACCGGTCATCATCCATTCAGCTGTAACTTTGCCAACACCTCCTCCACTCCCAATACCAATACTGTTTAATCCACAACATACAAAAAAGTTTTTAACCTCTGGAACTTCACCTAATAATGTATTTGTATCTGGAGTAAAAGATTCTGGTCCTGAGAAAAATTTTCTTATTCCAGCAGTTTCTAAAACTGGAAATCTTTTTATTGCAGATGTTAAATAAGGTTCAAAATGTTCAAAATTTTCTTGAAATTCACCAAAAGAAAAATCCTCTGGAACTTTATTTGTTTTATCCCAAGCAGGAATTGAATTTCCTTCAAAAATACCCACTAATATTTTACCAGCATCTTCTTTAATATAAGTTCTATTATCAAAGTCCCTTATAACTGGTAAAGTTTTTGAGAGATTTTCTATCGGCTCAGTAATAATGTAAAAATGTTCAGCGGGATAAAGAGGAATACTTACACCAATTTTTTCTCCAATTTGTCTTGACCACATCCCAGATGCTAGAACGATATACTCACAATGAATTATTTGACCATTAACTTTAACACCTGAAATTTTGCCATTTTTAATAAAAATTTCTTCAACAGGTGATTTTTCAAAAATTTTTGCCCCTTCCATTCTTGCAGCTTTCGCTAACATATGAGTTACACCTGATGGGTCAGCTGCTCCATCACCTGGCATTAAAATTCCACCTATAACATTATCGGTGTTTACAATTGGATAATCTTTTTTTATTTGATCTTTATTTAAAATTCTTACATCTACATCATAAAGCTGCGCAGTTGTTGCTTGTCTTTGTAACTCTTGCCATCTTCCTTTATTTTCTGCAATTGAAAGTGCACCGTTTAATCTCAATCCTGCAGAATGATCAACTTTTTTTTCAAGTTCTTTGTATAAGTCTAAAGTATATTTTCTTATTTTAGTAATTGATGCGGATGGTCCTAATTGGCTTACAAGTCCTGCTGCATGCCATGTTGTACCTGAGGTAAGCTGATCTCTTTCTAAAAGAATTGTATCTTTCCAACCAAATTTAGCTAAATGATATGCTACAGAACATCCAACCACACCACCGCCTATAACAATTGTTTTTACAGATTTTGGTAACGTTTTAATCATCCAAGATTTTTTATTTCATGAGCTATCATTTTTTCAAGAGATTTTTTTAAGTTAACTTTTATCTTCCATTTAGGAAAATCTTTTTTAAATTTAGAATTATTAGAAATCCACCAAATATGATCTCCAACTCTATTTTTATTTAAGATTTTATATCTACTTTTTTTACCACTTATTTTTTCAATCATTTTTATCGCTTCAAGAATTGAACAACTGTTTTCTCTACCACCCCCTAAATTGTAAACCTTACCTCCTCTCAAAGGTTTTTTAATAAAATGATCAAAAGCGTTAACAACATCAATACTGTGAATATTGTCACGAACTTGCTTTCCTTTATAACCAAATACTGAATATTTTTTTCCTGAAATAATTGATTTAACCAAAAAAGATAAAAAACCATGAAGTTCAGCACCAGAATGATTTTCTCCAGTCAAGCAGCCACCTCTAAAAGTTACAGTTTTTAGATTAAAATATCTTCCATACTCTTGCACAAGTAAATCTGCTCCAGTCTTAGATGCTCCAAAAATTGAATGAGTAGTTTGATCTAATGACATACTTTCATCTATGCCTTTTTTATAAAATTGATGTTTTTTATCTATTTCAAATCTTAATTTTTTTTCTTTCAATGGGAGATAGTTAGGCCTATCTCCATAAACTTTATTAGTAGAAGTAAAAATAAAAGAAGCTTCGGGACAAAAAATTCTTAATGCTTCTAAAAGATTTAATGTTCCATTGGCATTCACTTCAAAATCAGTAAATGGCTCTTTAGCAGCCCAATCGTGAGAAGGTTGAGCGGCGGTGTGAATAACTGTTTCTATTCTTTTTCCATATTTACTAAAAATTTTGAAAATCCTTCTTTTATTTCTTATATCTATAGAGAAATGATTGTATTTCTTATTTTTTTTAAGAATTAGTTCTTTCCATTTATTACTACCCTTTTTTCCAAAAAAATAACTTCTTAAATCATTATCAATACCTATAACTGTTTTTTTTTTATTTAGATAAAACAAGCTGGCATCAAATCCAATTAATCCAGTAGATCCAGTGATTAAAATCATTTTAAAGTTGTTTGATAATTTTAAACCAATATATATTCTAAATATAAATTAATAAACAAATTACTCTATGAAAATACTAGTCACAGGTTCCTCTGGATTTATAGGATTTCACTTTTCTAAGCTTCTTTTAGAAAAAGGCCATCAAGTCCATGGGATAGACTCAATGAATAGCTATTATGATGTAAAATTAAAGAAAGCAAGATTGAATATTCTGACTAAATATAAAAAATTTTCATTTACCAAAATAAATCTTCAAAATGACAGAAAAATTAAAAACATATTTAAAAAATTTAGACCAAAAATTGTAGTTCATTTAGCAGCGCAAGCTGGAGTAAGATATAGTATTCACGAACCAAGAGTATATTTAAGTTCCAATATTGATGGAACATTTAATGTAATTGAAGCTGCACACAAAATTAAAGTAAAACATTTAATTATGGCTTCTAGTTCATCTGTGTATGGTGGAAACAAAAAACTTCCTTTTAAAGAGATTGATAAAACTGAAAGTCAACTAAGTATTTATGCTGCAACAAAAAAAGCAAATGAAAGTATGGCTCACTCGTACTCAAATATATGGAAAATTCCAATTACGATGTTAAGATTTTTCACAGTATATGGACCTTGGGGGAGACCAGACATGGCTTTATTTAAATTTACAAAGGGAATAATAAATGGAAAGTCTATAGATGTTTACAACAAAGGAAAGATGTTCAGAGATTTTACGTACATTGATGATGTTGTTAAAGGGATCTATTTATTACTAAACAAAATTCCAAATAAAAAACAATTTGGTAAATATAAATATGACAGCTTGTCAAATGTAGCTCCTTTTCGAATCTTAAATATTGGGAACAAGAAAAAAATTCTTTTATTAGATTTTTTAAAAGAAATAGAAATAAGATTAAGAAAAAAAGCAAATAAAAATTTTAAACCTTTACAAAAAGGTGACGTTAAAAGAACATTGTCAAATATTGATCTTTTAAAATCAATTACAGGGTATAATCCAAAAACTAATTATAAAGAGGGAATAAATAAATTTGTTAAATGGTATAAAAATTATTATAAAAAAAATTAATTTAGAATTTCTTTCAAAACCAAACTATGATGAAAAATAGTAAAATTTTTTATTCTTTTTTTTAGTATTATTTTCTTTGAAATCTTATTTTTTTCTGAGTCTTTCAAAAAAGACTCGATTGTATTTATAAAACTTTGACGATTATTAGATCTAAATAAATATCCTCCATCATTACTTATTATTTCACTAGGACCATTAGGACAATTACTAGAAATCACTTGACAATTGTTATAGCCTGCTTCTACTAAAACAAAACCAGGGTCTTCCCATAAAGAAGTTAAAACTAAACACTTCGACTTTTTCATAAAATAATGAACATTATCGGTATTTTGAATAACAAATATTTTATTTAAAATATTTAACTTTTTTGCAGTTTCAAAAAAGATTTTTTTATCTTCTCCCTGACCAATAAATAAAAAATATAAATTTTTATTAATTTTTAAAATCTCTGGAATGCATTTAAGGTAAAAAATAAAATTTTTTTGTTTAGTAAATCTTCCAATGGACAAAAAAAAATCATTATTTGATAAAATCTTTTCAACATCTTCACTAATATTTACATGTTTTTTTTTTGCTTTTTGAATATCTCTACTTTTAATTATTGGATCTTTCAAAATGATTAATTTGTCTTTCAAATAAGAAAATCTAGATAAATCTTTATAGGTATCTTGAGTTGGACATGTTATCTTATGAATTTTGTTGCTACTCAACTTCCAAATTATCTTACGAATAAATGTCATCTTTGGAAGACCTGAAACTCTGAGTATTAATTTTGTTTCGTAATCTTGAAAAATAAATAATATTAATGGCAAAGAAGTTATTAGATGAATTACTAGATATTTAGGTTTATATACCTTCAGTTGATTGTGAAGAGGCAAAAGAGATTTAAAAAAAATATACAAATATGCAAGTCTGCTTCTAATAAAACCATCTTTTTTGAAAGAGTGAAAAATGGAGTTTTTATTTAGATGTATAATTTCTATATTTTTTCTATTTAACTCTTCTTTATAATCCTTCCATTCATCAACGGCATCAATTATCATAGCTTTATACTTTTCTTTAAGATATCTGTTAACTGCATCAACTGAATTAATTACTGATTTAACTGTGGCAACTTTTGAAGTAAATGGCGACCAATATAATATTTTGTTCATTAAAAAAATCTTAATTGATAATATTATAGTTTCATATAATAAAATAAAGTTTAATTAATGAAAAAAGTTTATCCATGCATAATTGGTCTTGGTTATGTTGGCCTACCTTTATTTGTAGCTTTAAAAAAAAAGTTTAAAATTACAGGTTACGATATAGACAACAGTAGAGTTAGTGAACTAAAGAAGTATTTGGATAGAAATAGAGAATTCAAAAAAAAAGACCTTAAACTTAACAAAGGATCTTTAATTACATCAAATCATAATGACATCAAAAACTCAAATTTTTATATTGTTACAGTTCCAACGCCAATTAAAAAAAATAAACTTCCCGATCTAGATCATGTTAAGTCAGCTTTCAAATTGATTTCAAAATACATTAAAAGTGATGATATTGTCATTTTGGAGTCTACAGTTTATCCAGGAACAACACTAGATGTATGTAAAAATATCTTAAAAAAAAATAATAGAAAGACTAACTTTTTTATAGGTTATAGTTCAGAGAGAATTAATCCAGGTGATAAGACAAATAATATCAAAAATATCTCTAAAGTTGTTTCTATTGATGCAAATAATAAGATAATTTCAAATGTTAAGAAAATTTACAAATCTGTTTCAAAAAAAATAGTTTTTACAAAAAAAGTAAATGAAGCAGAGTTATCTAAATTAATTGAAAATACTCAAAGGGACCTAAACATAGGATTAATGAATGAAATCATGATTTTGTGCGAAAAAGCAAAAATTGATTTTAATGAGGTGTTACGACTCGCAAGTACAAAATGGAATTTTTTGAATTTTAAACCTGGTTTAGTGGGCGGACATTGTTTACCTGTTGACCCTTATTATTTAAGTCACTACGCCAAAAAATTAAAATTTGAGACTAAAATTACTCTTGCGGCAAGGAAAACAAATAATTTCATGGAGGAATTTATTTTTAAAAAAATAATTTATGAACTAAAAAAATTTAAAAATTTTAAAAAGAAAAAAATTGTTATTTTGGGATTAACATATAAACCTAATGTACCTGACTCAAGAAATTCACTTGCAATTAATATTCATAAAAAATTAAAAAAAATTATTAAAAATATTAAGGCTTATGATCCAATAATCGAGAATAGTTTTGCTAAAAAAAATAATATATATAAAAATTTTAAAAATATAAGTAATTCAGAGATATTTATTATCTTAGTTAAACATAAAGAAATATTTAAATCAATTAAATTTGCAAAAAAAAAAAAGAAAATGATTATTGATCCTTTATCTTTAATCTAAAATGAAATCAAATTTTAAAAAAAAAAGAATAATTTTTTTTCTGCCCGTATTCAAATTAGGTGGAGCTTCTGAATCAATCACTAGATTATCGAAATTTTTAATTGATCAAAATTTTTCAGTTTTATTAATATCAATTGGTAAAAATTCATACAAAAAATATTTAGAAAAAATTGGGTGTGATGTTTATGAAATGAAATCAAAAAGAGCTTTATTTTCGATATTTTCTTTAAGGAATTTAATTAAAGATGAAATCAACAAAGAATACTTACAAACTATTTTAATTTCAAATATTCATTATGCAAATTTGATTTCTTTAATTTCTTGCATCAATCTCTCAAAAGTAAAGATAATTTTAACTGAAAGAAGCTCTTTATCAGAATTGAATATTTACAATAATTTTTTTAGGTTTTTAAAAAACAAATTAGTTTTTTTTCTAGCTAAATATTTCTATAGATTTGCCGACCTTATCATTACTAACTCAAAATTTGAAAAAAACTTTATAATAAATAATTTTAATATTAAGAATATAAAATATATTTATCCGCCATCTATTTCTAAAATAAATAAAGGAAATAGGTTAAAATATAAGATTAATTGTCTTAAAAAGATAATCTATGTTGGTAGATTGTCTAAAGAAAAGGGCGTAATTACAATTGTTGAAGCACTCTCAGAAATAAAAGACAAATTTAATTTTACATTTGAAATTTATGGTGATGGTATCGAAAAAGATAATATTAAAAGATTTATCAAATCAAAAAGACTAGATAAAAAGGTTATTTTTAAGGGCTATAATAAAGATAGAAATAAAATTTTTAAAAATGCAAATTTGTTTATAAATGCATCTTGGTTTGAAGGTTTACCAAATGCATTAGTTCAATCTATTAATTATAATGTTTTTCCAATTTGTAGTAAATCTCCTGGAGGAAACTTTGAAGTAATTAAGTATGGTAAATTGGGTTTAACTTTCAAACCAGGTTCAAGCTATGAACTTAAAAACAAAATTTTGATTTTTTTAAATAAAAATTTAAAACTAAACCCAAAAATTAGACATAAACATCTAAAAAACTTTACACAAACTAAATCTAATCAAGAATATTTAAAAACTCTTAAGAATCTCAAATAACATCTTCAGCTTTTTGATATTCATAACCAAATACATCTGCAACTGCTTTATAAGTCACTTGTCCCTTGCAAACATTTAGTCCTGCTAAAAAATTTTTATCTTCTTTTAAAGCTTTTTGATAACCTTTGTTAGCAAGTTTGACTAAATAAGGAAGAGTTGCTTGATTTAATGCAAAAGTAGAAGTCCTCGGAACTCCCCCAGGCATATTAGCCACACAATAATGTACTACATCATCAACTATATATGTTGGATTACCGTGAGTAGTTGGTTTACTTGTTTCAACACATCCTCCTTGATCGATGGCTACATCGACAATTACTGATCCTCTTTTCATTAATTTCAACATATCTTTAGTTATTAATTTTGGTGCTTCCGCACCTGGTATTAAAACCCCACCTACTAATAAATCTGCTTCAGAAACTAATTTTTTTAAATCAATTTTATCACTCTGCTCTGGAATAATTTTGTCTCCAAATATTTCAACTAACTGTTTTAATCTTGCCTCAGATTTATCTACAATATGAACTTTGGCTTTCATTCCAGTAGCTATTATTGCTGCATTCTCTCCTACTACTCCACCACCAAGAATTAATACATTTGCTGGTTCACCCCCCGGTGCTCCTCCTAACAATACACCTCTACCTTTTTGATTTTTTTCTAAACAATGTGCACCCGCTTGAACCGACATACGGCCAGCTACAGCACTCATAGGTGCAAGTAATGGAAGTCTACCATTGTCATCAGTAACAGTTTCATAGGCAATGTTAATGCTTTTTGATTTAATCAAACCTGCGGTAAGTTCTTTTGCAGCCGCTAAATGAAGATAGGTATAAACAATTTGATTTTCTCTTATCATATCAACCTCAACTTTTTGAGGCTCTTTAACTTTTACAATTATTTCTGAATCGTTAAAAATATCTGAAGCTGTGTTTACTATTTTTGCTCCAGCTTTAATATATTGATCATTTTCAAAGCCTGCTTCAAAACCACCATTATTTTCAACTAATACATCATGGCCCTCTGACACAAGAGTTTTTACACTCTCAGGTGTTAAACCAATTCGATTCTCTTGTGGCTTTATTTCCTTTGGAACGCCGACTATCATTTATGATATCTAATTCTTTTTACTTTTTGCGTAGTTAGTTATTCCAGTTCTTAGTTTTTCTATAATTTCATCTATATGTTTTTTTTCACAAATGAACATTGGAGCAATAATTAAACAATCACCAGTAGCTTTAAAATTTACACCAGCCTCGTAACAATGTTTAAAACAAGTAAAACCTGCTGCTCCTGGTTTTTTATCCATCTTTATATCTATACCACCCATCATTCCATAACCTCTTATATTTTCAACCACATCAATATCTTTAAGTGAAAATAATCCTTTTTGAAAATAAGGTGCTAATTCTTTTGCTCTATTAAAAATGTCATCTTTCTCAAAAATATCTTGAACGGCCAATCCCGCTGCCACCGAAATTGGTATTCCTGAATAAGTATAACCATGAAACAACTCGATAGTTCCCTTTGGGGCATTATCCATAAGAGCATCATAAATTTCCTCTTTGCAAGCAACAACACCTAGTGGACTTATTCCATTAGTAGTAGCTTTTGCCATGGTCATTATATCTGGAGTAACTCCAAACTCTTGTGAACCAAATGGAGATCCCATTCTCCCCCAGCCAGTTATTACTTCATCAAAAATTAATAGAATTCCATGTTTGTCACAAATTTCTCTTAATCTTTGTAAGTATCCTTTTGGTGGAACTAATGTTCCTGTAGAACCGGCAACTGGTTCAACAATACAAGCAGCAATATTTTCTGCTCCAAAATTCATACAAATTCTTTCTAAATCTTCTGCAAGCTCTACTCCTGTTTCAGGTTGTCCACTTACAAATTTATGTTCAGGTAAATGTGTGTGTCTCATATGAACAACACCTGGCATTAAAACACTTGCAAATGTTTTTACATTATTTACCATTCCTCCTACTGAAGTGGCTCCAATATTCATTCCATGATAGCCTCTTTCACGTCCTACAAATCTGAATCTTTGACTATCACCTCTTGCTCGATGATAAGCTATACATATTTTAATTGCAGTTTCGACTGCTGTTGAACCACAAATTGTATAAAAAATTCTATTTAAGTTACCTGGCGTGTGTTTAGCAATTTTTGTTGCCAACTCGAAAGATCCGCCAAACCCTTGTTGAAAGGGTTGACAATAATCTAAAGTTTTTAATTGATTGCTAATCGCTTCAATAATTTCTTTTCGTCCATGACCTAAAGGGTTACAGAATAATCCAGAGCTCGCATCTATCTGTGTTTTTCCTTGGTGATTTTTTAAATAAACTCCTTTTGCCTCTACTATTAATCTTGGATTTTCCTTAAAATCTTTATTAGATGTAAATGGCATCCAATGTTCGTTTAATGAATTGGGCACTGATGTTCTTTTTTCTGAGCTCATATTTTTTTTAAATTTTAAATTGTTAATTTTTAAATTCTTTAGACTAAATAGGTATAATTAACCACCAAAATAATTGACGCAACTCAAAGTTGTATTCAAATTAGACACTTTTTTGTTTTACTTCTTAATGAATTTAATTTTTACTCAACGAATTATAAATCAACTAAGAGGATAAAATGAAAAAAATAATTAGTTTTCTTTTAGGATGTTTTGTAGCTCTTAATTTAAACATTTCAGTTGCTAATTCAGCTGCTAATGAAGTGAGAGTTGCTTACTTTCTAGAATGGCCAAGTCCAAACTTGGAAGACATGCAAAAGAAAAATTTTGCGAAAGCTTTGGGAGTTCCTGTTAAATGGACTAACTTCACAAATGGTGGAGCAATGACCGATGCTATGTTAGCAGGAGATATTGATATCTCTTACTCTCAAGGTTTAGTACCTTTCATTAACGCTGTAAAATCTAAAGCGCCTATTAAATTAGTAGACATTGCTATGGAATACGGAATGGGAGGAACTACTTGTGTTACTTCTAATGCTTCTGGAATCACAAAAGCAAACGCTACTGAATTAGAAGGTAAAAAAGTTGCTGTTCCACTAGGAACGATGGCTGAGTATGTTTTTGATGAAAGTATGAAAGTTGTTGGAGCTGACAGAAAAAAAATGGATATTATTCAAATGGATCCTGA
>MDSW01003834.1_pt1 | contig 11471 bp, 11 predicted proteins | sample 811171 | NCBI WGS metagenome assembly MDSW01 (sample SAMN05326641, study PRJNA326480) | marine metagenome | isolation source: seawater | place: Atlantic Ocean: North West | collected 2012
CCATCGCTAAATAATCCCATTCCATAAACATTTGGAACCATTACCCAGTCTGCTGAGTCTACAAACATTTCCATAAACCATTTATAAACATAAACAGGTTTGATTTCACAAAGGTTCATTATATTTGCTAATATCATTAATCTTTCAATATGGTGTGACCATCCATGAGTGAGAGCATTTTTTATTGCATAGTCTAATGGTGGTAGACCTGTATTTCCTTCATACCACGAACTTTTCATTTTTCTATCTTGTTTAAAAAAATTTCTTGTCTCCATTTCTTTATTGTATCTTCTGTAAATTCCTCTCATAAATTCTCTCCATCCAATAACTTGTCTTATATATCCCTCTAAAGAATTAAGTCTTATTTTATTTTTTTTATGATGAGTTAAAATTCTATCAACAACAAATTCTGGCGTTATCAAGCCAAGATTTATGTAAGGACTTAGTGCGCTATGAAATAGTATATTATCTTTTTGATTTACTGCATCCTCATAATCTCCAAATAAATTGGACTTCTCCTTAATAAAAAAATCCAAAAGCTTGACTGTATCTTTGTGAGTTGTTGCTAACCAAAAATTATCAACACTACCTGGATGTTTTGGAAATTTTTTTTCAACTATTTTTTTTAATATCTGAGTATGTTTAGTTTCAGTAATGTTTGGGAATTTAGGTATGGAAATATTTTTAGGTAACTTTTTTCTATTCTCTTCATCAAAGCTCCATTTTCCACCAATAGGTACTCCATCTTTAGACATTAAGATATTAAGTTTTTTTCTAGTTTCTTTATAAAAAATTGCCATAAATGGTTTTTTATTTTTATTCAAATATGCATCAAACTCCTGACGAGAATTAAGGAACATTGGTGTTTGAATAATATTCCATTTAACTTTAATGCTCTTAAAAAATTTTTCTAATTTAATTTCAAAAAATTTATCCTCTACCTCGAAACTTGTTACTTCCTTTATCTTTTTAGATTGAATAATTTTTTTTAATTTTTCAGTATAATTTTTGTTAAAATCTTTATCCTCAATTTTTGAATACTCTATTTTTAGTTTATTTTTTTTCAATTCATCAGCGTGTGATCTCATGGAAGACAAAAAAAGTAATATTTTCAACTTGTGGTGTTTCTCGTAAGTGCAAAGCTCGAGATCTTCTGCCATAAAAAACAGGTGATCATTTTTGTAGCGATCTAAGTATTTTAGTGGAAATAACTGATTTCCAAGTATAAAAAATAACTTCATAATGTTAATATAGCTAAAAAAAAATTTATGTCAGAAAAATATATAATTTTTGGTGCGACAGGTTCTATCGGCTCTAGCCTTGCTGAGAAACTTGCAAGTGATAAAGCTGAAATTCATTTAGTTGCAAGAAACCAGGATGAAGTTAAACCTTTAGCTGAAAGGTTAGGTTGTACTTATACTGTGGCTGACGTTTTACAAGATGGATTTATAGATAAGGTTAAAACTGATGTAACTGAAGCAAAAGGAATTGCTTATTGTGTTGGATCAATAGACTTAAAACCTGTTAGAATGGCAAAAGAGGATGATTTTAATAAATGTATGAAGTTAAATCTTTATTCAGCTGTCGAAGCCATAAAAGGCTTTCAAGATAGTTTAAGAAAAAACAAAGGATCTATAGTTCTTTTCTCTACTGCAGCTGTCCACAGAGGTTTTACTAACCACTCAATTATTGCGTCAGCAAAAGCAGCTGTAGAGGGTCTTGCAATTAGTCTTGCAGCTGAATTTGCACCAAATATAAGAGTAAATTGTATTGCACCAAGCTTAACAAAATCTAAAATTGCTCAACCGATGTTAAAGAATTCTGCTATTGCAGATGGTATTGCGAAAGCACATCCTCTAAAAAGAATTGGTGAAGGTCAAGACTCAGCATCGCTAGCTAAATTTTTAATCTCAGAGGACAGTTCTTGGATTACAGGACAGGTCATTGCAGTAGATGGTGGTCGTTCAAGACTAGCGTAAAATTTTATCTAAGGTTTCTAACTGACCAATCTTAAATGTTATAGCATCATCAGGGTGATAACCATATTGGCTAGAAGAATTTTTAAATCTTTTTCCAGGTTCCATTATTGGTTCCAATGAAAGCACAACCGTGCCCCAATGCATTCCTAAAACCTTTTTACTTTTTAAATCCTTTCCAATATTTAATGCCTCCTCTGGATTAGTGTGATAAATAGATTTATCTTTTTTCGGAGCCATTGGATAAAAGTTATAAGCTCCAATATTTATAAATGTTAAATCAATCGGTCCGTATTTTTGACCAAGTTCTTTATATATTCCCCCATAACCAGTATCACATGCAAAGAAAAGTTTTTTTCCTTTGTACTCAATTAGAAAACTACCCCACAAAGTTTTATTAGTATCCCAAAGACTTCTTTTTGACCAATGTACAGCCGGTAAAAATGTTATTTTAATATCGTTTACATTTATTACATCATACCAATCTAATTCTGTTACATCATTAAATCCATTCTTAGTAAAATATTTACCCAAATTTAAAGCAGTCGCAACTTTAGCATTTTTGTATGGAAATCTTTGTATTGTTCTAGTGCTTAGATGATCATAATGATTGTGTGTCAAAAGAAATAAATCAACTTTAGGTAGTTCATCCAATTTTATAGCGGGATCTACAAATCTTTTTGGACCGAATATTAAAGGTCCCATATTTTTTTCAAAAACTGGATCAGTGATAATGGTTGTATCTCCTAACTTTATTACAAACGTAGCATGTCCAATCCAAAATATATAATCTTTATTCTCATTTTCTTTTAATGATTTCATAATAGATTCCTTTGAAATTATGTGCTCAGATGGGACTGTCATATTCAATTTTTTTTTTTCTTCATTAAAAATTTTATAGCTCCAATTAAATTTCATATCTCGAACCGGAGATCCCTCTGGATTTCTAAATCTTCCATCTTTAAGATGATGATATGGTTTATTTTCCATCGTTAATGCCTCTAAATTATAATTAAAAAAAATAATAAAAAAAATGAAAATTCTTTTCACTTAATATTTAATTTTTTTGAGATCTCTTAAAACACTCAATTGTATTTTTTAAGAGACACGCGATTGTCATTGGTCCTACACCGCCAGGAACAGGTGTTAACGCGCTTGCTACTTTTGATACTTGATCGAAATCAACGTCACCGACAATTCCTTTTTCAGTTTTGTTAATTCCAACATCAATAACTATAGCATCTTTTTTTACCCAATCGCCTTTAACTAATTCAGGAATACCGACAGCAGCAACAATTATATCAGCCTCTAAACATTCAGCTTTTAAATCTTTAGTTTTAGAATGTGTTATAGTTACTGTGCAATTTTCTTTTAATAAAAGCTGCGTCATTGGTTTACCGTTTAGATTAGATCTACCAACTATTACAGCTTTTTTGCCATTCAAATTAGGCTCTACTTTCTTTATAAGCAAGTAACAACCTAATGGGGTACATGGAACTGAGCTTTCATAACCAGATGATAAATTTCCAACATTCATTGGGTGAAATCCATCAACATCCTTACTAGGTTGGATCGTCTCTATCACTTTTTGTTTATCAATATGCTTAGGCAATGGTAGTTGTACTAAAATACCTGAAACAGAGTCATCTTTATTTAATTCATTAATTTTTTCCAACACCGTTTTCTCCTCTACTGTGTCAGGGTATTTAATTACATCAGATTTTAAACCTACTTCAACAGCCGATTTTTCTTTATTTCGTACATAAATTTGACTTGGGGTTAAATCTCCTATTAAAATAACTGTGAGACCTGGAACTTTATTGTATTTAGATTTTAATTCAGAAACTTCATTTTTGAGTTCGTTTCTTAATTCTGCAGCAGCTTTTTTTCCGTCAATAAGTATCATAGATGTTTAAAAAATAATTGGTGCAATATAAATCTTCATACACATTTCTATAAACCATAGCAATAAAAGAAGTATTATAGGAGAGATGTCAAATGCACCCAGGTTAGGCAAAAAAGCCCTTATTCTATTTAAAAATGGATCTGTTAATCTGTATGTGAATTCTAAAACTGAATATACAAATCTATTTGAAGTATTTAAAATATTGAAAGCTACAAGCCAGCTGATTACAACGTTAGCTATAACTACATAACTGTAAAGTTTAATAATTTGTAAAACTAAATAGAATAATGCAATCATTTTTTTTCAACATAAATTGATTGGCTTGGAAACGCAAAGGATGCATTATTTCCTTCAACAATTTCTTTTATACTCAAAGCTAGTCTTTCTTTAACTTGAAGATACTCACTCCACCTACTAGTTTTAGTAAAACATCTTACATACATATCAATAGAACTATCAGAAAACTTATCTACTCTAACAGAAACCCCAACTGATATATTAAAATCTTCATGACTGTTTATATACTCTTCAATTTTATCTCTTATCTTTTTTAATTGATCAATAGTTGTGTCGTACTGCAAAGTTATAGTCCAACTTATTAGCCAATTTGTTTTTTGACTTACATTAATTACCGCATTTTCGGCAAACTGGAAGTTTGGGATAATTGCTAAAGATTTATCAAATTTTCTTATTACTGTAGATCTAAAGCCAATTTTTTCAACAATACCCTCAATTATTCCTTCTACTATAATCCAGTCTCCAATTTTGAATCTCTTCTCAACTAATACTAAAATCCCGGATATAAGATTTTTAAATAAATCTTGTGCGCCAAGTGCTACTGCAACACCAAACAAACCAAGTCCCGCAATGATTGGTCCAATTTTAATGCCCCAGAGCTCTAAAACTGCAGCAGCGCCTAAAATAAATATTAAAATTTTAAGAGATTTAATGATCCAGCCAATTAATTCTCTAGTTAATAATTTATCAAGACCGCTTAAAATATATGAAATTGGTTCTATAATTTGATGTATTGTCCAGAACAATAATATTGTTATCAAAGTTCTATTAATATTGTCAACGAACGATCTAGTTTCCTCAGCAAAAGTTATGTAGTAACTCGCAAAAAAGAAACCAAGAACTATTGGTAAAAATTTAGCAGGACCATCCATCGCTTTAACAAAAGTATCATCAAGCTTATTTGTTGTTCTTTTAGAAATAATCTCTAATTTTCTAATTATTAGCTTGCTAATTAATCCTCTAAATATTAGAAACACAAAAAAGATACCAAGACCAATCAAAATTTGGACAAAATCTACTCCAATAATTCCCTTATTCCAAACTGATAAGAAAAGACCTTTAAAATTATTAAAAATATCCATAATTAAATTTTATATAACAAAAATTCTTCCTCGCCAGGGTTAAATAGAAAGATTTTCTTCCATTTAATCTCATTTAATACTGATGACGTTTTTTCACCTATGCACATTAAGTTAGTATTCATCCAATAGTCAACAAGTTCATACTTCTTAATAATATTTAATAAACTATTTGCGCTATTTTTTGAGTATACATAAATAATCTCAGGTATATTTTTTTTGAGATCTTGAATAAAATTTTGATCAAACTCTTTATTATGCTCAACACTGTAGTTTATAGCTCTATCCACTTGATAATCTAAATCAATAAGTTGTTTATCTAAGTTAGATGCAACTATTTCTCCACTGACATAAAGTAGCTTTCCGTTATTTTTATTAAAATATTGTAAAATTATTTCTTTTAAATTTTCTACATTGCCTTCAGCGGCATAAACATTTTGAAAGCCTTTTTTCAAAGCTTGAGCTTCTGTAGCAGATCCAACACAAAAACAATAAATAGACTTTTTTATACTTTTAACATCGAGAAATTTTACTGCATTTGCACTTGTAAATATTATACCAGAGTATTTAGAGAAATTTATATTTTCTAGATCTATCTTTTTTATATTTATAACTGGTAAGTGAGAAACATTATGACCCAAAGATTTGAATCTCAAAATTAATTCTCTCGAATCGTTTATAGGTCTAGTTAACATTATGTGCATATTATTTTTTATAGTCCCCTTTTGATTTTTCTTTTAATCGCTTTCCTACCTCACTGCCACCTATAAAAGCATCTTTCAAATCACAAGTTACCTCATGATAATATCTTTTAGTTCCATCCAAAGAAAATAATTCTCCTTTAATAATTATTTTATCTTTTTGTATTTTAGATATTGCTCCAACTGCCGTCTCGCAGTCACCATCTAAAACTTTTAAAATTTCACGTTCTGCTTTAACTCCAATACTTGTTTCTTTATGATTTATTTGCTTTAAAAATTCGATCATCTCATAGTCGTATTTTCTACATTGTATAGCAATGGTTCCTTGTCCAGCACTAGGCATCAATTCTTTATTTGAGAATTCATGTGTTATTTCATTTTCTAACTTAAGAGAAGCTAATCCTGCCTTGGAAAGAACAATTGCATCATACTCACCATTTTTTAATTTTTTTAATCTTGTATCAACATTGCCCCTTATAAGTTTATAATTCAAATCTTTTCTTATTTTTTTTAATTGAAATTCTCTTCTATAAGAAGATGTGCCAATTATAGATCCTGGAACTAATTCATTTAAATTTTTTTTTGAATTACTAATAATTACCTCATTAGAAAAATTCCTTTTTAAAAAGCAATTTGTTATCAACCCATCTGTTTCAAAAGAAGGGAGATCTTTTAAAGCATGAACAGCTAAATCAATATTTTTATTTAAAAGTTCCAATTCAATATTTTTTGAAAAAAGACCTTTTCCACCAAGTTCACTAAGCCTAACATCTAGCTTATTATCACCAGTAGTATTTATTTTTTCTATTATTATTTCGCCTGTAAAATATTTTGATATCTCTTCTCTTGCTTTATCTGCATAAATAAGAGCTAATTTACTTGCCCTAGATCCAATAATAATTTTATTTCTTTCCATAAAAACACTTTATATTGCATAGTTATAGTTTAATCGTTGAATATAAAAAAAAATTTATGTCAAAAAAAGCTTTAATTTTGGGAATAGAAACCAGTTGCGACGAGACTGCTGCTGCAATAATTGAAGATGACGGATCTGATATTCCTAATATTCTTTCTAACATTGTATCTAGTCAGTTTGAAGTTCATAAAAAATTTGGTGGCGTTGTTCCAGATTTAGCAGCCAGGTCCCATGTTGAAAAAATTGATCAGATTGTTAAAGAGGCTTTAATTAGAAGTAATAAAAGATTGGATGAAATTGATGCAATTGCTGCAACAGCTGGACCAGGATTAATAGTATGTCTTACTGTTGGTCTCAATTTTGCTAAAGCACTTTCTTTATCTTTAAATAAACCATTCATTGGAGTGAATCATCTAGAAGGTCACGCATTAAGTCCAAAGTTGCAAACAAAATTAGATTATCCATATTTATTGTTATTAATTTCGGGAGGTCATACACAATTTTTAAGTGTTAATGACCTGGGAAGTTATCAAAGATTAGGAACAACAATCGATGATGCTTTAGGAGAAGCTTTTGATAAAACAGCAAAACTATTAGGTGTTGAGTTTCCTGGTGGTCCAAAAATCGAAATTCTCGCAAAAAAGGGTGACCCAAATAAATTTAAACTTCCGATGCCAATAATTAACAAAGGAGGGTGTAATTTTTCATTTGCTGGTCTAAAAACCGCTGTTCTTAAGATAACAAGAAATATTAAACAAGACCAAGATAGATTTGATCTAGCTGCTTCTTTTCAAAATACTATAGAAAAAATTATTTTAAAAAAAACACAGGTTGCTTTTGGAGAATATTTAAAAAATAAATCAAAATTTGAAAAACATTTCGTTGTTGCTGGTGGAGTTGCTGCAAATAAAAATATAAGAGACAAACTTCAAGATATAAGTATTAAAAATAAATTTAAAGTACATTTCCCAAGTTTAGAATTATGTGGTGATAATGCAGCTATGATAGCCATGGTAGGTCTTGAGAGATATAAAAAAAAAGATTTTGATCATCATGACTTAAAGGCTAATCCTAGATGGCAACTAGATGAAAAGGCAAAATTTTTAAAAGGCGCTGGCGTAAAATTGTAATGAGATATTGGTTATTAAAGTCTGAGCCCGATGTTTGGTCAATTTATCAACAAATGAACTCTGGTCCAAATGGCACAGTATGGGATGGAGTTAGAAATTATCAAGCAGCAAATTATTTAAAAAAAATGAAAAAGGGAGATTTATGTTTTTTTTATCATTCTAATATTGGTAAAGAAATTGTTGGAATTGTTAAAGTAATGAAAGAAGCATTTATTGACCCTACTGATAAAGAAAAAAAATTTGTGGCGGTAAAAGTTGCGTTCTTTAAAGGATTAAAAAATAGTGTAACACTTGAAAATATCAAGAAAAACAAGGATCTTAAAGAATTACCTTTGATAAAACAAAGTAGATTGTCAGTAATGCCAATAGACACTAAAAGCTGGAAAATTATTTTGAAGATGGGTAAGATTAAATAATAAAAATTTATATGGCGAAAAAAAAGAAAAAATCAAAGAAAATTAAGTCTAAAAAGAGAAAAAGAATTATTAAATCAAAAAAAAAAGAAAAAAAATAAATTAAAAAAGATAAAGAAAAATGATGGACCTAAAGAGGTTATATACAAAGTTAAGACTGATTGGGCAAAAAAGGCTATTGTTAATAAGTCTGAGTATGAAAAAAAATATAAGCAATCTTTAAAAGACAACGAAGGTTTTTGGAAAAAAGAAGGAAGAAGAATTTCTTGGATCAAACCATATTCAAAAATAAAAGATGTCAAATATAGTAAATCAGATGTTCATATTAAATGGTTTTATGATGGAACTTTGAATGCTTCATCAAATTGTATTGATAGACACTTAAAAAAGAATAAAGACAAAACTGCAATAATTTGGGTTGGTGACGATCCTAAAATTCAAAAAAAAATATCATACAAACAATTACACCAAGAAGTTTCTAAAGCAGCTAATGGTCTTAAAGAATTGGGAGTCAAGAAAGGGGACAGGGTTACAATTTATTTAACCATGATACCTGAATTAGCCTATACGATGCTTGCTTGTGCGAGAATAGGAGCAATACACTCAATAATTTTTGGTGGCTTTTCTCCTGATAGTATATCTGGAAGAATAAATGATTGTAAATCTGATTATGTTATCACGGCTGATGAGGGTGTGAGGGGTGGTAAAACAATACACTTAAAATCAATAACCGACGAGGCGTTAGTTGATTGCCCAAAAGTAAAAAAATGTATTGTAGTTAAGCGAACTGGTAATAGGATAAATTGGGATGATAGTAGAGACGTTTGGTATCACGAAATGATAAAAAAAGTTTCTTCAACTTGTGAACCTGAGGAGATGAGCGCGGAAGATCCTTTGTTCATTTTATATACATCAGGGTCGACGGGAAAACCTAAAGGTGTTTTGCATACTACTGGTGGTTATATGGTTTACGCATCAATGACCCATCAATATATTTTTAATTATAAGCCAAAAGATATTTATTGGTGTAGTGCTGATATCGGATGGGTTACAGGCCACAGCTATATAATATATGGACCACTATCAAATGGAGCGACAACTATAATGTTTGAGGGTATTCCAACATATCCTGACAGTTCAAGATGGTGGCAAATTATTGATAAATATAAAGTTAATATTTTTTATACTGCACCTACTGCAATTAGAGCATTAATGAGAGAGGGTGATAAACCAGTAAAGAAAACATCAAGAAAAACACTTAAATTATTAGGAACTGTTGGAGAGCCAATAAATCCAGAGGCATGGCAATGGTATTATAAAACTGTTGGCGAGTCTAGGTGCCCTATTGTGGATACTTGGTGGCAAACAGAAACAGGTGGAATATTAATCAGTCCACAGACAGGTGCTATAGATTTAAAACCTGGATCGGCTACAAAACCTTTTTATGGAATAAAACCAGTGATAGTGGACAAAAATGGAAAAGTGCTTAAAGGTGAAGCTCAAGGTAGATTATGTATTGCTCAATCTTGGCCTGGGCAGATGAGAACTGTTTATGGAGACCATCAAAGATTTATTGATACCTATTTTTCACAATTTGATGGCAAGTACTTTACTGGAGATGGATGTCGAAGAGATAAAGATGGATATTACTGGATAACAGGCAGAGTTGACGATGTAATAATAGTTTCTGGTCATAATTTAGGTACTGCAGAAATTGAAAGTGCTTTTGTTGCTCATCCAAAAGTTGCTGAGGCAGCTGTTGTAGGTTACCCACATGATATTAAAGGAAATGGTCTATATTGTTATGTTACTCTTAATGTTGGTGAGGAACCTAATGGAGAATTAGAACGAGATTTAAAATTGTGGGTAAGAAAACAAATAGGACCTATAGCAACTCCTGACTTGATACATTTTTCACCTGGGCTACCTAAGACAAGATCAGGTAAAATTATGAGAAGAATACTTCGTAAAATAGCAGCTAATGAACACGATCAACTTGGAGATACGACAACTCTAGCTGACCCGTCTGTTGTAAAAAGTTTAGTTAATGATCGAAAAAATATTTAAAAGTTTATTAATTTTTCGAATTCCTCTTTAATATTATCCCACTTTAAAATCATTGAGTTTAAAACAATTTTTCTATCTAAAGTTTTTAATTCATCAGCCACTGGTGCCCATTCGTATAATGCCAAAGCACTTTGATTAAACGGTAGGGAAGTACAATATTTTTTCCATTCTAATTTTTGGTATCTTTCATCAAATGTATTAATTGCTTTTTCGATTATATCCTCAGGCATTCCATTTTTTTTTTCATTTTCTAAAATTGAATTATAAATATTTTTTGCCTGATTTGTGTCAGTGTAATTTTTAACTAAATTGAGATAAGAAAGTGAATAAAAAGTTAAATCTTGTAAAGCAACTGAATATATATTCCATTTAGCTGTATTTATAGATCCTAAAAATTTTTCATCATCGAAGTGAAGAACATATTTTGTGCCCATTCTCGTTTTTAAGTATCCATATAAAGTAACTTGTGAAACCCATGCAGATTTTTTTTGAATAAATTCTTGTAGATCATTCAAATTTTTAATTTTTTTCTTTGGCAAAATTGCCTTGAACATTGCAAGGAGATAGACTTTAAAATCTTCAAGTTTTATATCTTTGAGATTGAATCTATATTTTAATACCATTTATCTACCTAGAGTTGTTTTATATTCTAAAAACCATGAAATTTGTAGCTTTTTTAGGGGTTCCAATAAATTTCATTATGAGTATGGTCATTTCTTTTAACCTATAGGGAGGGAAAAAAATGTCAAAACAAGAACAACATTGGGAAAAAACCAGAACTTTGCTTTTTGTTACATTAGCAATTTGGTTTGTTTTCTCAATCGGCATCTTTTTCTTTGCAACTGAAATGAATGCTTCAGGCATTAAACCATTTGGATATCCATTAACATACTGGTTTACATGCCAAGGTTCTCTTGGAATTTTTGTAATCTTAATTTTTTGGTTTGCAGGCAGACAAGAGAAAATCGATGAAGAGTTTGGTTTCA
>MDSW01103140.1_pt1 | contig 11470 bp, 7 predicted proteins | sample 811171 | NCBI WGS metagenome assembly MDSW01 (sample SAMN05326641, study PRJNA326480) | marine metagenome | isolation source: seawater | place: Atlantic Ocean: North West | collected 2012
CCACTTTGCTCCTAATACCGCTATAATTGTAAAGAGAATGTATCCAATAATTTGTCCCATATTTATTCAGGTTTTTATTAAGCGACGAAAGTAATAAATTTTATGTTATAAATTATCTAAAATGAAATTTGTCATCTTCTGGTATAAATGAAATCGAGTGTTCCCTCCATAAATTCCATGGTTTTTATCAGGATAGATGAATAAATCAAATTGCTTATTTGCTTTTACAAGTGCAGAAATCATCTCCATGGTATTTTGAACATGCACATTATCATCTGCACTTCCATGGATTAGTAAATAATCACCTTTTAGTTTCTCTACATGATTAATTGGAGAATTCTCGTCATATCCACTTGGATTTTCTTGTGGAGTTTGCATATAACGTTCAGTGTAGATATTATCATAGTACCTCCAGTTAGTGACTGGAGCTACAGCAATTGCAAGACTAAATACATCTGCCCCTTTTGTGATTGCTAATGAAGACATATATCCTCCATAACTCCATCCTTGAATCCCAATTCTGTTTTTATCAATGTAGGGTAGAGAACCAAAATATTTTGCAGCATTTATTTGATCAATCGTTTCGTATTTTCCTAATTCTTTATAGGTCATTTTTTTAAACTCAGCACCTTTCCCTCCTGTCCCTCTATTATCGACACAAGCCACAATATATCCTTTTTGTGCTAACATCTGATGCCAATAATAATTATTCCAACCAAAAGAGTTTTTTACCTGTTGTGATCCTGGCCCTCCATAAAGAAACATATAAAGTGGATATTCTTTGCTTTTGTCAAAATTAGGTGGTTTTATCATCCAGGCATTTAGCTCCGAATCTTCTGTGCTAATTGTAAGGAATTCTTTTTTTGTCAAATTGAATTCTTCCATTTTTTTGTTAAAATCAGTATTATCTTCTAATATTTTCAATTGTCTCCCATTTGATTCGTGGAGAGTATAATAAGGAGCTGTATTGGCATTGGAATAACTATTCATGTAATATTTAAGGTTTTTACTGAATTTTATTGAGTTGTCTCCTACTTGTATGCTAAGCTTTCTTTTCTCTCCAGTTATCAGATTTTGCATATAAAGGGCTCTATTTATAGAACCTTCTTCTGTTGATCTGTAGTATATTTGCATGTTATCACTATCAACTCCATCAAAGCTAGTTACTTCCCATTCTCCTTTCGTAATCTGCTGCTCTGAACCATCTAGATTTCTTATGTAAATATGATTATAACCATCTTTTTCCGAGGTCCAGATGAAATTATCTTCTGGTAAGAATGTGAGATTATCATGAATATCAATAAAGTATTTATCTTTTTCTGTAAATAGCACTTTGTTTGAGCCATCATTTGCATTAGCTACAATAAAGTCTAATTCATTTTGATGACGATTCATCCCATAGATCACTAATTCATTTGGGTTATTGGCCCACTTGATTCTAGGAAAATATTCATAATCTTTTTTAGTATAAATAAAAGTGCTCTTATTGTCTTTTAAGTTATAAAAATATATGTTTACTACTGAGTTCTCTTCTCCTGCTTTTGGGTATTTAAATACTTCTTGTGTTGGATAAAGATTTCCTCTAAATAAATCCATTGAAAATTGCTTTACATAGGTCTCATCAAATTTATAATAGGCAAGATGTTCTCCATCTGGCGCCCATTCAAATGAGCGAACTAATGCAAACTCTTCTTCATATACCCAATCAGAGGCACCATTTATAATATGATTCTTTTTGCCGTCATTAGTGATTTGTATTATTTTTCCATTAATTATATCTTTAATAAATAGATTGTTTTGTAGGACATAAGCAATCTTATCACCTTGCGGGGAAAAAGTAGCGTACATCACTTTATCATCAGTAAGTTTCTGAAGCTTATCTGTAAAAATATTATAGATGTAATAAATTGATTTGGTTGAATAACGATAAATTTTTTCTGTTTCTGTTTTCAGTAATATCCTTTTTTCATCTTTACTAAATGTATAGTTAGTTATTCTTGGGATTTTGAAGTCAGCACTTCTAAATAGTGGTCCTATTTTCTTGCCATCCTTAAATTGATATTTAATAATCTGTTGTCCATCATCTTTCTTTTCTATTGTAGAATAATGTTCGCCATCATTCATCGAGTTTAGCCCACTATAACTTTTAGGATAGAAGGAATAATCTTCCCATAAGTCTTTTAAAGTGATATCACGCTTTTGGCAAAGAATGGGAGTGATAAGTAGAAAGCTAAGTAAAAGTGTTAGTAATTTTCTCATCTTTAGTTGTAAGTATAAATTAGCAGTTGCGAATTTAGTTAAATTTGTCCAAGTGGAATACAAGAAAATAGATATTGATGATGTAGCATCTCTGAGGCAGATTGTTGGCGATAATTTTTTATTTACTGATGATGAGAAATTACTTGAGTATAGCCATGATGAGACGGAAGACCTTTCTTTCCCTCCTGAGGTTGTAATTAAACCCCTAACGACACAAGAGATTTCTGAAATAATGCAGTATTGTAATAAGAGAAATATTACTGTAACTCCATGTGGATCTCGCACAGGACTTAGTGGAGGTAGTTTACCTATTATGGGTGGCGTTGCTCTAAGTTTAGAACGTTTAGATTCAATTATTGAGATTGATGAAAGAAATTTACAGGCGACAGTCCAGCCAGGGGTTATTAATCAGTTATTTAGAGATGCAGTAGAGGAGAAGGGATTGTTCTATCCACCTGACCCTGCGAGTAAAGGAAGTTGTTGTTTAGGAGGAAACCTAGCTGAGAATGCGGGAGGACCAAAAGCCCTTAAGTATGGAGTTACTAAAGATTATGTATTAAATCTAGAGGTGGTATTACCTAATGGAGAAGTTATATGGACAGGAGCAAATGTTTTAAAGAATTCTACTGGTTATAATTTAACTCAACTAATGATTGGAAGCGAGGGGACACTTGGAGTTATTACTAAGATTGTCTTTAAATTACTTCCCTTACCCACAAATGATATTACTATGTTAGTTCCATTTAGTTCTTCTGAAAAAGCATGTGAGGCAGTCTCTGAGGTTTTTCGGGAGGGGATAACTCCTTCAGCATTAGAATTTATAGAAAGAGATGCTATTGATTGGACATTAAGATATTCTGATATAGAGATGCAGATTCCAGATGAGGTTAAGGCACATTTACTTGTTGAGGTAGATGGGTATGATATAGATTTACTGTTTAAAGATTGCGAAAAGATTGCCAATGTTATGGAAAGATTTGATTGTGGTGAGATTCTATTGGCTGATAGTAATAGTCAAAAAGAGCAATTATGGAAAATAAGAAGGTTAGTAGGAGAGGCAGTAAAAGCAAATTCAATTTATAAAGAAGAAGATACTGTTGTGCCAAGAGCCGAATTAGCTAAACTTTTGAAAGGAGTAAAAGAGATTGGAGGTAAGTACGGTTTTAAGTCAGTTTGTTATGGACATGCAGGAGATGGGAATCTGCATGTAAATATTATAAAAGGAGAGATGAGTGATAAAGATTGGAATACTAAATTAACTTTTGGTATTCGTGCAATATTTGAACTTACTAAAAAATTAGGAGGGACTATTAGTGGTGAACACGGAATAGGTTTTGTTCAAAAAGGTTATATTGACATAGTACTTTCTAAGAAAAATATTGAGATTCAGAAGGGAATTAAAAAACTTTTTGATCCTAATCAGATATTAAACCCTGGCAAGATCTTCTAAATCTTATCCAAAATTTAATGTCCCAAGAGTTAGATAGATATTAAATCTTAACACATTTGTATAATTATTAAAATCTACTATGCCTTCTTCAGTAATTAGAGGTAAGTAGAGTTGTAAGCCGCCGTAGAATCCAGGTCCATTTGCATTAACACTCAGTGTGAAACCACTGCCATATGCTAATTTAGATCCATTTGTGCCTAATTCGGCATAAAGTTCTATTGGTTTTAGTAAATTATAATCAATATAAGTTGATGCAAGAAAATGACTGGAATTTAGCGAGTCATTTGTAAAATGTTTTAATCCGCCTTCTCTATTAATTAATTGTTGTTGGTATGGCAGATTATGATTAGAGCTGTTTTTTCTTGAGAAGACTCTCTCAGAGAACATATAGTCATCTGATCCATTCCAAGCGCTCATCTTTAAATTATACTTTTTTTCTATTGTGCTCACATACCCTAAGTAGGTTCTGATATTTAATCTTTTCTTCTGATTCAAATCTTTTCTTAAGTTTAGTATTAGTTGTATTTTCCCATATTCTTCTCCTTTTTCTATTGTAGCGTGTAGAGTGTAAGGGCTAAAAGTTCTAGAATTTGCATGAGTGTATCTTCCATTAATAAATCCTAGTGTTTCATTCTCTTTCTCTAAATGCACATAGGATGCTAAGAAGTAGTTATTAATCTTGCTTCTTAATGATTTCTTTTGCAAACCAATATGTACACTTGGCATGATACGTGTGTATTCTTTATCATAATCATATAAATATCTTTTAGCATCAAGACTAATTTTTATTGATTCAAACTTTTCCTCTTGACTGTATTTTGTAAAAGACAGATTTATTTCACCAGCTATATTTTGTGTCCCATTACTAAACAACGGTGTTAATTTATATGCAAAACCACCTTTAGTTAAGAAGTTATTATAAATACTCAGTCCAAATGAGTGCTTATTGTAAATATTATAATTTATTCTTGGGTAAAAGAAGATTTGAGTTTTCTCAGGGTGATATAGGCTGCCAATGATCTGAGGTTTTATAGGTTCAATTCTCCTAAAAACACCTTTAGTTCTTAATATATTGTTATTTCTATTTATTTCAGGCATAACACCATTGTAATCAATACGTATATGGTCGTAGTCACCATTAACATATTGGATTGTTTTATTCCCATGAAACCCTTCAATCCAAGTAGGGTTTATGCTTTTCCCTTTCTTAACTCCACTAATAATTACTGGTCCGGCTATATCTCCTTTATTTTCTAATCTAAGTAGTAAATCTGTTGATTCTTTTTTCATGCTAATAATAGAATAATCTAATTGTTTGGTTGTCTTTATCATATCATCAAAAAACCATGATAAATCATTACCACTTACTTCTTCAAATGCCATTCTTAAATCTTCTGGTTGTGGATGTTTAAATTTCCATTTTTCATAATACGCTTGCATGCATCTATCTATCATGTCTTCTCCAAGATATGCCATTAGGTAATCAAATACTATTGCTGTCTTAGAGTATACAATGCCACCATAGTTCATTTCACTATATTCTTTTGAATGTAATTCAATTGGTTGATCTTTTCCTGTCCATGCATTCATAAAATACATTAATTCGCCTATCATTTGTTTATTGGTATAATCATTTAAGTCTAGATTATCTTTTATGAATTTAGGTAAATTGTTGGTTAGCATATTATATTCAGGATATTTTAATCGCATGTATCTTAGTTCATGGAATGAGTTAATCCCCTCATCTAACCAAGGGTGATCTCTTTCGTTACTTCCAAGTATTCCATAGAACCAATTATGCCCAACTTCATGCATTATAACTTCTTCTAAAAGGAATGCGTCACCACTTTCTCCAATGACAGTAATATTAGGATACTCCATACCGCCTCCTGCACTAATTGTGCCATCTACTGCACTACAATGCTTATAAGGGTAGTCTCCATTCCAGAGCGAGTAATAATAAACAGCATCATGCATATATTCGATTGAGTTTTTCCAAAGATCTGCCTCGTTGTTGGTAAACATAGTCCAAAGCGTGACTTTTTCTTTAGATTTAGGCAACTCAACTTCCCCTCTCAGAACATGGTATCGTTTATCCGCAAACCAACCAAAGTCATGTATATTACTTTGAATATACCTTAAAGTCTTGGTGTCTGTATTTGAATTTGGAAAGCTCATGTCATCAGAGAACTTAGAAATTGTGTCTGTAATTTGTGCTAACTTTTCTAATCGTTCAATTTCTTCATAATTTTGCAAGTCTCCAGTTGCCCCTACTGTATAATTGCTTGGTAGTGTAATACTTACATCAAAACTACCAAATTCAGAATAGAATTCACCTTGATCTAGGTATGGCATAGGATGCCAACCATCTTTATCGTATACCGCTGGTTTTGGGTACCATTGAGTAATCATATAAGATTGCTCTACATGACCTAGACGGGAAAATTTTCCGTCAGGGATTTTAACAAAGAATGGTGTTGAAATTTTTAATGATTGACCTGCTCTTAATGGTTTATTTAGGTATACCTTGCATATATCTATGTGTTGAGGATGATAATCCCAATGTACTTTCTTGTTTTCTACTTTAAAATCTAGATTATTAATGTAGCCTCTTTCTTGCTCGTCTGCATAATATAATGAGGTGCTGCCATCTTCTAGTTTTTGTTTTGCTAATGCTGTGGTGTTATCTTTGTAAGCATTTGGCCATATATGAAACCAAATAAATTCTAGGTCATTTGGTGAGTTGTTGAAATAATCAATGTATATATTCCCTTGTAGGGTGTGATTCTCATCGTCAAGTGTTACATTTATATTATAATCAGCTTTTTGCTGAAAATAGTCCTGCCCTGCTAAGGTAAAACTAAGAAGTATAAAGTGTAGTAAGAATAGGTTTTTCATCGATTTCTTTTATAAATACAGGTCAAAAGTAACACAAGTTCCGAAAATTACAGATGCAATTCCGTTTGCAGTGAAAAATGCTAAGTTTACTTTACTTAAATCATTATGTCTTACCAAAGTATGTTGGTATATTAATAGGCCAGAAAAGATCCAGAAACCTAGCCAATAATACAATCCAAAATCACCTAATGACCCCGCAATACTAAGTGTAGCAAAAGTTAAAAAATGCAAAAGCTTTGCAAGATCTAATGCATTTTTTTTTCCTAGTAAAACCGGAATAGAATGGAGCTTTTGGGTTTTGTCAAATTCCTCGTCCTGCAAAGAGTAGATAATATCAAAACCACTAACCCAGAAAAGAACTACTACTGAGAACAGAATAGGGATAACAGCAAACTTTCCGCTCACTGCTAAGTAGGATCCAATTGGAGCTAGTGCTAGCCCTAATCCTAATATTAGATGGCAAAGCGCTGTAAAGCGTTTTGTATAACTATATCCTAAAATTATAATAAGTGCAATTGGAGATAAAGTAAAACAGATTGGATTTATTAAGTAAGTAGTTAAAATAAAGAGTAATGAATTGATAATAACAAATATTAAAGCTTGATTTGGAGTTATCCTACCACTTGGTATTTCTCTAACATTTACTGTTCTTGGGTTTGCTTTGTCAATATCTCTATCAATATATCGATTAAAAGCCATTGCTGCTGAGCGTGCAAAAACCATACAGAGCACTACATATAAAAGAGTGGTCCATTCAAAATCATATGATTCTGCAGCTAAGAAAAACCCAATAAGTGCGAAAGGTATCGCAAAAATGGTATGACTAAATTTTATTAGTGATAAGTATTTTTTCATGCATTCAATCAGTGTACTTTCTTTATTTCAAATGATATGGTTGAGTCTTTTGTAATCACCCAATTGTCATCAAATTTTCCAAGATCACACCAGAACATTCCGTTAGGCTGGTCATTTTCTCTAATAAGCTTCCATTTTCCTTTAAGGCTTGCATTTTTCTCTGAGATAAGCTGTAAATCTAAAATTTCAAATCCTAGCTCTCCCATGGCAGACCTTGTTGGGTAACTTTCTTTATATCGTTTTAAAGTATTTTGCCATCCATATGCAGGTTTATGATTTAATGAAGTAAAGACTAAATCTTCAGAATTCCAATATCCCTGCATAAATCCATCAATATCTCCATTGTTCCAACATTCCTGCTGCGCTTTTAACATTTTCTTAATTGCATGAATTTCTGTTGGATTTTGTGTCATGGCATCAATATTTTCAGGTTTATTCTTCGTATTACATGAAAACAATACAAGGAAAGAAATAATGACTAGATTTTTCATATTTTTTTTGTAACAAAGCTATCATTTTTTATCAATAATAATTTGCGATATTTGCAAACAATTATGAGTACTAATAAACCGTCGATACCAAAAGGAATGCGTGATTTTAATTCTGATGTAATGCAGAAGAGAAATTACATTTTCGAAACTGTCAAAACAGTCTTCGAGTGTTATGGCTATGCTCCAATCGAAACGCCTGCGATGGAAAATATTAATACTCTAACAGGAAAATATGGTGATGAAGGTGATCGATTGATATTTAAAGTCCTAAACTCTGGTGATTATCTTGCTAAGGCAAACTTGGAGGGTAGCACTAGCTCAAATTCTTTTTCTAAACAGATTACTGCAAAAGGATTACGTTATGATTTAACAGTTCCTTTTGCTCGTTTTGTAGTGCAGAATAGAAATGAGATCACCTTTCCTTTTAAGCGTTATCAAATGCAGAATGTTTGGCGTGCTGATAGACCACAAAGAGGAAGATATAGGGAGTTTTTCCAGTGTGATGCAGATGTAGTTGGTACAGACTCTTTACTTTGTGAGGTAGAGTTAGTTCAGCTCTATGATGATGTTTTTTCCAGGCTTAAGATACCGAATGTTAATATTTCCATAAATAATCGAAAGGTGCTAAGTGGCATGGTTGAGCTTATGGGCGCATCAGATTTATTTGATTCTGTTGTTATAGCACTTGATAAATTAAATACAATTGGTTTGGATAAAGTAAAAGAAGAATTGCTTAGCAAGGGGATTAAATCTGAAGCGTTTTCAGTTTTAGATGTTTTCTTGAACACTAAGAACATCTTTGACATATCTTCTCTTTTAGATAAATCAGATATTGGTAAAAAAGGGTTAGAGGAATTGCAATTTGTCATTGATAATATTACTAGATTAGGATTGCAAACAGCTAATTTGGTATTTGATATTACTCTAGCAAGAGGGCTTGATTATTATACAGGATGCATTCTAGAAGTAGAAGCAGATGATGTACAGATTGGTTCAATTGGAGGAGGAGGAAGATATGATGACTTAACTTCTAATTTTGGATTAAAAGACATCTCAGGAGTTGGAGTTTCATTCGGAATTGACAGGATTTATTTAGTAATGGAAGAGCTTGATTTGTTTCCAGAAGATCTTGAAACTAGTACGCAAATTATGTTTGTAAATTTTGGATTGGAAGAATCAGCTTATTGCTTGCCATTATTAAAACAGTTAAGAGAAAAAGGTATAAGTTCAGAGTTATATCCAACGTTGGATAAAATGAAAAAGCAAATGAATTATGCAAATAATAAAGGAGTTCAATTTGTAGTTTTAGTTGGAGAGGATGAGATTAAATCTGGATCTTTAACAGTAAAAGACATGATTAGCGGTGAACAATCAAAATTAAGTATTAGTGAGTTAATCAAGAAAATTTCCTGAAATGGCTAAAGCATTTAAAATAGGAGCTCAGCCTTTAACTATTTCAATTATTGGTGAAATTATTAAAGAAGATATATCTATCGGTTTAAGTTCAGGTGTAAAGAAGAAGATTAAGGATTGTCGTAACTATTTAGATAAAAAAATGAGAACTTCTTCAGAGCCGATTTATGGTATAAACACTGGTTTTGGTTCTCTTTGTAATCATAAGGTTTCGGCAGAAGATTTAGAGAGCCTCCAAAGAAACTTGGTTCTTTCTCATGCTTGTGGTACTGGAGATAAAGTGCCAGATGAGATAGTGAAAATAATGCTTCTTTTGAAAGTGCAGTCACTTGCATATGGGCATTCAGGTGTGCAATTAGAAACAGTTGAGTTTCTTGTTGAGATGTTTAATAAAGATATATTACCAGTAGTATTTCAGCAAGGAAGCCTAGGGGCTTCAGGAGATTTATCTCCTCTAGCTCATTTATCCTTACCGCTTTTAGGAGAAGGCAGAGTAGTAGTTGATGGTAAAGAAGTAGCAACAAGATCCATTATGAGGATGAACAAATGGAAAGCCATTGAATTGAAATCTAAAGAAGGACTAGCACTACTTAATGGCACACAATTTATGAGTGCTTATGGAGTTTGGATTTTGTTGAAAGCTCAGAAGCTTTCTTATATGGCAGATATGATAGGGGCTATTTCATTAGAAGCCTTTGATGGAAGGACTGAGTGTTTTGATGAGTTGATTCATTTGGTTCGTCCTCACAAAGGACAATTAAAGACAGCTGAGAATATTCGTGATTTCTTATTAGGAAGCGAGATACAGGAGGCAGAGAAAAAGCATGTTCAGGATCCTTATTCTTTTAGGTGTATGCCACAGGTACATGGAGCCTCAAAGGATGTTATATCTCATGTGAAAGACATATTTACTATAGAAATTAATTCTGTTACTGATAATCCAACCATTTTTATTGAAGAAGATAAAATTATTTCAGGTGGGAATTTTCATGGACAGCCATTAGCAATGGCAATGGATTATTTAGCTATTGGGCTTGCAGAATTAGGCTCTATCTCAGAAAGAAGAACTTATCAATTGATATCAGGACAAAGAGGTTTGCCAGCATTCTTGGTGGCTAAAGCTGGGCTTAATTCTGGAATGATGATTCCTCAATATACAGCTGCTAGTATTGCAAGCCAGAACAAGCAATTATGTACTCCTGCTTCTGTAGATTCTATTGTGTCGTCCAACGGACAGGAGGATCATGTTAGTATGGGAGCAAATTCGGCTACCAAATTGTATAGAGTTGTAAAAAACACCGAGCATATTTTAGCAATTGAACTTATGAATGCTACGCAGGCAATTGCTTTTAGAAATGTAAAATCATCTGATTTTATTGAGAGTATTCTGGATGTTTACAGGAGTGAGGTTGCCTTCCTAGATAGTGATAGGCTCTTACATGATGATATTCAGAGCTCAATTGTATTTCTACAGAATTTATCTGTTGATACTGATATTCTCTAATTAGTAAAGATATATTCTAATATATTAGAGCCCATTTGTAGCGCCTTTAGTCTAATCTGCTCACTATCATTATGAACTTCTGCATCTTCCCAGCCATCTCCAATATCTGCTTCATAAGTATATAGACATAGTAATCTTCCATTAATAATAATGCCAAAGGCTTTTGGAAGGCTTGCATCATGCTCATGAATTTTAGGCAATCCATGCTTGAACTTATATTTTCCATTGAAGATAGGATGTTTTGTTGGTAATTCTACCAAATCAACTTCTGGAAATACTTTTATTATTTCTGTTCTTACAAATGGATCCATCCCGTAGTTGTCATCAATATGTAGAAATCCTCCTCCCAAAAGGTAGTTTCGGAGATTCTCTGCTTCTATGCTAGAGAAAAACACATTCCCATGTCCTGTCATATGAAGGAAAGGATAGTTAAAGATATCACTACTACCAACTTCTACCGTTGCAGGCTCTTTTTTAATGTTTGTTCCTATATTTTTATTTGCAAAAGCAATTAGATTGGGTAGAGCTGTAGGGTTTGCATACCAATCTCCACCACCATTGTATTTTAATACAGCTATTTGGTAAGTGTTTTGTCCAAAC
>MDSW01217451.1_pt1 | contig 11470 bp, 8 predicted proteins | sample 811171 | NCBI WGS metagenome assembly MDSW01 (sample SAMN05326641, study PRJNA326480) | marine metagenome | isolation source: seawater | place: Atlantic Ocean: North West | collected 2012
TAATTCCACAACAGCCTTCTAAATTTTTTAAATCTGCTAATTCATTTGCATTATCAGCTGTCGCACCAAAATAAAAAGCATAGTTGCAATACATTCTATTTTTGGCTAGATCTAATTTTCTTTGAAATTCTTTTTTAGTTGAAGTTGGGGGGTTTGTATTTGGCATTTCAAACACACTGGTTATTCCTCCGGCAATTGCAGCTCTACTTCCAGAGTTAAGATCTTCCGTGTCTGTCGAGCCTGGTTCCCTAAAATGAGTCTGCGTATCTATACATCCTGGTAAAACTATCAATCCTTTTGCATCAAATGTTTCTTTGGCTTCGCTATCAATTTTTCCAATTTCTATAATTTTACCATCTTTAATTGCTATATCATGATTTTTAAGATCCTGATCGATGTAACAAGAGCCATTTTTAATTATTAGATCTAACATTTATTAAAAAAGTAATTATATTATTAACAGAGATCAATCAATTATGAAAAATGACAATGTATATATATTTGAGGATAGAGGTCTTCTATATTTAAATGGAGAAGATGTTAAGGAATTTTTACAGAATATTATCACAAATGATATCGAAAAAGTTACGAATGAAATGAGTTGCTTTGCAGCATTACTTACCCCTCAAGGAAAATATTTATTTGATTTTTTAATTATAAAACATAAGGCCGGATATTTTTTAGATTGTGAAAAAAAAAATATTGATGAACTTTTTAAACAATTAAGTTTATACAAGTTAAGATCAAAAGTGGAGATTTTAAATCTCAGTAATGAGTTTGTGGTAGCTGGAATGAGTTATGAAAAATTTTTAACTTTTGATAATTCTGAAGATATTGAGGGCTTTACAATTAAATATCGTGAAGATCCTATTTTTTTAGATCCGAGGTTAAAAAAATTGGGTGCTAGATTAATAATTAATTTAGAAAAGTTATATTTATCTTTAAAAAAATTAGAACTTAAAGCTGCTAATATTGAAGATTACTATAATTTAAGTCACGAACTTGGAATTTCACAAGTTGATAATGTTAATTTACAAAATAAAATATTTGGAATTGAATGTAATTTTGAAGAATTGAATGGAATAGATTTTAAAAAAGGCTGCTACGTAGGACAAGAAAATACTGCAAGAATTAAACTCAAAAATAAATTAAATAAAAAACTTTTTGCAATAAAAATTATTGAAGGAAATATAAATAGTGACGAAATATTTTTGGAAGATAAAGAAGTAGGTAAATTGCTTATAAAAAATAAAAATCCTTTTGCGGTAATTAAAACACAAAACAATTTATTAAACTTTGAAAATATCTATAAATGTGGAGAAGCAAAACTTAAAATTTTAAAACCAGATTGGTTATAAATTTATTTTAAAAATTTTGACAAATCAGGTTTATAATACTTGGGTCCCTTCATAACTTTCCCTGCTTCATTATAAATAGGTTTTCCATCTTCTCCTAATTTACTCATGTTTGAATTTTGAACTTCTTCAAAACATCTATCTAAATCTATGCCAAATGCATGCCCTGCTCCATAAGTCACATATAATATATCAGTTAGGGCGTCAGCTACTTCTAATAAATCTTTGTTTGCTATTGCTTGTTTTAGTTCTTCTAGTTCTTCATTGATCAAATTGTATCTTAATTGATTAATTTTTTCTGTACTAAAAGATGGTTTTATTTTTACTTCTTGGCCAAATGTTTGCATAAATGTTTTTACCTTTTGAAAGTTTGTCATTTTACTCCTGTAAGATTTGTTAAAACTAGTATATAAATAAAATACTTTAATTATTCAAATAAATGAAAAAAAGAAAAGAATTTGACAGTATAGGAGCTATTAACGTTCCAGCAGATAAATACTGGGGAGCTTCTACCGAAAGATCAAATAAGTTTTTTGATATTGGAAAAATTCTAGTAAATTCCTCAATAATTCGATCTATAGCAATTATAAAAAGATCTGCAGCAATAGTTCATAAAAAAGATGGTCTAATTCCTAGAAATATAAGTAACGCAATTGTAAGAGCTTCGAACGAAGTGATTGCTGGAAAGCTTGAAGATAACTTTCCACTAAAAGTATGGCAAACTGGTTCGGGTACACAAACTAACATGAATGTAAATGAAGTTATAGCAAATAGATCTATTGAAATACTTAAAGGAAAAAAAGGAACCAAAAAACCTGTTCATCCCAATGATCATGTAAATAAATCTCAATCCACAAATGATGTTTTTCCAACTGCAATGCATATTTCAGTTGCTACAGAAACAATTAATAAATTGTTACCAAATTTAAAATTATTAGAAAATACTTTAAAAAAAAAATCTTTTGAATTTAAAAGTATTGTTAAAATTGGAAGAACACATTTACAAGATGCAACTCCTCTTACTTTAGGTCAAGAATTTTCAGGCTATTATGAACAAATAAAAAAAAGCATAGAAAGAGTAAAATTTAGTTTGAAAGATATTTTATTTTTAGCACAAGGAGGAACTGCGGTTGGAACTGGTCTAAACACAAAAAAAAATTTTGACAAAAAAATTATTAGAGAAATTAGTAAATATTGTAAAATACCATTTAAACCAGCACCAAATAAATTCTCAGAAATAGCTGCTCATGACGCGATAGTAAGTTTTTCTGGAGCATTAAATTCTTGTGCTGTTGCTTTAATGAAAATTTCTAACGATATAAGATTTCTTGGTTCTGGACCAAGAGCTGGTTACGGTGAACTTATATTGCCAGAAAATGAACCTGGTTCTTCAATTATGCCAGGTAAAGTTAATCCTACTCAATGCGAGGCGGTAACTATGGTTTGTGTTAAAGTAATTGGAAACCATACTGGAATATCAATAGCTGGATCCCATGGACATTTTGAATTAAATGTATTCAAACCTTTAATTGCACATAACATACTTCAATCAATTGATATCTTGGCAGATAGCTTAAAAAATTTCAGCCTTTATTGTGTAAAAGGAATTAAAGCAAATAAATTAAAAATAAAAGAACATTTAGATAATTCATTGATGTTAGTAACTGCTTTGGCGCCTAAGATAGGATATGACAATGCATCAAAAATAGCCAAAAAAGCACTAAGGAATAATACAAAATTAAAATACGAAGCTATTAAAACTGGTCTAATAAATGAAAAAGAGTATCATAAAATCGTTGATCCACTAAAAATGACTGGTCCAAATTAAGGTAAAAGATTTCTAATTAAACCTTTTAACACCTGCAAGTTTTTAATTACATAATATTCTTGAGAAAATTTATTTGTATCAATTTTATTGAAATATATATTAGAAATAGATACTTCTTCACTATCAATATTTTTTTCAAGATCAAAATATATTTTTTTTAAATTTTTTGTATTGCTAGAACTTAATTGAAATTTTCTTAAAAATTCTTTTTTATTGTTTATTTCAAATATATTTTCTGATGCAAATATTAAATCTCCTTCATTTTCATAATATCTAAAATCTGATTTAATTTCTCCAATTCCTTTAATTTCAAATATCGAATTTTGTAAATTTATTTTTTTTTCTTTGATAGAAAAATTAATTTTTCCATTATTGATAATTGAATTTTTTAAATTGTTAACAATCAAACTTACATTTCCATTAATATTTCCCAAATATTCAGTGGAGTTTAAGATCATGTACAACAAATTATTAATTAAAAAATTTATATCTTTATTGTTAATATTAATTTTTGCATTAATGTGAAATGGGTCCAATTCAATTTTTGAGTTAAATTTAATTTTCTGTCTTTTGCTTTCATTAGGAGAATTAATAAATATTATATTATCTTTTATTAAATAATTGATAAAAATATCTTCGTTTAAAAATTCAATTGAACTTTGACCACTAAAATTTGAATTATCTTTATAGGAAAAAAAATTTTTAATAGATAAATTTGGGTTCTTTAATTTTATTTCATTTAAAGAATTTTTTGGTTCGTCATAAGATCTTTTCCAAAATGAATTATAATTAATATCAAATATACTGCCTTTAATTTTTAATTCTTTTGAATTGGTATTTTTATTTATTCCGTAATAGATTTTTTTTAAAGGAGAGATAAGAAGGGTTTTGTTATTTTCTTCAATTAAAAAAAATTTACTATTTTTGATATAAATAGGTTTATTAATTTTATAGTAAAGATGATTTCTAAAGTTTAAAACATCATCCATTTTAAAATAAATGTTAGCTTTTTCTATTTCAATTCCATTTATTTCTATATTTGATTTTGAGTAAATTTTTTTTACAGGGATAAAAATTTTTAAGTTATTAGTTTGAATAATGGAGGATTTATCATTTTCAATATTTAAATCTAGATTCGCCTTTTTAATCAAATAATGAGGTCTAGGAAAAATTTTTAATGAAATATCATCAAAAATTTTTAAATTAATCTTAAATTCTGAAGAAATTTTTTTTTCAATTACATTTTGTATACTATTATAATTTAATAAAACTGGTAATGATAAAAGCAAAATAGCGGTAAAAAAAATTATAATTGATGGTAAAATAATTTTAGCTAAGTTATTTTTTTTACTTTTACTCATAAAAATTAATATGGCTTATACTATAAAAATATAAATGTTAAATTCAGAATATTTAAATAATTTAAATGAAAGTCAAAAAGAAGCTACATTGTATATTGATGGACCATTATTAATTGTGGCGGGCGCTGGTTCTGGTAAAACGAGAGTACTTACTTCAAGAATGGCGCATATAATCAAGCAGCACAAGGCTTTTCCTAATCAAATACTTGCTGTCACATTTACAAATAAGGCTGCAAAAGAAATGCAAACAAGAGTTTCCAAGCTTCTTAAAAAAGAAGCCACAGGACTACCGTGGTTAGGGACGTTTCATTCAATTAGCGCAAAGCTCTTAAGAAAACATGCTGATGCGGTTGGTTTAAAAAGTAATTTTACAATCATAGATCAATCTGATCAGGAAAGATTAATAAAAAATATTTGTAAAGCTGAAAATGTAGATACTAAAAAAATATCACCTAAATATATATTGGCAGTAATTGACAAATGGAAAAATAAAGGCTTATACCCTGACGATGTAGTTTTAAAAAAAAAAAATATATTAGAAAGAAATTTTTTAGAAATATACAGAATTTATCAAACAAAATTAATTGATTTAAATGCTGCAGATTTTAGTGACTTAATTTTGCATACGGTTAAAATATTTAAAAACTATAAAGATATTTCTGAATTATATTCGAAAAAATTTAAGTATATATTGGTAGATGAATATCAAGATACAAATTTTATTCAAAGTGAATGGTTAAGGTATTTATCTGAATATAATAAAAATATCTGTTGTGTCGGTGATGATGATCAGTCAATATATAGCTGGAGAGGAGCTGAAATAAAAAATTTTTTAGAATTTGATAAAGTTTATAAAAATACAAAAATTATTAGATTGGAAAAAAATTATAGATCTACTCAAAATATTTTGAATGTTGCTTCAAATCTAATAGAAAATAATCAAAATAGAGTTGGAAAAAAATTGTTTACAAACCATGATGATGGCGAAAAGGTAGCTTTAACGTGTTTTAGAAATGTAAAAGATGAGGCAATAGAAATTGGTTCAGAAATTGAAAATTTAAAAAAAAATTATTCTTTAAATGAAATTGCTATATTGGTTAGGGCAATTTTTCAAACTAGAGAGTTCGAGGAAAGATTTTTAAAAATTGGTATTCCATATAGGATAGTGGGAGGAATAAAATTTTATGAAAGAGCGGAGATTAAAGATTGTATTGCTTATTTAAGAATAGTTAATCAACCTTTGGATGACTTATCTTTTGAAAGAATAATTAATGTTCCAAAGAGATCTATAGGGGATACAACTATTAAAAATATCAACGATTATGCAAAAAAAAATAAATGTTCTCTAGAAATAGCATCTAATAAATTAATTGAAGAAAATAAAATCAAACCTAAAACAAAAATTGGATTAAATTTATTATTAAATTTCATAAAAAAATGGAGAAACGACTTAAAAAATAATCCTAGTCATAATAAATTATTACAAATTATATTGGATGAATCAGGTTATAGCGAGATGTTAAAAAATAAAAAAGATTTAGAAAATGAAAACCGATTAGAAAATATTAAAGAACTTTTAAATGCTATGAAAGAATTTGATAATCTCGAAAGTTTTTTGGAACATGTTTCACTTGCAACATCTCTTGATCAAAATTGGCAAAATGAAAAAGTAAATTTAATGACAATGCATTCATCTAAAGGCTTGGAGTTTGATGTTGTTTACTTGCCAGGATGGGAAGAAGGGTTGTTTCCTCATCAAAAAAGCATTGAAGAAAAAGGAGAAAATGGATTGGAAGAAGAAAGAAGATTGGCCTATGTTGGTATAACAAGAGCTAAAAAAATAGCAAAAATTTCATTTTCAATGAATAGATTTTATCAAGGAGATTGGATGGATAGTATGGCATCAAGATTTATAGATGAGCTTCCAGAAGAAAATATAGTAAAAAATAATAATTTTGTTGATGAAAATTCTGAGGATTTTGATTTTAATCAAGATTTAGAATTTGGCGAAGAAGCAAGAAGCCCAGGTTGGATTAGATACCAAAAAAAATTAAATGATAAATAAAATAAAAAATATAATTATTAAAAAAAATTTAGATGGATATATAGTACCCAAAAATGATAAATTTTTTACTGAATATTCTAAAGTTAGCAATCTTGAACTAGTTTCTAATTTTAGCGGTTCTGCGGGTTTTGCAATAATATTAAGAAAAAAAAATTATCTTTTTGTTGATGGAAGATACACAATTCAAGCTAAAAAACAGTCAGGTAAAAATTTTAAAATATTTGAAATTCCATTTATTTGGCCAAGAAATATTTTTATATCTTCAAAAAATAGATTGAATATAGGATTTGATCCAAAACTGTTCACTTACAGCTCTCTAAAATATTATTTTCATAATACTTGTGACTTATCACCAATAAGTGAAGATTTATTTTATAAAAAAAATTTTAAAAATATAAATATAAATAAATTTTATAAATTAGATGAAAAAATTGTTGGAGAAAGTTCTAAATCTAAAATTAATAGAGTTATAAAAATATTAAATAAGAAAAAAATAGATTACATGTTTATAAGTGCTGGAGAAAATGTATGTTGGTTAATGAATATACGAGGTAAAGACTTGCCCAATTCTCCTGTTGCAAATTGTAATATAATTTTAACTAAAAAAGGGAAAATTTATTTTTTTTCTGAACTTGAAAAAATATCTAAAATTAAAAAAACATTAATTAATCAAAATGTAATTTTTAAAGAGGAAAAAAAATTATTTGAAATTTTAAGATCAATTAAACCTGGAAATTTTTGTATAGATGGAAAAACTTGCTCAGTTTTTAACGAAGAAATAATAAAATCAAATTTCGTTATAAAAGAAAGAAATGATTTTATTTATTATTTGAAATCTATAAAAAATAAAACTGAAATTGAAAATATGAAGAAAGCTCACATAGAGGATGGCGTTGCTTTAACAAAATTTTTATATTGGATAAAAAAAATAAATAAAATAAATTTAACTGAACAGCAGATAGAAAAAAAATTAGAATATTATAGAAAGCAAAATAAAAATTATTTGTACCCAAGCTTTGATACAATTGCCGGATCTGGTCCAAATGGTGCAATTATTCATTATAGATCAAATAAAAAATCTAATAGAAAATTAAATAAAACAGATTTGTTGTTACTGGATTCTGGTGGGCAATATAAATGGGGCACAACAGATGTAACAAGAACAATTTGTTTTTCCAGAATTTCTCAAAAAATTAAAAGACTATTTACTAGAGTTCTTAAAGGTCATATTGCTGTAGCTCAATCCAATATTAAAAAAGACAAAGTGGGCCATAATGTTGATAAAAACGCTAGGCGAAGTTTAAAAAATATTGGTTTAGACTATAGACATGGAACAGGCCATGGAGTTGGTTTCTTTCTAAATGTACATGAAGGTCCACAAAGTATATCAAAAAATAATTTCGTAAAATTAGAAGAAGGCATGATTGTAAGTAATGAGCCTGGTTATTACTTAGAAAATAAATTTGGTATTAGAATTGAAAATTTAGTTTTTATAAAAAGAATTAATAATAAAATATTTTTTGAAAATCTTACATTTGCTCCAATTGACAAAGATTTAATTGATGAAAAAATGCTTACTAATAAAGAAAAAAATTATTTGTTTAATTATCATTTAGAAACATATTCTAAAATTTCTCCATTTTTAAATGAAAAACAAAAAAAGTGGTTAGCAAAGTTAATTTAATATTTTTATCCACTCTTTTTGGTTTATAATTTTTACGCCTATTTTTTTTGCTAATTCGACTTTTTTATTTGTTGGCTTATCTCCTAAAACTAAATAATTTAATTTTTTGTTGACTGAACTAACAATATTACCAGAATTTTTTTCAACTAAACTTTTTGCTTCCGCTCTGCTGATATCTATTAACTTGCCTGTAAACATAAATGTTTTACCTTTTAATTTTCCTTTTTTATTAATTTCTAATTTTTTAATAGATAAAACTTTATTAAGTTTATAAATAATGTTTATATTTTCTTTGTTTTTAATAAACTTTTCTATAGATTGAATTTGGGTCTCACCAATTCCATCAATATATAATAGCTCGTTAATGTTTTGTGTATTAATTATATCTAAAAAGTTTTCAATTGTTTTTAGATGATCGGCTATTAATTTTGCATTTTCAATACCAATATGCCTTATACCTATAGAAAAAATAAAACGATCCAATGTTACATTTCTTGCTTTTTCAATTGAATATTTTAAATTTGATGCTGACTGTTTCCCCCAGCCAGATAAATTAGATATCTTGTCATAATTAAGGTTAAATATATCTTCAGGTGAATTAATAAATTTTAAATCCCAGAATTTTTCAACTACTTTTTTTCCTAAACCATCAATATTTAATGCTTCTTTTGAAATAAAATGTTTTATTTTTTCAATTGCAATTTTTTCACATTTAAAGCCTTCACTGCTACATCTTCTTACAGCATCATACTTTTTTGTAATCTTATTAAATTCTTTTTCTGTTTTTGAACCGCAAGAAGGACAATTTTTTGGAAAAATAAATTTTTTAGAATTTTTTTTTCTTTTTTTAAAGTCGACTTCTATTACATGAGGAATTACATCTCCTGCCCTCTCTATCTTTACAGCATCTCCAATTCTTATATCTTTTCTTAATATTTCATCTTCATTATGAAGCGTTGCATTAGAAACAACAACTCCGCCGATATTTACTGGTTTTACTTTTGCCACAGGTGTTAATGCTCCAGTTCTTCCTACTTGTATATCAATATTTAATATTTCTGAAAAAGAAGAATCTGCTGAAAACTTATGTGCAATAGCCCATCTTGGTGCATTGGAGGTAAATCCTAATCTTTTTTGTAATTGCAAGTTGTTAACTTTGTATACCAAACCATCTACATCATATTCTATTTGAAACCTTTCTTTTTCATATTTCTTATGAATTGATACCAATTCACTAATGTCTTTTGCAATTTTATTGTATTCACATATTTTAAAACCCCATATTTTTAAATGTTTTAAAAAATCAGATTGTAATTTGAACTTATTATCTTCAAAATATCCAAAAGTGTAAGCTATAAAATTTAATGGAATTTTACTTGTTTCCTCTGGATTTTTTTGACGTAAAGAACCTGATGCAGCATTTCTTGGATTTGCAAAATTTTCTTTTATTTTTTCAAAATCATTTTTATTAATGAAGACTTCTCCTCTAATTTCTATATCTTTTGGAAAATTAATATTTTCTACTTTATGAGGAATGTCCTTAATAGTTTTTAGATTATCTGTAATTATTTCTCCTTCTGTTCCGTCTCCTCTAGATACTCCATAAACAAGAATGCCATTTTTATAAGTTAAAGAAGCTGATATTCCATCAATTTTAGGCTCAACGCTATATTCCAAATAAACTTTTTCATTTAAAAAATTTAATATTTTTTTTTCAAAATTTATCAAATCTTCTTCTTTGAAAGCATTTGATAATGAAAGCATTTTTTGTCGATGTTTAAATTTAAGAAAATTTTTTGATGGTTTAAAACCTACTGATTTTGACGGAGAAAAATTGCTTTTTAAAAAAGTATATTTTTTTTCTAATTCTAATATTTCTTTTTTTAATTTATCAAATTCTTTATCAGATATTTCTGGAGAACTATTGATATAATATAGCTTATTATGTTTAATAAATTCATTAATTTTATTTTGATAACTTTGTTTTACATTTTTATTCATAAAACCTATTTATTTTAGTAGATCTTTGAATTTCTTTAATATTGATTCTTCTTTTTCTTTATATTTGCTTTTTGAAATCTTTACATAATCTTTACTTAATATCTTATAAGTTTCTTCATACCATTTACTTGATTGGTAATTGTAACCTAATAAAATTGCATATTTTTTTGACTCATCTATTAAACCTACCTTGTAGTGCAGTTCAACCAATCTATGAAGCGCCTCTTCTACGTAAATTGTTTCATCATAATCTACTATAACTTTTTTAAATCTATTTATTGCTGGTATCCATTTTTCCCTTTCAACATAATATCGAGCTATATACATTTCTTTAGATGCTAAAAGTTCTTGAATTAGTTCCAATTTGTATTCTGAATCGATAGCAAAGTCAGTATTAGGATATTTTTGTAAAATAATCTCAAAATACTTTTTTGCTTTTAGTATTTCATTTAAATCTTTTGTTTCATCTACTATTTGATCGTAATGACTAAGTGCTAATAAATAATAAGCATAATCTCTTCTTGGATGGTTTTTGTATTTATCTAAAAATTTTTCTAGTTCAAGAACGGCATCAGAATAATATAAATATGAAAAATAAGAATATGATGCCATTAAGGCAGCCCTTGGCGCCCAAATTGATTGAGGATATAACAATTCAGCTTCATTAAATTTTTTTGCAGCATATATGGCATCACCTCTTTCTAATTCTTTTAGCCCACCATTGTAGGCTTTTATCATTTGCATTTCTAAACTTTCTTCTTCAATGATAGAGATTTTTTCTTTTTCTTTTGAACACGAAACGTTCAAAAATATCAAAGCTATAATTAGATATACTAAATGAATTTTCATTTATAAATTTTATCAGAATTTATTAAAAATTCTAATAATTATGCAATAGATTTTAACTGATTTTTGTTTGCAAAGGAATGTGGTAAATTTTTTCCTTTAATTTCGAACAATGAATAGTTTTTTTGATCACTAAATAATTTTCTAAGTAATTTGTTTGTTAAATTATGGCCACCTTGAGAACATTCTAGGGAACCAATTATTCTGTATCCAGATAAATACAAATCTCCCATACAATCTAAAATTTTGTGATTAACAAACTCTTTTTCATTTCTTAAACCATCTTCATTCATTAAAGAATTATTTTTTACAACCAATGCATTTTCTAAA
>MDSW01036582.1_pt1 | contig 11469 bp, 8 predicted proteins | sample 811171 | NCBI WGS metagenome assembly MDSW01 (sample SAMN05326641, study PRJNA326480) | marine metagenome | isolation source: seawater | place: Atlantic Ocean: North West | collected 2012
GCCAACCGCATCCGCTGCAATGTTTGCTGCAGTAATCGTGTCAGCAGCAATCTTGGCTCCCGTGATGGAAGCATCGATAACTGCTGCAGTATCAACTGAGTCATCCGCTAGCTCAGAAGCGGTAACGGCATCCAGCGCGATGTTCGCCGCAGTGATGGTGTCTGCCGCAATCTTTGCGCCCGTAATTGCAGCGTCTTCAACCTTTGCAGTTGTGACGTTGAGGTCGGCAAGCTTTGCCGTAGTGACCGAAAGATCATCGATCTTTGCAGTGGTGACCGCCTCATCTAAAATCTTGACGGTAGTGACCGCGTCAGATGCAATCTTTGCGGTTGTGACGTTAAGGTCAGCAAGCTTTGCTGTGGTGACGTTTAAGTCCGCAAGAGCCGTGGTATCAACAGCACTCGGACCAATCTTTGCGCTAGTGACTGCGTCGTCTACGATTGCCGCTGTGTCTACGGCGTTATCGGCCAGCTCCGATGCGGTGACCGCATTTGCTGCGATCTGTGTTGCTGTAATGCTGTCGTTGACTAGCTTGCCGCCTGGGATGACGGCGTCATCAATCAGGTTTACAACGCCCTGTTGAACTAAACCTTTGATGGTAAGGCGGCGGGTCTCACTCGACGAATTATCCGCGACGGCAATATCATCACCGGCTTCCGCATCCGCTTGAGCAAGGACCGGAAGCTCTGAAATTCTGAGGTCTGCCACGGACTACTCGACCAATGTGCTCCTCATATTCTAGGGCTTACAAAAAGATCAATCCTGCTGTTCAACTTCGATGAAGCCGGACTGGTTTGCTTCCTGACGGATGCGGTCAGCGTTTTGCTCCTGTAGCAGATAATTCGAGACGAAGCGTGTACGCAATGCAATCTCGCCAGTTGTAACAAATTCAATCGTTGATTCAATTGGTTCGCCTGGCGTGAAGGTCATTCCAACATTTGTGATTCGGGCATAGAACTCGTACCAGACCTCGTCGTCAAAGTCTTCACGTCTGCCGCCGGGTTTCATGCCGCGACCCACCAAAGTCACTTTGGCCCAAAACTCGCTGCCGATCTTGGTGCGGAGCAAAAGCTGATTCATGTAAATCGGCATCTCAACGACACCCGCTGACTCGCCCTTAATCAACGCATCGTTAAACCGCCGCTCATAGTCGAAATAGCAGGTGATGCGGCCACTGCCGCTAACCAGCCCCGAATACTCGCGCTTGAACTCGTCAGACAGCGAAGTCACATCAATGGCTTCTCTCTGCGTGTTGACTTCATAGCTGCTTATTTGCCCGAGGATCCTTTCGTTATTGTTGCGAACATTGACAGAAATGGGAATGTCACGGTTTGGCACTACCAAGTCGATGCGGCCCGTCGTTTCGCCTGAGATCGCTTCGTCAAAAGTTTGGTAAAGGCGGATCGCACCAACCTCATCGACGAAAATATAGAAAATTCCGTCTTTATAGACTTGGTTCGTTGGCCAGCCGCCTGCTGTGATAAAGCTAAGCAGCGTTCCATCGGTTGTCTTTATCTCGACCTGATCCCCTGTGATCAGGAGACCAAGCGGGAAATCAAAGCTAAAACGGTCCTTATCTGCGTTTACGTCTGACGGCTTGATGGTTGCCGTGATCGGATCCTCAAGATTGGTACGGCGAAGCTCAATCTTGCCGATTTCGCCAAGCAGTACAGCCATTGATTACAAAGTGATTGCGGAAAGGTCGTCAGCATTCGTAAAGCTGACATCAGCCGTCATGATCTCCCCAGTGCTCATCCCCAAAGTCGCTGAGGTGATAAAGGCGTTGAACTTGATCCTTTTAGCGCCCCACTCAAAAACCGCTGCCGCTTTGGTTGGCTCGTCCTTGGTGAAGATGTTGTCCAACATGCTCGACAAGGTCGTGTCGTCGTCGTGATACATCAACGTCGCGCTGCCGGTAAAGCTCTTCAAACCGGCCTCGTTTTGGACCGCGTCATCACCAAGGCGTGTGACTTCAAGCATTGCCAAGCTGGCGTCAATGGACCAGCTCTTAACGCGGATCTGAGTTTGGCCGTCAAACTTAAAAGAGCCGTCTTTGCCTGTGTAAATCGTCATCTGCCAAAGCCGGAGGACAATGCTTATAGTCTAGCGTTATGCAAACCTCAGGCTTAGATCTTGCGATTAAACGACTTTTTGATCAAGGTCGCCCTCGGCCGTGAAGGAAATGTCGGCGGTCATCACTTCGCCTGCAGAAGCAGAGATCGTCGCGCTGGTAATGATCGCGGAGAAGCTTACGATCCTGTCAGTGCCCCACTTGAACTCAGCAACAGCAGCCTCTGTCTCGCCAGTTCTAAAAACCTTTTCCAGCATCGCGCTGATCTTGGTGTCGTTGCTGTAATACACCAGTGTGGCTGTGCCTGTATAGCTTTTCAGGCCAACCATGTTTCCGACGGCAACGCTGCCCAACTCAGACTTGTCTAAAACATTCGTAGTAGACTCCACGGTCCAGCTGCGTGCCCTAACTTGGTTGTTGTTGGCAAACCTAAAGGAGCCATCTTTGCCGGTATAGACGCTGGCCATGAGCTTTCGACCTAGGCGGACATTGCCTTAATTCTAATGCTTTAATCCAACGATCCAGTAAATTCGCATTGCACCGTGCTGCGGCCCTTGAAAACGCTGGTCACTTCAGGTGGACGGGAATAGCGCCAGCGCAGGCTTGATCCGTTTGTCTCTGCCAAATACCCCACTAAATTCCCAGACGCGCCTGACGCTCCAGTGGCTTTCGTGAAGGTTACATAATTCCAAGTCTTGTTTACTTGCTCGTAGTTGGCGAGGATCAGCGCGGCCTGTTCGTCAGTGATGTTCCGAAACTCTAAAGAAAGCGTTGAATCTACACGGCGGTTGCCGTAACGCAGCACAGTCAGCGTGCCGTTCTGGGATTTGAACTCCGTTTGCGGGAATACGCCTGGCGTGTAACGCCTGCCCGATGGCTTGATGTTAGGGAAAGAAACCGCAGGCATCAGTAGGAGACCTCAATGAATTGGTTGCTGGCCCAGTTCAGTACCTCCAGCGTACCGCTACTCGTCAGCGGGACGTGGCTTCCGGCTACTTCCACCAGCCCATCCTCGGCGTAGGACAGGCTTTCCACCTTGTAAACCCGATCAGTTGTAGTGGAGTTTTTAAGAGTAAAAACAGCCCCAAAGTATGCGCCCTCCGGTGTCCTGTTGTTTCTGACAAGCATGTCACCCTCTAAGACACCAGTCATTCCTGGCTTCCAGTAGTAGATGTCATACGTTCCATTGCTTAAGCCCTTGGATGAGATTGCCCCGTCTAACGACACGCTGCCGTTGTCAAAGCGAGATGTATGGGTCGCTTCGCTAACAACACGGAAATAATCGCCGGGGTTTAGACCCATTGCGGCTTGGGGCGTTGTCTCAAACTTGATTCCATGGTCCACCTCTTTCCGTGTTTTTAGAGCAAACTTGGCAAACTTCCTGGCATGTTCCTCGGATGTGCAGAATCCGCTCATGTCGAAAACTTCCTCAGGGTCTGCAGCGCTGCCAGCAGCAAGACGGATTTCAAGCGTTCGAGTTTGCGGGAAGCCGTTTACTGTGTCTTGACGCCACAAGCAGACAGCCTTGAACAACTGGCGTTCTTCTGGACTTAAGAAACTAACCTGAAGGTTTCGCATGTTGCCGTCAGTAAACAGTGCCTTGACATCTGGCTTTGCAGAGGCACTAAGGCGTGGCACTGAAGGGAATAGGCTGAATCGACCGCCGATAATCGTAAAATCAAGCAGGCAGTAAGCTGCATTTTCAAAAATAAACTCACGCAGGTTTTGCCGTTCAGAAATGATGCCGTCCCAGAAGAACCCATTGGTTTGGCAAAAACGGGCAGCTTCAGTCAGCCTTGCGGTGTCCACCTGCTCTGAGCCGATTAACGATCCAGCGCCTAGTGAGTTGTCAGTCAAAAGCGCGTAAACAATCTCAGGGAAAATGTTTACCGAATCCCTGCCGGAGCTAAGCAGCTTTTTCGTGACAATACCCCGCTTGAAGAATGCAGAGAACTGGTCAAAGTTTGTCCACTCTTTACTGCTAGCAATTCTGATACCAGCAATGGCAAGCTTGTTATACGTTGGCTCTTTGTTGTTTAAGATGTACTCGTTGACGTAGCTTATCTCGTGTTCGGGGGAATCTAGGTGGCTGCTGTTTTCTTGGTCATAAACTACATAGTCCGCAATAGCATCGTTTTCAAGCAGTGACCCCTCGCCTGCAAGGATCCATTCTTTGTTCTCGACATCGCTCTTTCTTAGGAACGCTCTATAGCCCGAAAAAACAATAGTCCGGCCAAAGGCGACATACTTAATCCGACGCCCTGCAGACAAAATGTTGACGTACTTTCTGCTCAAAAAGTCTTTCCTAAACTGGTTTCCAGGGTAAGGATGCAGCCTGTACTCCCAGTTGTAGGAGTTGCTGTGGTAAACCTTAATTGAGTTGTATTGTGCTTGCGGAGTGCTGCCTTTTACGGCAAACACTTCACCAGCAATAACATCGGCCCAATTTGAGCTTGAACCGGCTGGCCTTCTCTGCAACCTAAAGAAGCTATAGCGCTTAATATACTTGTTGACTGATCCTAAAGTGAAGCTGCCCCCCTTCTTTTCGTAGGCTCTACGTGTGCTTTCGTTTGGGTAACTGTTTACGTTTGAGAAGCCATTAATTTGGCGGAAAACAGTGGATTTGATTCCGATTTCAATCGCATCGCACGGTCTTGATGTACTAACCGTTGCAACTGCAGCACGCTGGATCACAAGCACCTGATCAGCTTGGTGCGTGTCTAATGACGTTGTTATATCTAGAGGCCCTCTGCCTTCAGTCCATTTCAACGTAACCTCTTTAATCAGCCCAAGCCGCCAAGGCGTAATGTTGTTAATTTTTGTGCAAACGGCAAGGTTAGTTCCTGCTAAATACAATTCACCAACGCTTAAAGCTGCATCTGCGTTGACACGAGTAGACTGCACACTTTGACGAACATCTTCCACGCCCCAAGGCGAAAAGCGGTTATCCTCATCATTGTCGCCTATTCGATACACAATTTCTGAGTTGCTTATCGAAAGGACATTGCAGCGTCGAGGAAATCTTGCTTCGATCTTGTCGTCTTTAACCCTTGCGTCTTCTTTAGCGTTTTTGTTATTGTCAGGAATTAGCACTAACTCGTAGTTCACCTTAAAGCGTTGCCCGTTTGGCATCGGTGAATACGCCCCAAACTGCGTTTGCGTAGATGGAATGCTTGTCTGGCAAAAAACGGGCTCGTACTTATTTGTTAAGTCCCAGTAAACAGAGAAAACGTCTAGACTTCCTGAAGGTGGAAAGAGTTTGCCTTGTGGGTATTCGCTGCCGCCCCTGCGTAAACGTCCGCCATTTACATTGAAAAGCAGGTTTAATTTTTCGCCTGTGTAGGTTTCCAGCAACGAATCGCCAATTGCGAAGCCTGCAAAGTCAGGCTTTACAGGTAGCCTTCCCGCACTAAACATAAAAATAGCGTTTAACTGTTGCGTGAGTCCTTTGCTACGCATTTGTGACCACAAAAGCTGGCCATTAACACGAAGACCCCGACGTGTAAAAATCAAAGGTACAATCGTTCCAAGTGAAGCCAGCTCTTGCACTGAGCTGAAGTTCGATTGCGGTGCAAAGCGGCTTTGGCCTGTAATGTCCGCCGTGCGGATTGATGGCAGAGGCTTTCGCGTTTCCGGCGCTCTTGGCTTGGGTGACAGTAATACGCTGACAGCAGAAGAAGCCAAGCCGACTACAAGTGATGTAATCGCTAGCGTTGTTGGATCATTGCGAACGTCTGGGATTAGTTCATACTCTTTGCTCCGTTTGCCGTTGTAAGCATCGCTTAGCTGCAGGAAATAAAAATAATCATCTTGCGTTATCCCAATTGCATTGCAAAGCTCTACCTCTGCGGGCAATAACACTCGACAACCTGAAGGGCGTCGATGGGGCTCCATCGAACCGCCGACCCTACGAAGCTCAGCCATCCTTCATCAACCCACACTGCCAAACCATAGCCAGCATCAGCAATGCAAAGTGCTACACATCCTAGTCTAGGTGTTTTAATTATTTCGCCCCATGCCGATAGTTGCTCTCTAAAAACTGACGTGTCGCCGCGTCTTAACCGCCGATACCATGACCGCTGGACTTGGGGACAAGGAAAGCCATAATGCTGCAATACAGCTACACACAAGCCAACGCAGTCGGTTGCATGATGCTGGCTTGGGCTTGCTCCCAACCTGTAAGGCAATCCGATTAGCTGGTATGGCGTCACCTGTTTTGAATTTGTGCGGTGGTCGGTAGCGCTCCAACCTGCTTCTGGGTTAAAACCCTGTTTGGTACGCTTGCTCCTACCGCATCAATGGAGCTAGATAACGTCAGTTCAATGGTCACTGGGTCGTAGGCCATGCTGGAGACGATCCAGTTTTCAGTGGTGATCTTCTTCAACACCGCAAAGGTATCGGGGTTCATTGTGCAGGTGTCAACTTGAACCTGCCAGCGGCCCTGGACTGCTTCGATTGCGGTATTCATTGATAGGCGGTTGTTAGCCAACACCAGCGTTGACTCCATGTTGTCGCCTGTGCGGTTTTTTGTTGCGCCTTGGTAAATAAAACTCAGGAAGCCAAATTGCTTTCCGTCTAAAGTGACCTTTGCGCCGTTCACTCCGTTCTGATAACGTCGTTGAATTTTGCGCGTTCGGTTGTTGACGAGCTTCTTGCCGGTGATTGTGATGAAGTTGGTCAGCGCAACAAGAGTCATAGTCCGATTTTAGAGCGCTGGGAACGGCTATTTTTCAGTGTAGACATCGTTTGAGTTTGGCCCATCTTGGCACCACGTCGTGCCGCTTGATCCATTCCAGCGCGGAACTCTTCCTCAGTGACGAAGCGCATCCCGTTGATTTCGGTGACGGTGTAGTTTACGTTGACTGTTTGCGCTCCCTGGCGGGGGCCTCCGCTGCGGTAACGGTCCATGGCTTCAGACCTATTGCTGTGGACAAAACCGCCTTGATTGCCCATGGTGAGCAGCTCTGGTCCGCGTTCACCGACGAGGTAGGTGCTGCCTGGCGAAACCGGGCCGCCGTTGGCGCGGCCAAACGAACCAGCGTTTAACGGTCCGGTGCCACCCATAAGATTTGCTGCGCTAAGTCCTGATGAGGCGCTTCCGCCTGCAAAGCTAAAACCACCGCCACCGCCGCCAAGGACACCCAAAACTGTCATGAACAGTTTTTGTGCGAGCATTTGAGTGGCCATGTCAATAAACGCCTTGCCGATGTTGGCAAACATCGTGCTGAAGGCTTCCTCGACCGTTCCAGTGCCGGTTACTACGGCCTGCACGGCTGAGGTCATTGCTGTCGAAAGCTCATTTGCTAGGAAACCATACTTTTGGATAGTCTCAGCCTGCTTAAATGCTGCAGCTTCTAGTTCGTTACGCAAAGCTAATTCGGCCTCAAGCGCAGGTATAAACGCTTTTTGACGGTCAATTTGTTCGGCTAAAAGTTTAACATTTTCTGCGCTTTCGGTAAGTTTTAAGGTTCGTCCTTGGCGCTCCAGGTCAGCAAGTTTTTCTCGCTCAACACGTAAAATTTGGAATGTTCTTAGTTCAGCCTCAAACGCACGTTGGCGTTCAGGATTAAGGTTAAATGGGTCGTCTAGCTGCATTGAGAACCTAGAGCCCTCTTGCCGAACACTTTCTAATTGACCACGACGTGCGCGGTTTTCATCAAGAACCTGCTGCTCTCTGGCAAGCGTGAGCCGTTTTTCCGCATTAATTACCTGTATCCTTTCTACGTCTGCTTGTGCTTTAAGGGCAGCGTGTTGATTAAGATAGGCTTGATACAGTTTTTCTGCTTCCTCTACGCTCTTAATACTTTGAACTTGCTGCAGATACTGCACATCTAGTATCTTAAGTTTATTATTTAACTCTTCTTTTATTTGCTTTTGGCGCATCTTTAATGCCGCCATTTCGCCGTCTTTAACTTCAACCCGTTGCAGGTCTACGCTCATCAACTTATTTACACTGTTTAACTCAGCTATAACCGCCGCGTCTAGCTGCTTTTTCCGTTGTTCGTCTGCTCTTCGTTGCTCTTCTTGTAGCCGTTTGAATTCGCGCATTCTACGATCCATGGCGCGTCTGGCTTTTTCAGCCGCAGCTTCGTCTGCTTTGTTTCTTTGTTGGGTTAGGCTAAGCAGGCCGCGTTCCATAATTAATTCATTGGCTTTAAGCATATTTACTGATTCTTGGTACGTTATTTTCTCTTGGGCAAGGTCTTTAAGAACTTTTTGGTTAGCGATATTATACTGGGAAGTTATTTCTTGCTTTTCAAGTGATAAGACTTGGTCGTTAAGTATGTCACTGTTTAGCTCAGCAATTTTAAGCTTTCTTTCTTCGCTAGCAAGTAGCTGCCTTGTTGGACTAAGTAAATTTAACCTTGCTTCGGCTTCTTTTTCAGCTTCTCTGGTAATCTCTCTGTAAGTCTCTAAAAGCTCAGCGGTAATCTCAGCTCTAGTTCTTTCTCCAGTATTTTGTGTAAATTCTTGCTGAAGTCCGGCAAGCCTAGGATCGCTAGAGGTTAAAGCGGCTCTTTGCTCGGAAATTGCACTAATTACATTTCCAGTTGCTCTAGTTGCTGGTTGAAGTAATTTCGCGGCTTCTGCAGCAATTTGTGTGATGAATTTTGATACAGCATTACCTAAGTCCTTTGTAGCTTCACCAAATTCTTTGAGAGCTTGGACGCCTTCATCACCCACTACCAAAGCCAGCTGTTTCGTTGCTTCCTCCAAAGCAACCTGCTTGCCAGCGACTTCTTCAAGCCTTCTTATGTACTTTGCGGTTGCTGTATTAGCTAACCCTAGAGATTCGATAATTGTGTCTACGTTTCCGTTTACAGGATCTAACGCCTTACCTAACTCTGCGGCCTTAGCAACGAGTGCGTCAATTGCGCTGCCAGCTGCTGTTCCAACCAAGGACAGGCCGAAGCCGAACTGGCCGCCCAATAGGCCACCCGCACCACCGCCGACGGCACCACCAGCAGCTGCGCCGATGCCTTGACCAAACAACAGCGGAAACGCGCCACCGATGAGCGCGTTACTTGCGGCATCGCGAGAACGTCTTTGCCTTTCTCTACCTGCTGCAATACGACCCCTTCTTTCTGCATTTCTTATTTCTTTTCTTATTTTTTCTTCCTTTTTTAATGTTTCTAAACCTTCTATTCTTTTTTTGTTTAGTTTTACCTGCTCTCTGTTTGCGTCGGCGATTGCAACAACAGAGTTCCTATCAAGCCTTTGAAGATTCGCGGCCAGCCCTACAAGGTCTTGCCTTGTCTGTTTGATTCTATTTAGAATTTGAAGCTTCCTGTTTTGCAAATCGACAGCCTTTTGTTCTGCTCTACTTAGAGGCACTGCAACTGGAAAGCCTGACGTACCAGGGGCTCTGCCACTTGGTCCTAATTGCGCAGGCCCTGAACTTCCTAGAAGGAACGCTGAGCGCTCTCGCGCAATACGGGCAGACCGACCTCTTGATATATTTTCTTGGACAGTAATAGGCCGCTCCTGCTCCCTTAAAGAAACGCGAGCAGCGCTTTGACGAAGATCCTCGGCAACATTAGCAGCTTCCTTAAAAAAGTCCTGCCAAGCTTTCTTAGTGTTTAACCTACTTACACTAATAGCTTTTGCTGTTTCTTTTAACTGATCAAAGGTTGTTTTCCAAGAGGTTTGCGTATTCAGCCTGCTAACACTAATAGCTTTTGCTGTTTCGTTTAGCTGCTTAAAGGTTTCTTGCCAAGAAGTTTGAGTGTTTAGTCTGCTTACACTGATAGCTTTTGCTGTTTCGTTTAGTTGGTCAAAGGTTGTTTGCCAAGAAGTTCTTGTGTTTGTGTTTGATACGCTAATGACCTTTGCGGTTTCGTTTAGATCCGCAAAGAGTTTTTTGAACTTCTGCTGGTCGTCCTGCTGCTTTATGAACGCGGGAGGCAGCGCTGGCCCGAACTGAGCACGGCTAAATCCTGTCGGACCAGGTTGAATTTTTCTTTTGGCGGCTTCTTGGAGCGCTATTTCCTGTTGAATTAAAGCGTTCTGTCTAGCGCGAGCGGTATTTGCCTGACCAAGCGCCTGCACATACTGTTTAATTGCGGTTACTTCGTCATCAGTACCTGCTCTTACTCGCTTTAATGTAGCGGAAGCTCTATTAAGATTAGAGTCAAACTGTTGTATAGTTTGTATAAACGGTTTGAAATTTGCGCTAATAAGGTCTACGCGCTCGGCAAGGGTTTGTACCTGCTCGGTTACATCGCGTAATTGCCTAGCGCCTTTTACTCCAATTTCAATTTCAGCTCTGTAGGCCACGTTCCAAAGCTGCTACGTCGTACTTTATTGTACGCAGAAAAGTGCCGCCCAGCTATCGGCGGCGTTTAGCTCGTTTCATCGCCTCTTCTTGGTCCTCATTAAGGATCTGGAAGTACGCGCTCCAAGCAATCAGCTCTTCCGGTGTCATCGTGGTGCGGACTTCGGACAGGCTCATGCCCAGTTCCTTGGCAACGCCAAACTGCAACATGAGCCAGTTGTCTTTGCGAAGATCCGCTACTAGGCTTTTGGGTCCATCGGCTCTTCTTCGCCGTCGTCCAGAATGGCGAGCATCAGAGATTGCAGGTCTTTGTCCTTGACCTCATTCTTAAGCACATCAATCTCTCCACTGGAAAACAGCTTGCCGCCGTTTTCGTCCATTGCCTTACTGATCAAAAGCTGGAGTGCGAATGCGGAGGCATCATCTGACTTGGCTTGCTTTTGGGCGCGTTCGCGCTCGGCCATCGTTAGAGGGCTGACGTACATATCAAACACGCTGCCGTCAGAAAGCTCGACTTCGCGCTTTGTAGGCTCAAGATTGGCAGCCTTGCGAAGGCGGTCAATGGCGCGGGTAGGAACCGGCATGACAAATAATGGTGTATGAATCTACTGTAGCGTTTAGATATTAAAAAGCCCCGGCGAACCAGGGCTTTTATTCGTGCCTTGTAGTGGCTTATCAGGCGGTAGTGCTGAAGTCGAAGGTAGGTGTTCCAGCAGGACGGAAGTTGATGGTTACAGACTGCGCGTCATCGGGGTTGATGTTCAAGCTGGCAGATGTCAGCACCGCATCAAATTCGATGGAGCGGCTTTGGGTGTCATCCAAAGAACCGCTGGTGTAAACACGGTCTGTGTAAAGTTTGAGCGCTGCTCCTACTTGCTGGCGCTGGAGCACATCCTCAACCATTCGGTTGGACAGTGCAGCGTCCTCATTCGTCATGTAGACGGTTGCGGTGCCTGTTCCATCGCCAAAACCAGAGATGTAGGCGCGGAATGGAACGTACTGGCCAGGCTCTTGACCAATCGTGGTTACGTCGATCTCGCTCCTGGTGATCTCAAAGCTCCAGTCGCGGACCTGACCGACAACAGCAAAGGCGGCGTATGAAACTTCAAAGGCGTTTGGAGAA
>MDSW01158916.1_pt1 | contig 11469 bp, 11 predicted proteins | sample 811171 | NCBI WGS metagenome assembly MDSW01 (sample SAMN05326641, study PRJNA326480) | marine metagenome | isolation source: seawater | place: Atlantic Ocean: North West | collected 2012
ACCTAAAGCAACACCATTAGATAATATTGTAATGGGATTGTTAGGCATTGAACAAGAATATCTTATCTGTTCAAAACATCTAGCAGCCCAAGCAGCCATAAAGTATACATAAACTTTCTTACCTCTAGCAGATAAACCAGCTGCTAAGTTTATACTATGTTGTTCTGAAATACCAGTCCAAATAAATTGCTCTGGCAACTCTTCTCTCCATTGGTCTAAAGCAGATGCTCCCATATCAACACTAATTAATATTACATCTTTATCTTCTTTTGCTATTTTGAATAGCTCATCTATAAATGTATCTCTTTGTGTCATGATAAATTCTCCAATCCAATTTTAATATCTTCTTCACTTGAGGGAACGATAGTGTGATATTGCCACTTACCTTCCATATAACTTACACCTTTACCCTTAGTCGTCTTTGCAATTATCACTTGTGGATTCTGCGATGAAAATGTATCTCTCAGACTATCGTAATCATGTCCATCTATCTCAACCACATCTCCCATAAAAGACTTCATTTTATCTGCTAAAGGTTCTAACTTCAACATCTTTTCAGTTTCACCGATAGTACCAAGTCCATTCCTATCAATTATTATTCTGAGGTTAGTTAAGTTGTGGTGCGATATATACATTAGACTTTCCCAAACAGAACCCTCATATAGTTCAGCATCACCCATTATCAGATAAATATTTTTATCTCTATCTGCATGAGCTAAACCAGAAGCGTAACCTATACCATTACCCAATGAACCACCAACAAAATGACAACCTGGTATTGTCCAATCTGAATGTAATCTTAGAATACCATCTGGTCTACAATACTTCTCTAATTCATCTTTTGGAAAGTATCCTAAGTCTGCTAGTATTGGATATATCGATGGTGAACCATGAGCTTTACCAAATATTACAATATCTTCTTTATGATTGAATATTGTATCTTCATCATAAAATAAAGAAACCAAAACATCCACAGGTGACAAAGAACTATGTAGATGTCCAATACCATCTCTAGTCTTAAATTCAAAGACAGATTTTCTAACCGACTTAGCTATCTTTTCTAATTGTTTATTATCCATATTAATCTCCTAATATCTTTCTTTTTAACTCAACTTTGGTGTTCTCAATTATATTATTGACTGCTACATCACCATAAGTTTTCTGAACTTTATCTAAAAACTTTTTATCTGTATGATATGTTAAATATGCCTCATCCCTAAACTTTAGTATCTCTTCTGGTTTCAAACTATCTGTGGGTAATGGTTTTGTTGTATATGCGTGAAATGAATATCCAGCATAGTCCTCTGGTAAATCATAACCCTTTTCAACAGCGTCTTTGTATAACTGACTTCCTGGTAACGGCATAGCAGCGTAAGCGTTCCAAGCTATGGTATTTAGTTCCAAACTCAAATCTAAAGTTTTTTGCATTGTTTCATATGTATCTCCTGGCAAACCGAACATATAATTTGCTATTATTCCTATATCAGCGTCATGTATCTGACCAACAACATCAACTATATTAACATCCTCAAATTTTCCCTTTGATACTTCAAGTCTGATATTTCTATCAGCACTCTCAATACCAAGACATAACCACTTAATACCAGCCTTCCTTAATAGTTTCAACACACCAGGTCTTCTAATAGTATCAACTCTTGAGTAAGCCCACATTCTTAGTTTATCTGCATATGGTCTTTCTGATAACATTTCTGATAAAGGTATATAATATTTCGGATTAAGTAAGAACATTTCATCGGCTATTCTGATAGTTTCTACACCCATCTCATTAAGTTTATCAAACTCTTTTATTATAAACTCTGGTGACCAAAACCTCATCTTATTATAATTACCAGCAACACCTATCTCATCCAAATCGTCTCTGTTCAAAATGTTAATCATACAGAACTCACATTGGAAGACACAACCTAATGATGTGTAAAGAGCAGCATATGGACTTCTTTTGTTATGGTCATATTCTCCATGCCACATCGGTGAACGATATAAATCAAATGGCTTTTCTTTATAAGGTAATAAGTCCCAAGCATAACCTGGTAAATCCAAATCCATTCTCTCTTGTGGAACTATTTTTGATGGTTTAGTAAGAAAAGGTTCACCATCTTTAATGAACCCAATACCATTTATAAATTCTAAAAGGAACTTATCATTTAAATCATCTAATTTTAGTATGTCCCATAATGAGTATACTCCCTCATTAGTAAAAATAATATCTATGCTTGGTTCTTCTTTCAGTACTTTGTAAGGTAGTGCCTGAACATGAGAACCAACAAATGAAACAGGTATATCTATACCCTTCTCTTTTATCAGATTAGCTAATTTAACAGCACCACTCATTTGTGTGGTGCCAGAGTTCACATTTTCCCCATATACACAGATAGTAATTAGTCTAGGATTAAGACTTTCTATACGTTCTACTGCTTCCTCACGTGATATCTGTTCTGCTAAAATGTCTAATATTCCAACTTTGTAATTTTGTGAGCGACAAGATTGTGCTAGTAAGAGAGCCCAATAGGGAGTCCCTATACCTGAGTAATCAGTTGATAACCCTTGATAAACATCTTTAGCACTACCTGGATTGATAAATAAAACATCCATAACATTTTTCATAAAAAAATCCTCCATCGCTGGAGGACACTTAACTAAAAGTGCCCCCGTTTTATAGTCTCAGAGTGGTCGGTTGGGTCTTTGGAACTTGACATAAGTCTCACCTGTTAGCACCACATAGACTTTGTATATTAATATATATCAACAAGTATATAAAAAAACAATTTTTTTTTAAAATCTGTAACCTCTTGGGTATCTATCTAATTTACGAATACTCTCTACACCTGAGAAATCTTTACCTTGATATTCACAATTATCATACACAGCCCTTATTATATCTGTGTTTCCATTACCCTTTTCAGACTCTTCAAATTTAGATAACATAATAATATCAATATCATTGTCGGTTGGCCATTGATACAAATCGTGATGAGCAGACCTACACCCATAGTCTCTCCAATGACTATGAAAGTCACTAACGATATCCATATTCTTTGAGCATGAAAAATACCAATAGTCCAATACAGTAGGTTGATTCATATTTGGTGGATTACTTTTTGGGATATACAAACTATTAAATTCATCCAATTCGGAGAAAATTAAATCTGTGAAGAAACCAACATCGAATCTAGACCACATAACTACATCATAAATAAATCCATTTTCTTTTTCATATTCAGACTTCAAATTGTTTACTTGTTTAGCACCAAACCATCTACTTTCTATAAAATGCTGTCTTACATTATCTTCATCAAAAATTATTTGTTCTTGAAACTTATACTTTTTAGGGTTGTATGTATTTACTATTTCATTTTCATATTTAGTGTCCCAACTATGAATAAACACATCTACATTTTCATTGACATCAAAAATATGTTTCTTGTAATGGTAATGTCCTATTCTAAAATCAACATCATTTTCCCATTTATAATTACCTTTATTAGTATATAGTTTACCAACAATCCCACTAAGACACAATGCTATTCTCATTTATACCTCTCCACATAATCACTACATATTCCCGCACAACCCTCTATATCAATAGTCTGTAACTCTGGCAAAACACATATAGATTTTTCTGTTAATTGATGAGTTGGGTTTGTCCAAAGGTAACCTTCTGATGTTAAAGTTACATTATCATTCTGATGAAAGAAACAATGTGCCCCTAAATCTAACAATCTTTTTAGTGCCTCAATATTTTTAGCATGACACCAAACCTCTTTCTTTTTTAAGAAATCAGTATCAACTCTGTAACCAGGCCTATCGTGTCCTGTCCACCATGTGTCTGTATACCATACATCTATTTCAACATTGAATCCTTTATCGATAGCGGTTTGACAATACTTATCAGAATTTTCATAGATTGGATTTCTACCATCTATATTCCCTCTATGTGATATTAAAATCACTTTCCCAAATCCTTTATAAATCTTTCAAGCTCATTTGAATTTCTGACAATGTTAACAGCATCACAAGTAGGATACGGATTAGATGTTCCATAGTCATTTATTATAGTTCTGTTTGCATGGAACAAATCAAATATTATATTATGATATTTTACACCTTCTCTTTTCAACTGATTTAATGTAGCCACTCTCGCATCAGATGTTCTAGCAGTTGTTAATATAATACAAACTTTTCCTGTATCGTATAATTTATTTAGAAACTCTATATTCTCTTTGATACCTTCGGTTTCTCCCCAAAATGGTGGAGTATATTTACCCGAACTTTTTACCAATGTCCCATCTATATCTACGAATAAAGTTTTATATTGTCTTACATAATCAAACCAGTCTTCCTTAGTACCCCAATCTATATAATCCGAAACTTTGATTGGTTTGAATTTAAATCCATCTTCAATCATTTGTTTTATAATATCAGAGAGAAATAATTTAGATTTAAACATTGATTCAAAGTATTCACAGTAATCTTCACTATTCTCAAAAGAGTAGCTACCACACCCAAATGTAGAGGATATGACTTTTTTCTCAACTAAATCAGAAATATGCCCATCATCTCCAATAGTTATGTAACTTTTATTAGATGGATTAATTGAAGTGGTATCGTTCAAATCATAATAACACATAAAGTTGCCATCTTCAATCCCATAACTGAATCTATTATCAACTTCTTTTATTATTATCTGACCTTCAATCGAAGCTTGTTTAATAACTTCATATACAGTATGTGGTTGGTTCTTAGTTCTTTCATCTAATATAACTACTTCAGCCTTATCTTTTATATCAAGCTCATCTATACACATATCTATAGCATAACGACAATTATACTTCTCTATGTGTTCGTTTAGAAAACCAAAGTAAACTTTATCCACATTATCAAAGTCAAAGTTTTTAAGTGCTTCTACAATCATCCAATTTCCTTTTGGATGTGTCAACATCCACTTCGGTTTCAATCCCTCAAATCTAGTGGATAAACCAGCAGCAGTTATTATTAGATTCTTCATTATATTTTCCTTCTCTTACGAACTAATATACCAAAATCTCTGAAGTACAGATAATCAATATTAGTTCTCATAAAACAACCTAAAGCGTGTTGTGGGTTCTCGACTATTGGTTCTCTATCATTAAAACTAGTATTCAACACTATGGGAACTCCCGTCTCTTTATAAAAGTTTTCGATAAAGTTGTAATACCATTCATTATCGTTTTTAGTAACTGTCTGTAGTCTAGCTGTCCCGTTTAGATGAACGACTGCTGGAACTTTTTCTTTTACCTCTTCTTTCCAATCTAATACCGTAGTCATATAAGGACTGTCCACATCTCTGTAAAACCAATCACTAACTTTATCTCTGAGTATGGATGGAGCAAATGGTCTAAACCATTGTCTGTGTTTTACCTTTTCATTTATTATATCTTTCATCTTAGGGCCTCTCGGGTCACATAAAATACTTCTGTTACCCAATGCCCTACGACCTGACTCTGAACCACCACCGAAGACTGATATTATATTTTGTTCCGTCAGCAGTTTCACAACTTTTGTATCATCAGCGGATTCGATTTCAAGTTCATCTTTGTTTTCATCTAAAACTTTTTCGACATCTTCTAAGTTATAATCACACCCTAAATATGGTGTACAATTATCATTCCATTCTACTCTTGGATTTCTTAGTATCTGATGATAGACATACTGAGCAGCACCTATTGCTAGACCACCATCGTAAGGTACGGGACAAACATATATCTGCTCTACATTTGGAAACCAATCATACATTTTACCAACCATTACAGAGTTCAACACCACACCGCCTGACATGCAAATACTTTTGGGATTGTATTTTTCTATGTATGGAGTCATTACTTCTTTCGCAATTACTTCAGTTGCTTTCTGTATACCAGCAGCAACATCAAAAGCATCTTGTTCACTCCTATCTGCTATTGGTTTGTATTTTTTGCAATTCTGTAAAACCTTCATTGAAGCTCCACCACCGCCTTGTATAAAACCATCATAGAAGTCTCTCCAATATTTTTCAGAGTCGCCTGTGGATGCCATAGCCATAACTGTTCCAGCTGCTAGTCCATGTGGATGACCTGAAGATAATCCAAAAATCTCTCTAGTATATACTCTCCAAGGTGAACCGATAGTTAGCTTCTGCATCGGAATACGTTCTATGGGTTCTATATCCAACCCCTTTCCCTTCCAAAAAGTAAATGATGTAGAAAAGTAGTTTCCTTGTCCTAACTCAATGACATCCTTCTTAGTGTCTTTCCAATCAACTTTATCAGTTCCACTACCATCAATTGTTATGATTAAAGACTCATCATAGTTACTAGAGAAAAAAGCATTAGCAGCATGAGATTGATGATGTCCTATAGCATATAATTCACCATCATTATTTTTTATAATCTCTTTCATCTTATCATCATATTCAGAATGATTTACAGGCTCTCCACGATGTCTGGTATTTAGATTACCATATGTGAAATACTTTATATCATCAAAATAATCATCAGGCAGTCTTTCAAATGCCATTTTAAGTCCGTCACCAAGTGGTTCTTTTTCTCTTATAAATCTTTCTAACTCTTCGTGAATTATTGGTACACCATCTTCTAACACACAATAAGAAACATCGTGACCGGATTGAAAACCTATTATTCTCATACTAACCTCATTTAACTATTATATATAAATATATATTTATGCAACTAAAAAACATATTTTTTTAAACATCTTCCCAATATGTATCTGTATCTTCTTTGTTCAGTAACTCATTTTGCCAGAATAATGTAGTTATTTCTTCATCATAATATGGTGTTATATTATGCGTGTAGAATAATGGCATATCGATGTACTGAGTTTTATTGCCTGATAATCTATATTGGACAACTTCTGTGGAGCCTATCTTTCTGAGACTTATCTCTGCTTCCCCATTTAAGACACAAAACCTTTCTAACTTTCTCATATGAAAATGCTGTCCTCTAATGTAGCCAGGCTTCGTAGTTGAAAAGAAAGATTGACCACCAGCATTTGTTTTTATTGTTTCTGCTAAGTAACCTCTATCGTCTGAGTGGCTATCCATAGTAACCAATCTATCCTCTATGTAAGACCTAAATGTATTGAATAAATTTACATCAAAATTTCTTGGAAGTGCTGGTATTATGTTGTTATCAATATATTTTTCTTTGAAATTTAATAAAGTAGAATGCACAAATTTTACATTTTGTACAATATCCGAATCGATATCGTAACTAGGATTACTACCATTTTCTCTTATAATATCAACTATTTGTTCACAAAGGTTTTGAACATATATTAGTTCCACATCATTGTCACTAACAGTTAACTCCTCATTGTTTATTATTTTGTGACAAAAAGTAGCAATAAAAGAATTATAGTTAGGTTTACAAAAAGGCCCAAATACATTAGGTATTCTTAATGAAGAAAAGGACAGAGTGTCATCTGACTCTGACCAACTTTTGAATAGCCATTTGTTTTCTTTTCTATACTTCCCAAAAATGGTGTTATCATCCTCGTGAAGTGATGATGCGTATAGTAGTCTTTTGTTTTTTAAACCAAATAATTGATGAAATAGTTTATTAGCAGACTCTCTATTATTCTGATAAACTTCTGTCTCATCTCCTCTATTCTTTTCTGCTAAATGAACTACTACATCACATTCACCTGCATTTGAAAAGTCCCTATCTATTCTAACAACCTCTAAGTCATCGCAAAGATATTTTATATGTACCCACAAATGATATCCTATGAAACCATTTGCTCCTGTAATCCCTACTTTCAATTTAACACTCCTTTGTCTAATAGAAAAGAGTAAGCCTCTTCACTATCCATTACATAAAACTCTGAATTTAATGGTTTATGATTGTAATCCTCATTATTTCTTTCATAACCAATCATTAAATATTTTTCATTAACCTCTTCAACCCTTTGGTATTCTATTGAACTCACCATTTCCTCATGCAACTTTTCACCATTTCGAATTGGTATCTTATGAAACTCTATGTCATCCTTACCCATAGATGTGGCTATAGCCTTAGCAAAATCTATGATGTTCATAGATTCTAATTTAGGAACTACTATCTTTCCATGAGAATCAGGTGAATTGTAAGACCACTCTATCAAATCTATAGCTTCATCTAAAGTTATCAGAAACCTAGTCATTTCAAAACTTGTGATAGGTAGACTCTTTGCTCCCCTACTTATAATATCCTTAAAAACAGGAATCAATGAGCCGGTAGAATCTAATACATTACCATATCTACACAGAGCAACTTTTATATCTGTTTGTTCTTTAGCAAAATTAACATACATTTGTTCCGCAATACCTTTACTCATACCGTAAACATTTACAGGACTACAAGCTTTGTCTGTAGATATAAACATCAGAGACTCTATCTGATGTCTACATTCTCTAACACAATCAATTAGATACTGATGCCCTACTATATTGGTTAGTATGGTTTCATATGGATTATCTTGAGCAACCCATACTGTTTTTAAAGCAGCTGTATTTACTATAACATCTGGTTTAAATTCATACATACTTCTCAATATAGACTCTTTGTCTTTAACATCTCCAATACGATACAATGGTTTCGGATATATTCTTTTCATATCTTCTTGTTTGTGTTCATTTCTTGAAAAGATAAGGATGTCATTATTCTCATCCCATCTATTAGTTAATTGTTTTCCTAAAGCACCTGTTCCACCTATTATCATTATTTTTTTATTTTTCATACAACAACCTCATTGTAGTACCTCAATACTGTAATTTCTTTTGGTGATGGTATTTTCATATTCTTTGTTGAAAATCTTTTTGCATTTAAAATATCAATCATTATTTTCATAAAGTTTACACCAGCTAAAGTGGTGAAGTATGTTCCACCACCTAATCTTGGATTTATCTCTACAAACTTTGGTTCACCTCTTACATCTTCTTTCATCTGAATACAAACGGGACCTTTAACCTTCAGAGATTCACATAACTTAATACAACTTTCTTCTATCTTTTTGTCTCTGAGTATACGACCTTTTGAAGATATACCAGCTTTAGTCTGTAATCTTTCTCTTGGTATGACTGATAATACTTCACCATACAAACCACATAGAACATCAATAGTGTATTCTGTACCTGGCAAATATTCTTGATAAATATAATCATTACTGTAATGAAGATTTTCAGTTGATGAAAAATCTTTTATATCATCTTTGCTTCTCCATAATTCTATCCCTCTACTACCACTACCTCTTCTTGGTTTACATATTTTAGGAAAACTAATATCTCTGTCGTTGTCTGATGTTTTAGGTAGTAAATCCTCCAAACCATTAACATACATATGATTGTAAAAACTCCATTTGTCTTGACAAGTAATTATAGTTTTATAGTTTGACATAAAGTTTACCACACCCAAATCATGCATCATCATAGAGTTACGAGCAAAGTGAACTATATCAGCATCTCCTGTTGGAACAATAACATCTATTTCTTCTTTTCTGATAACCTTTAGTACCTCTTTCCAATAATCATCCTCTACTGAAAATGGAACTACATAGCCTCTATCTGCTAAGTGAAATCCCACAGACAACTCATCACAATCTATAGCAACTATCTTATGTTCCCCTTGAGAGTCGAAGTCATGAAAAGATTTTATCACACCAACAGCAGCAGGCCCACCAGCACAAGAAACTAAAATGTTCATATTTTTATGTTCTCCTTTTTGTACCATTCAGTATTACTAATAGCCTTATCATCTACAAACAAATCATATGCGGGTTTTCCTAATTTGAGGCTGTGATATTTAATACCCCAACTCTCCACTTGTTTCAATGTAAAGTCAAACCATTCTTCTCCTGATAAACTACCTCTAGAAGTAAACAAAGTTATTTCATGCCCTTCATCATATTTTTTATTTATCCAATCTATCACTTGTTGGTATGGTTTAGCATCTTTATAGTGACAGTTAGTAGTACATATAGTACCATCTATATCAAAACAATATCTCATAAATAATTTACCCTATTCACAAAGTTACCACTCTTAAAAGGTCTCTTTCTAACCTTTCCTTCATTGTTTCCACCATGCACAGGCCCATAATATTTGTTCCCAATAACATAAGTCTCAGAGTATTTAGGTGTCCATAAATTCATACCAGTCTCATTACCAAAGTTATATTTAGCATTTACTTTCAAATATTGTTGTTCTCTGATACTCAAATTAAGTTCCTTAATCTCTACAGCATCTAAAAAATTCAGAGGCGATTTACGCAACGGAACCTCTCCATAATACAACCATTTCATATCTCCAAAGTCTTTTCTTTTTATTTGCTCTATCAGAATATTTGAATCAGATGTATTACCAAATGTAGATGATACTGAAATATAAGAGTATTTATCTAATTCCCATCTTTGAGTAAACCTTTTAATCCATTTTTTCTCTTCTTCGTTTGGGTAAAAATCAGGAGTGGTGTCTAACATCTCATCATCTTTAAATTGCCAAAACATCAACATCTGTTTTAATAAAGGAACCTTATCATTACTTTCATCAAATATTTTATAATGGTCGTGAAATATTTCTCCATCAATCTCATCAACAAAACCATCTACATAAGGATTCGATTCAAAAACAATTTCAGATATCTTTGAAGCATCAAAAGTTCCATATCCCCAATTATTCAACATCTCACCAAAAATCTTTTTTAACATAACACTACTAGGAACATATACTTTACAATCAGAATACTTCTCTTTTAATAATCTTGGCATTCCAGAAAGTAAAACCCAATCACCAATCCCATGACAAGTTCTCATAACCATAAACTTCTTATTTTCTAAATACTCATCAGGAATATACATAGCATCATTTACAGAAAACCCAATATTCTCTCGTTGAATACCATACAATTTATTATCGAATATTCTAAAGAAAGTTTTCATATTGTTTTCATTATTTCTTTCACACTTTTTACAAATATTTCTTCTGTATAAAATGTCTCATATCTTTTCATAGTTGTTTCGGAACATAAATTGTAGAACTTTTCGTCTTTTAGTTTTCTAGCTATATGTTTTGCATTATCTATATCACCAACTTCAACTGTAGTTAATGGGTGTAGTATGTCTTGGGTGTTTACATTTGAATAACCAATACAAGGTATTCCATGAAAACTACAATTAAGATTAAAGGTTCCAGCGGATGCTGTACCTAATTGTATACCTACATTAAATTGTGACAGAGTTTTTATCCACTCACCCCACATCATCCAAGGTAAATGTTTCAATACTTGTTCCTCTTCTGGTTTCATTCTACCTGTAGTTACAGCGGTAATATCATCTGTAAGTTCTAGTCCAACTTGATAAGAATCAAATCCACCATAAGCCCATACCCAATTACCACCTATTATAACACCATCACCCCATTCATTCCTACGAACAATA
>MDSW01000064.1_pt1 | contig 11468 bp, 8 predicted proteins | sample 811171 | NCBI WGS metagenome assembly MDSW01 (sample SAMN05326641, study PRJNA326480) | marine metagenome | isolation source: seawater | place: Atlantic Ocean: North West | collected 2012
AAATAAAATAATAAAAAATCAAAAAATAACATCAGTAAACCGAAAATCAAAATTTTTACTTATAAGCCTTGAAAGTAGTAATACAATTTTGATTCATCTTGGAATGACAGGTAAAATTTTTATATTAAAAAACTATTATGATAAAATTTATAAAACTAGTTTTTATTACTCAAATAAAATAGACAAAAAACACAATCATTTATCAATAGATTTTAATAATTCAATTAGCTTAATATATAATGATGTTCGAAAATTTGGTTTTATAAAACTCATTGCGACGAGTGATATTAAAAAAAATAGACATTTACAAATTTTAGGACCCGAACCCTTATCCAAAGAGTTTGATGAAAAATATTTTATGCAAAAATTGAAAAAAACAAAAAAAAATATTAAAAATCTGATGATGGATCAGAGTATTATCTCAGGACTAGGAAATATATATGTTAATGAAATTTTGCATCAGAGTTCAATTAATCCGATAAAAATTTCTAATGTATTGAAAAATCATGAGATAAGTAAGATTATCACAAACACTAAGCTCATATTGCAAAAGGCGATTAGATTAGGCGGCTCAAGCATAAAAGACTTTAGAGGTATTTCAGGTAAAAACGGTAATTTCCAACAGAATTTTATGGTTTACGATAGAGCTAATAAACCATGCAAGAAAGAGAAATGTAATGGCCAAATAAAAAAAATATATATATCAAATCGTTCAACTTTTTACTGTTCGAAGTGTCAGAAATAGTTAGATGTTGACCTAAATATTCCAAACATATATATGTCCCTTTAATGCCTAATACAAAATCAGCCATCAGAAGAGTAAAAAGAGTAAAAACACAGTCTTTGGTCAATAAACTAAGAAGAAGTCGGTATAGAATAGCAATTAAAAAAATGAATAAACTAATCGAAAAGAAAGATACCGCTGAAATAAAGAAGTTTTTACCAAAATTTCAATCTGAACTAATGAAAATTGCTAAAACTGGGGTTGTAAAAAAGCAAAACGCTTCAAGAAAAATTTCAAGAATTTTTAAGAGAATAAAAAATATCAATAAATAGTTGTAAACAATTAAAAGTTGTTAAACTTTATCCGACAATTATAGCTCCAAATTTATTTTTTAAACTACATATAGACAATTATTATTTGAGGTTGAAGTTTTTTTTTTGAATTCATCCTCAACGTTTATTTTTATATTACTTATTTAAATTTCTTTAATTTCATCTTCCACGATTATTGTACAACTCGGAACGAATTATTTTTTTTTTAAGGTAAAAAAAAGTTGAATTAAAAAATAATTTTTTATAAAAATTAATTTCTTTATCATGGAAAAATCATTCAAAGTTGAAAAAAATATTGTTTCAGAAGAAAATATATTAGATTGGAATTTGGTTCAAACAGGATTTGAAAAAGCCTTTGGAACTGAAATATTTTCTAGTTGGCTTAAGAATATCTCTTTAGTCAAAGAATATAATCATTATGTAATTCTAGGAGTACAAACTAGATTTTTTAGAGATTGGATTACTTCAAGATATGCAGATAAAATTCTAAGCGAGTTGCAAAAACATAAATTAAGTATAAATAGAATTGAATTTAAGATTGAGGGGGAAAGATTAGATGCTAAGTCAGTTGCAATTAAAACTGATTTAAACAAAATTTCCGATATCAAAGATGGAGTTTTGAATTATAATAGACTTAATCCAAATTTAAATTTTGAAAATTTCGTCATTGGGAAAAGTAACAAAATTGCATTTTTATCTGCAAAAAAAATATCTTCCCAACTTTCAAGGTATAATCCGCTTTTCATATATGGGGGAGTTGGTTTAGGTAAAACTCATTTGATTAATGCAATAGGTGTTGAGTTGCAAAATACTTCAAATGTCATGTTTATCTCAGCAGAAAGATTTATGTATCAATTTATTAAATCTATCAAAAAAAATGAAATGGTAAGCTTCAAAGATTTTTTTAGAAAAGCAAATGTATTTATTATTGATGATATTCAATTCATCAGAGGAAAAGAGGGTCTTCAGGAGGAATTTTTTCATACATTCAATAGCCTTTTTGATAAAAGTGCTCAAATTATCATTTCTTCTGACCGACCACCTAATAGACTTGATCGGGTGCAAGATAGAATAAAGTCAAGACTGTCTGGAGGTTTAGTAGTTGATATTGGAGTACCAGACTACGATTTAAAATTAAATATTTTGAAAAAGAAAATAACAGAGTTTCAGAATTCTTTTCACGAATACCCTAATTTAAATGAAGAAATAATAGACTACATGGCTAAAGAACCTAATCTTAATATAAGAGAGTTGATTGGCATATTTAATAGAGTAGTAGCCTTTAGTAAAATGAATAAGAAGCCATTAACAGTAAACGATTGTAAAATTATCTTAAAAGATGTTCACAATAATAATAAAGTAATAAGCATTGATAAAATTCAAAATGTTACTTCAAATTTTTTTAGTATTAACCTGCAAGAGATGCTGTCACAGAGAAGATCACGTCCTCTAGCCAGACCAAGACAAATAGCCATGTACTTAGCCAAGAAACTTACTACACGGTCTTTACCAGAGATAGGCAGAAAATTTGCCAACAGAGACCACACAACAGTAATTCATGCCGTAAAAACCATTGAAAAATTGTCTAAAGATAACAGCTTGATGAAGAAAAATATTGAAGAAATAACATCCATAATTTTGAGCGAATAATATGCAGTTTCAGATAAAGCGGGACGTGTTAATTAGGTCATTATCAATAGCACATAGCATTATTGAGAGGAAAAATACTTTACCGATATTATCCAATGTCCTTCTTGAAATTAAAAATAATAAATTAAATGTAGTTGCTACTGATTTAGATCTTATATTTTTTGATGAAATTTCAGATTTTAAATCAGAAAAAGAGGGAAGCACTACAACCTCAGCCACAGTTTTATATGATATATTAAAGAAATTACCCTCAAACTCAGACGTATTGTTTACATTACAAGACGAGAATAAGCTGAATATTTCTGCTGAGAATTCAAAATTTAACCTTCTTTGTTTGCCTGTAGATAATTTTCCAAACTTTAAAGAAACCTTCAAAACAAATGCTATAAACCTTGATAAAGATAAATTTTTAACTTTATTAAATAAAACAAAAATATCTATGTCTAATGACGAAACTAGACATTATTTAAATGGAATTTTTATTCATATTACTGAGTCAGATACGAGATCATATCTTACAGGCGTCGCAACTGATAGCCACAGACTTTCATCAAGTAGTATTCCGCTTGAAAATATAAAAGATTTTAAACCTTTTATTTTACCTAAAAAAGCGGTTTTTCAACTTTGTAATATGTTGCAAGAAAAAAAAGATCAAATTCTACTTTATTCTAGTGAGTCAAAAATTCAATTTAAAATAGGCAGCTCTAAGATAGTTTCAAAAATTATTGACGGTAAATTTCCAGATTATAAAAAAGTTGTTCCACAAAATAATAACAAAACCTTAACTGTAAACACAAAAGATTTTATCCATTCTATTGAGCGAGTAACCACTGTATCAATTGATAGGAAAGAGGGAGTAAAGATTGCTATCAAAAAAGATCAAATTCAATTATTTGTAAATAGCTCATCTTCTGGCGAAGGAAAGGAAAATCTAAAAGCAGATTATAATTCAGAAGATCTAACAGTTGGCTTTAATTCAAGGTATTTACTTGATATAGCCTCTGAAATAAAAGATGAAAAATTAATAATGAACCTAAACGACTCAGTTTCACCAGTTTTAATACAAGATAACTCTGATAAACAAAGTTACTTTGTTATAATGCCGATGAAAATTTGAAATTTATTGATTTTAAGAAAAAAAAATAATTTGTCCTATATTATCCTTATCAATCAATGATAATTTAGTCTCTTACTAAGAGTTCATTTTATCTGAGTAAAAAAAGATGATATGATTAACTTTCTAGTTAAAAATGAAAAATAAAGAAAATACTAATTCTAATACAAATTACCGAGCAGACTCGATTAAAGTCCTAAAAGGATTAGATGCAGTTCGAAAAAGACCAGGGATGTATATTGGTGATACTGATGATGGTTCAGGTCTTCACCATATGGTTTTTGAAGTTGTAGACAATTCTATAGATGAAGCAATTGTCGGTTTCTGTAAGAATATTAGCGTAACTATTCATAAAAATAATTCTGTAACAGTTGAGGATGATGGAAGAGGTATACCTGTAGATATACATAAAGGGGAAAAAAAATCTGCTGCAGAGGTTATAATGACCCAACTTCATGCGGGAGGAAAGTTTGATCAGAATTCATATAAAGTTTCTGGAGGATTGCACGGTGTTGGAGTATCTGTTGTTAATGCTTTGTCAGAAAAATTAGATTTAACTATTTTTAGAGATCAGAAGGAATATTTTTTATCATTTCAAAATGGAAAAGCTAAAAATCCTATCAAATTTGTAAAGAAGACGAAAAAATCCGGAACAAAAATAAATTTCCTTCCATCAAAAGATACATTTTCGTCAATAAAGTTTAGCGCTACAACGCTTCAGAAAAAAATGAGAGAATTAGCCTTTCTGAATAAAGGTTTAAAAATTGATCTTATAGATGAAACACATGCTAAAACAAAAAATTATGAAAACAAATACGACGGAGGTATTAGTGAATTTGTTACATTTCTAGATCAAAAAAAATCGATTTTAATCAATAAAAATGAAAAATCAGTTTTTAAAAAACCCCTTTATCTACATGGTAAAAAAGGAGATGTAATAGTGGAGTGTTCTTTACAATGGAATGCAGGATTTTCAGAAGAGGTTTTAGCATTCACAAATAATATTCACCAAAAAGATGGAGGAACACATCTTTTAGGTTTTAGAAGTTCGCTGACAAGAATTATAAATAAATATGCATCTGAGAAAAATTTAAGTAAAAAAAATAAGGTTAATATTGGGGGAGAAGATATAAAAGAGGGTCTTACTGCAATTTTATCTATTAAAATGCCGGATCCAAAATTTTCATCCCAAACTAAAGATAAGTTAGTTTCTTCAGAAATAAGAAATATTGTGGAATCTATAGTGGGAGATAAAGTTTCAGTATGGTTTGATCAAAACCCTTCAATTGTAAAGGCAGTTTTAGATAAAGTTTTACAGGCCGCACTAGCCAGAGACCTTGCTAGAAAAGCCAGAGATAGCGTAAGACGAAAAGGAACTTTAGAATTATCAGGACTACCGGGAAAGCTTGCTGATTGTCAAATATCTTCAATGGAAGGCACGGAACTTTTTATAGTTGAGGGTGACTCTGCTGGTGGTTCGGCAAAACAAGGAAGAAAAAGAGAATTCCAAGCTGTTCTTCCATTAAGAGGAAAAATTTTAAATACATATGTTAATGAAACTAAAAAAATAAATGGAAACAACGGCGCTCTTGAAACCAAAACACTTTCTAAGATGATGTCATCAAACGAAATAGTTACACTTATTAATGCACTAGGAACTGGATCCAAAGATTTTGATATAGAAAATTTAAGATATGAAAAAATTATAATAATGACAGATGCTGATGTTGATGGTTCTCATATTAGAACACTATTGCTCACATTCTTTAATAATAGGCCTTTTAATCAGCTTATTGAAAAAGGTCATTTGTATTTAGCCCAACCTCCTCTTTTTAAAGTCACAAGAGGTTCAAAAAGTACTTATATTAAAAATGAAAAAGATTTAGAGAGATATATTTTAAAATCATCAATTAATAATTCCAAAAAGCTTAAAAAATCTGAAATAGAAAAATTTTTAAGTGATGAAAAACAAAAATTGAATATTCAAAGATTTAAAGGTTTAGGTGAAATGAATCCCGAAGAGTTATGGCAAACAACTTTAAATCCAGAAAATAGAACATTATTAAAAATTGAATACTCCAAGGGAAGTAAGGAAAAGTCTAAAGAGGATCAAAATATTATTAAAATCTTAATGGGTGATGAAGTTGCTCCAAGAAAAGATTTTATTACTGAAAAAGCCCTTGAAGTAAAAAACTTAGATATTTAAATAAAATGAAACTATCTGATCTTCTAAAATTCGAAGAGGATTTATTTCTAGAAAAAAACACAGTAGTTATTCTAAGATGGATAGCCTTAATTGGTCAATTAATTACAATTTACGCTGTTCATTTTTACGTAGGATTTCAACTCCCATTAATTTTTTGTTCCTTAACAATTTTTTTTGGAGGATTGACAAATATTTTTATACAATTTAATTTTAAAAAAAATCAAATAAGCAATATCGAGTCAACAATTCTTTTATTTTACGATATTATTCAATTGGCAGTTTTACTTTATCTAACTGGAGGCGTTACTAATCCTTTTATTGTTTTCCTTATTGTGCCTGCAATAATAAGTTCAACAGTATTAAGTTTAGCTAGTATGTTCTTTTTGTCATTTGTGACAATCTTAGCATTATTATTATTGACATTTAATTACTATGCCTTACCGAGCGAAGGAAATATTCATTTTCATGTTCCGCAATATTATATTTATTCGATACCATCATCTCTTGTAATTTTGCTAACTTTTTTAAATTATTTTGGTTTTCGTTTCGGTTATGAAGCCAGAAAAAGAGGAAATGCACTAAATAGATTAGAAATCATTCTTGCAAAAGAGCAAGAATTAGAGTCAATTGGCCACCAAGCTGCAGCAGCGGCTCATTCTTTAGGAACTCCCCTATCAACAATAACAGTGATCGCAAAAGAGCTTAAAAAGGAATTTACTAAAGACAAACAATTCAATGAAGATATTGATACTTTATTAAATCAGGCAAAGAAATGTGGAGAAATATTAAAAAAGATATCTCAAAATAAAATAGTAGATGATGAATATGTTGCAAATATAACTTTACAAAATTTACTTTTTGAAATAACAAAATCTTTTGAAGAAATCACAGAAAAAAAAATAAATTTAAATACATCTAATGCAAATAAAAAAATTCCAATAAAAAGATCGCCTGAAATAACTTATGGGATTCGTAATTTTATAGGTAATGCAGTAAAATTCTCAAAAAAAAATATTGAAGTTGATTTACAATCCGATGATTCACAAATATCTATTAAAATTTCAGATGACGGACCGGGTTTTCCTGATGATGTATTTAAAATTATCGGTGAACCTTTTATAGCATCAAAAAATAAAAAGCTTAAATCTAAGGCAGGCTTAGGATTAGGAACATTTATTGGCAAAACTTTGTTAGAAAGAAAGAAAGCATTAATAGAATTTTCTAATTTAAACGACGGTGGTGCCCAGGTAGAAATTGTCTGGAAAAACTCAGATTTAAATCTTTAAGTCATAATTACTTCGGTTCTTGCTGAGTCATACAGTGAATTGTTCCAAAGCCCCATACTAAAGTTGCACAATCAATTGGAATTATTTTTCTATTTTTAAAATGCTTTTTAAATATTTTTAAAATTACTTTATCTTTTGGGTCATTAAATATCGGAACTAGGACAATTTTATTAGCAATATAAAAATTTAGATAACTTGCGGGAACTCTAATCCCGTCTATAAACCTTGGGTTAGGCATAGGCAAATATATAATTTGCAATTTTTTTCCGTTTTCTTTTTTGAATTTTTTGATTATGTCTGAATTTTCTTTGAGATTTTTAAAATTTTTATCTTTTTTATTTTTCTCAATTGCCAAAAATATTTTGTTTTTACCAACAAATCTTGCTATATCATCGATATGCCCGTGCGTGTCATCTCCGTATATCCCTTTATTTAACCAAATCACTTTTCTAATACCAAAAAATTTACTAAATATTTGACTATAATCATGCCTATTAAAGCCCTTGTTTCTTTGTTGTACTTTACTCAATAAGCATTGTGCAGTGGTTAAAAGAAGACCGTTGCCATCAACGTCAATAGAGCCACCTTCTAGAACAATTTTTTTCTTCCCGTACTTTGGTTTTAATATTTTTATTTTTTTAAATTTATTTACTTTTAAATAAGCTTTATTATCTTTTTTAAAATTTTTGTATTTTGCCCAACCATTAAATTCCCAATTAGTTAACAGATTTCTATTTCTCTTATCTTTTATGAATATGGGCAAGAAATCTCTTGTCCAAGCTCTATCTGTTTTGCAAAGTATAAATCTGATTTTTTTTAATTTGGCACCAAGTATATTTAAAAAAAAATTAGCTATTTTTTTATCTGATTTATCATTAAGCAAAATATTGACTGATTGCACTTTTGATAGTTCTGAAATTATTTTACTAAAAACCCATGGTATTTCACTAAATTTGCCGGGCCAATCCTCTTTATTATGAGGCCAAGCAATCCAAGTGGATTTCTGAGGTTCCCATTCTGCAGGCATCCTATAAATGCCGTTCATTGACATTTTAAGCGTCTTTAGGGTTGTTTAATATACCCTTGTAATAATCAATTCTTCTATCTCTAAAAAAAGGCCAATGTCTCCTCACATTTTCAACTTTTTTAAAATCAATATCACAAATTAAAGTTTTTTCTCCTAGTTTAGCTTGAGCTATGATATTTCCACTTGGATCAAAAACAGTTGTATTGCCCCAAAATTCCAATTTTTTTGATCCTTGTTTTTCTATACCGACCCTATTCACTGCAGCAACATAAACGCCATTTGCAATTGCATGTGATCTTTGTATTGATATCCATGAGTTAAGTTGTGATTTTCCATATTTTTTCTTTTCTTTTGGATGCCATCCAATCGCAGTTGGATAGAAAAGGATTTCGGCACCCTGTAAAGAAGTGAGCCTTGCAGCTTCTGGGAACCATTGATCCCAACAAATCAAAGTACCAATTTTACCTTGATTTGTTTTAAAAGATTTGAAACCAAGATCACCAGGCGTGAAATAGAATTTTTCATAAAATTGTGGATCATCAGGTATATGCATTTTTCTATATTTACCAATTATTTTTCCTTTTTCATTTATAACCACACAACTATTATGATATATACCTGAAGTTTTTTTTTCAAAAATTGGGACTATAATTATTATTTTCAGTTCTTTAGCTAAAGAAGATAGAATATCAGTGGTTCTACCAGGTATTTTTTCCGCTAAATTAAAATTGGAGTGCTTTTCTACCTGACAAAAATAATTTGATAAAAAAAGTTCTGGTAAACAAATTAACTTAGCTTTTTTCATACTAGCTTCTTTTATTTTTTTAATAGCCGTCAACATATTTTTTTTAGGTTCAGACGTCATTCTCATCTGTATAAGAGCTATTTTAGTTTTTGACATTTTACTGAAATAATTTTTGGAAATTTCTTCTTTCTCTATTTTTCCAATTTTGACGGTGGTATGCATCACTTGCAATTAAAGGTAGTACACTTGTAGCTTCAGCAAAAACCATTTGTTCTTTTGTGGTATCTACTTTCCCCCACGAACTTGCTTCTTTTAAAGTTGAGCTGCTACAAGCACCATCTCTGGTATCAGCAACAGTTATTTGTACTGCGTATTTATGCATATCGACTTTCTTTCCTAAAAGTTCTGCACATACAACAGTATCTTGTACAAAGTTTTTCGGAACACCCCCACCTATCATCATTAATCCAGATGCATTTGATTGTAGTTTTATTTCAGTAAGCTCCCTAAACTCTCTTACCGAGTCTATTGTAATATGTTTATCTGGATTTTGCTCTTGATGCATAACAAGACCAAATCCTGCAGAACTATCGGTAAATGCAGGACAAAATATAGGAACATTATGGTCGTAAGCTAATTCTATTAAAGAATTTTTCTTTTTCGCATTTTTTTTTAAATATTTACCAATTTCTTTAATAAATTCTCTAGATGTATAAGATTTTGGAGGTAAAGTATTTGCTATTTCACATATTGTTTTATCACATGCTTGTAGCTGCTCTTCATCAATATAAGTATCGTAAATTCTATCTATATAATTCTCTCTTAAGACCTTATCATCCTGGAATTGATTTCCTTGATAATGCTTAAATCCCAAAGACTCAAAGAAATCCATATCTATAATTGAAGCTCCGGTAGCAACTATTGCATCGACCATGTTAAATTTTACTAAATCTGAGTAAAGTTTCATACAGCCTGCTGCGGAGGTTGAACCAGCGATTGTTAAAAATATTGCACAATTCTTGTCATTTATCATCTCATTATAAATTTCCGCTGCTTTAGCGGTATCTCTTGAAGTAAAAGACATTTTTTTCATAGAATCAATTATTTTTCTGGAGTCAAAAGAAGTTATATCTATATGTTCGACTTCAGATTTTAATAATGATTTTTTGTTATGTCCTAATGAGGGACCATTTTTTTTATTCATTACGCAACTAAGAAATCAACTTTTTTCTCACGATTGTGCATCGTAAGAATTGGCTTGTCATTCAATTGATAAATTGCGTCAGAGAAAAAACCATTAAATTTTGTTCTAAAAGTTGTTCCATAAGCTCCAAGTTGTCCGAGCTCAATATAATCACCTTCTTTTATATTGTTAGGTAATAGAAAAGGTCCCTTCATGTAGTCAAGACTGTCACACGTCGGTCCATAAAAATTAAATGCCGTTTTTTTCTTTGAGACTATTCTCCCGTTTGTAATCATTCTTGTTGGCAATATAAAGTTCGGAACACCTGCATCAAATAATGAACCGTAAGTTCCATCATTAATATAAAGTTTATTTTTTTTCTTCAGTAGAACTTTAACTATGGTGGAGCCAGATTCTGCTACTATCGCTCGTCCTGGTTCACAAAATATCTCCGGAGATTTCTCAAGTTTTAAATTTTTAATGGACTCTTTAATTACTTCTAAATAGTTATCTAGAGGTTCAGGAATTAAGTCAGGATATATTGCTGGGAAACCACCACCCACATTAATTACATCTGGTATAATCTTGGTTTTTTTTATTATTTTTCCAATTTCATTAATTCCTTTTGCAAAAGAAATCTTATGCATACATTGTGATCCTACGTGAAAACTTAATCCAACTCTTCTTGAATGCGCCTTACAAAGTCTCAGTAAACCCAAGGCTTCACTTGATGTTGCACCAAACTTTCTTGATAAATCTATTTCAGCATGTTCATTTGAAATACTTACTCTAACATATAAATTTAAATCTTTAGCGTTATTAGTAGCTTCAAGAATTTTAAGTAATTCATCTTTTGTATCTAAAGCAAAATCTTTAACGTTATATTTTGAATATGCTTCTTTTATGCTTTCTCTACTTTTCACAGTATGCATAAAATATACTTTTGCTTTATTATTGATTTTTCTTACTAATTTGACTTCATTTATTGAGGCAACATCAAAATTTTCAATCCCATTTTCATTAATGATTTTGATAACTTTTTCATCAGGATTAGTTTTTACAGCGTAAAGAACTTTTCCAGGGAATTTATTTTTAAAAAAATCTACTGATTTTTTAATCAAGTTAGGCCTTATACAATAGACCGGATCTTCAGGTTTCAATGTGTTAACTAGCTCGTTAACGTCACTAAATTTTTGCATTA
>MDSW01213635.1_pt1 | contig 11468 bp, 10 predicted proteins | sample 811171 | NCBI WGS metagenome assembly MDSW01 (sample SAMN05326641, study PRJNA326480) | marine metagenome | isolation source: seawater | place: Atlantic Ocean: North West | collected 2012
AAAAGGAAGAAGCTGGTTACGGAAAGGAATTAGTTTTAGGAGAAGATGATCCTATTAGGGCAGCTCCACCGACTATTGGACAATTGTATAATAGAGTTAGAGGTATTCATTTTAAGTCTTATTTCCATTACTTATATTTCAATACTGTAAAATGGACATATTTTCAGGGGATGGTAATAGTTCCTTATTTAGCCCTTGCTCCTACAATTGTTTCAGGAGCAATTACATTAGGCTTTGTGCAACAAATAACAAGAGCATTTGGAAGGGTTGAAGGTTCATTGCAATATCTAGTGAAAAGTTGGGCTACTATAGTAGAATTATTATCAGTTTGGAAAAGACTAAGAGAATTTGAAAGAAATTTAAATTATAATAAATTAGAGAGAGAAAATATCAAAAGTGTATAACGATTATTAAATATTATGGTAAGTTTTTTTTACAATAAGATAATTTTTAGATATTCCAAGTTAATTATTCTGTCTATTTTTTTTATTACAGCCCTAATGTCATTAGTTGCGATTGATCTTAAAATAGATGCTTCTTCTGATACGCTTATTTTAGAAAATGATAAAGACCTAAAGTATTTTCAATTATTAAATAAAAGGTATAAATCACCAGACTTTTTAATAATTGCTTATAAGCCCAATGATTACTTATTATCTGATAATGTTAAAGGTAATCTTCTAAGTATACAAAAAGATTTGGAGTCATTAAAACAAGTAGAATCAGTAACTAATATTCTAAATATTCCTTTACTGGAGAGTTCTGGTAAATCCTTAGCAGATATATTAGAAGGAGTTCCAACTGTACTCGATAACCAAGTAGAGGAAAAAAAAATAGTAGAAGAACTCACAAGTAGCCCTTTATATAAAAATAATTTAGTTAGCCAAGATTTTAAAACTACTGCAATTTTAATTAATTTAAATGAAAATAAAAAACTAATTAAACTAAGAGAAAAAAAACAAGGTTATTTAGATTTATTAGATGAAAGGGAGTTAACATTTGAAGAGAGTTTTTCTTTAAAAAAAATTAATGAAGAAATAACTTATGAAAGAAATATACACCGAAATAAACAGAATAATTTAATTTCTGATACAAGAAAGATAATAGAAAAATACAAACATAGCGGAGATTTATATCTGGGAGGAATACCAATGATTGCAAATGACGTTGTTGCATTTGTAAAAAATGATTTAAAAGTATTTGGAACCTCAATATTTATTTTTTTAATTATTACTTTATTTATAATTTTCAGACAAAGTAGATGGATAATAATGCCAATTCTTACATGTTTCAGTTCAGTAATAATAACAGCAGGTTTATTTAGTATTTTTGGTTGGGAAGTTACAGTAATATCTTCAAATTTCATTTCACTTCAACTTATATTAACAATGGCAATAACAATACATTTAATAGTCAGGTATAGGGAGTTAGCAGTCAATCAAGAATATATATCACAAAAATCCTTAGTTTTTGACACTATGACACAGATGATCAAACCATGTTTTTTTACTGTTATAACTACAGTTGCGGGCTTTAGTTCTCTCATATTATCTGGTCTTTTACCTGTAATTAATTTTGGATGGATGATGAGTGTAGGTGTTTTAATTTCATTAATACTTACATTTATATTATTTCCTGCTTTCATGAATGAATTTAAAATTTTGCTTCCTAATAAAAAGTTTGAAAATATATTTAATTTGCCTAGTTTAATAGCAAAATTTACGTTAAACAAAAAAAAACTTATTATGTGGATAGCATTTATACTACTTATATTTAGTTTAATTGGTATTGTTAAGTTAAAAGTTGAAAATAGTTTCATAGATTACTTTAAGAGTAATACTGAAATCTATAAAGGGATGAAGGTAATTGATCAGAATTTAGGAGGGACTACCTTATTAGATGTAACTATTGATTTCAATAAAAAAGCCATATTAGATGATGATGAAGAGACTATCATGCAAGAAGATGAAGATTTTGATGATATTTTCTTAGAATTAGAAACTTCTGATGATGATCCAAAATACTGGTTTACAAGGGATAAAATGAATAAGATCGAAGTTTTACATGATTACTTAGACTCATTGGAACATACAGGAACAGTTTTATCTTTTGCCACTATATTAAAAATTGGAAGAAATTTGAACAACGGACAAAATTTAGATAGTGTACAACTAGCTTTATTATATGAAAAACTACCTGAAAAATATAAAAAAATAATTTTATCACCTTACATATCTACAGAACATAATCAAGCAAGAATAAACCTCAGAGTTAAAGATTCAGACCCTTCCTTAAGAAGGAATCAACTTATAAACAAAATAAAAAATAACTCATATAAACAAATTAATGTTGAAAGTGAGCAAATAAAACTGTCAAATATTTTAATTCTATACAATAACATGCTACAAAGTTTATTTGACTCACAAATAAAAACTCTTGGCTTAGTAGTTGCAGTTCTTTTCTTAATGTTTTTACTATTATTTAGATCACTTAAAATATCGATTATTGCTTTAGCACCAAATATATTGTCAATAGGGTCGGTCTTAGGGCTTATGGGTATATTAGGAATACCTCTTGACATGATGACAATTACCATTGCAGCGATAAGTATGGGTATTGCTGTAGATAATACTATTCATTATATTTTTCGCCATAGGCAGGAGTTTTTTAGAAGTAACAGTTATGAGACAGCTATTCGCAACACACACAACAGTATAGGATATGCTTTATATTATACAACTCTGACCATTATAGTAGGTTTTTCAATTTTAATATTTTCTAATTTTATTCCAAGTATTTATTTTGGGTTGCTTACTAGTTTGGCTATGATAGTAGCTTTGTTGGCCTCATTGACACTAGTCCCAAGGCTTTTATCAATTTTTAAACCATATAAATCCTAGTTTCTTTTTTTAAAAAATAAAAAAAATGGTGAAAATAATATTGGTGATATTGAAAGAATAAAAAAATCATTTATAAAAGATTGCATTTTTGATTGATAAACTACCTCTTTTATAATTATTACATTTTTATTGTCCAAGAAATCTTCAATATTAGTAAGGTTAGACAGCCCAATATTGGAAAGGTTAACACTAGCCCTTATATCTTCATAACTAATAATATAATATCTATTTAACAAAGTTACAAAAATAGCGATTGCAACTCCCGTCCCAATTGTTCTAAAAAATTGAAATAGACTTGCTCCTTCTGTTCTAAGAAAATTTGGCAAAGTGGTATAAGTAATATTAGCAAGAGCAACATAGTAGATACTTATGGATACTCCTCTGTAAAGACTATTCAAAATTATATGCGAAGTATTAATGTCATTACTCCAATATGTTACATCTAAATTTGCAGTTATATATATTATTAGTCCTAAAATCATAGTCTTAACATTTCCTATATATGCAATAATTTTAGAAGTAAAAAAGGTGGCAATCATACCGCCTATTCCAGAAATACTTAAAATTATACCTATAAAGAATATAGGAAAATCCTGAATTTCAGAAAGATATAATGGAACTAGAATAAATGGAGGAATTAATATAAATCCAAATAAGAAAGCAAAAATAATTCCTCCTACAAAGTATCTATCTTTGAATAGTAAAATAGAAAAAAGTTGAATTTTAGTAAAAAAATTGCTGGCTAAAAAAAATATAAAAGATAAAAATGTTAAAATAATTAAAAATAAAATTATTTGAGAATCCAACCAACCTTCAAGTTCGCCTCTATCTAAAAAAATTTGTAAACTTGCTACAGCTATACTTAAAAATAAAAAACTAATAATATTAACTTTGACTTTTAAATTGATTTTTTCATCATTTAAATAATAATAAAGACCAAAAAATGTTATTAAACCTAATGGAAAATTTATAAAAAATACATATCTCCAATTAAAATATTCTACTAAATAGCCTCCTAATAGAGGACCAATTACTGGTCCAGCTAATAAACCAAATGTCCAAGCTGAAAGTGCTTTGCTTCTATTTTTATCAGAAAAAATATCTAAAACAAAAGCTTGACTTAAAGCAACTAATCCAGCACCAAAATAACCTTGAAAAAATCTAAATAAAAGTAGTTGTTCAATATTATTAGAAAGACCACAGCATCCAGAGCATATAGAGAAACCTAAAACACCTATTGTATATATTTTTTTTCTTCCAAAAATCTTAGATAAAAATCCTAGGCTTATTATTCCTATTGCAGAAGAAATTGAAAATACTGTTAATACCCATGAGGTTACAGATTTAGTAGTGGAAAAATAATTCTCAATTTCTTTAAATGATATAGTTATAATACCCATATCTACGGTAAATAAACTTGTAGCTAAACAAATAAAAAAAAGGGTAATTATGTTTTTTTTTTTTTTTTTCACTATAATTATATTTTGTTTTTTAAAAGGGTATTACAAGAGTCAATATGCAGTCAATTTATTTAGCAGGAGGTTGTTTTTGGTGTATAGAAGCAGTATTTTTAAATATAAAAGGAGTTGATAAGGTTATTCCTGGTTATATAGGTGGAACTACTAAAAATCCTACTTATAGTCAAATTTGTGAGGGAAATACAGGTCATGCTGAAGCAATTAAATGTATTTATAATGAGGAATATATTGATTTAGAAAAAATATTAGAAATATTTTTTTTAATTCATAATCCTACAGAATTAAACAGACAAGGAAATGATGTAGGGACACAATACAGATCAGCAATTTTTTATACCAATGAAAATCAATATAAAATAGCAAATAACGCAATAAAAAAGGCTCAATTAAATTGGAAAGATAAAATAGTAACAGAGTTATCTAATAATTTGAATTTTACAAAAGCTGAAGAATATCATCATTCATATTATTCAAAAAATCCTGAAAGCATGTATTGTAATATTTTGATACCTCCAAAAATAAAAAAATTTAAAGAGAGTTTTCCTAATTTTTTTAAAAAATAATTTATTCCCATAACTCTTTATAAAGATCAACTACCTGTTTATTGGAAGGAATAATAGGATTATTGCTTGGTGAACCTGATGCTATTGCCTGACTTGCCATTATTTCAATATTATCCATAAAATGTTTTTTCTCTATTCCATACTTTTCAAGAGTAGGGACTTCTAAATCTTGATTTAATAATTTTAGCTCATTTATTAGTTTTAGGTTTGCAGAATTATTATCATCATAAATATCTGCAATTCCCATTGCTTTTGCACAATATGCATATTTTTCTTTAGCAAATGGAATTGAAAATTTGGTGACGGTAGGTAGAAGCATTGCATTTGAAAGACCATGAGGAACATGGTAAAAAGCACCAATAGGTCTGCTCATTCCATGGACTAAAGCTACTGAAGAATTACTGAATGCTATGCCAGCTAAAGTTGCACCCATCATAAGCTTTTCTCTTGCATCCTTATCATTTCCGTTATTGTAAGCTGTTCGAATATTTGGAGCAATTAACTTCATAGCGGCTACTGCTTGCGTATCACTAAATAAATTTGCTTTTTTACTAACATATGCTTCTATAGCATGAGTAAGGGAGTCTATAGCTGTATCTGCAGTGGTTCTCTTAGGCACCGAGAATGTCAACTCATAATCTATAATTGCTGCTATGGGCATAAAAGCAGGACCAACACATAACATTTTTTCATCATTAATTTCATTTGTAATTATAGTAAATTTAGTTGCCTCGGAACCAGTTCCTGCAGTTGTGGGTATTGCTATAAGTGGTAAGCCATTTTTTTTATTTAAATAAGGAAACTTATAATCGCTAATTTTTCCGCCAAATTTAGAGAGAATGCTCATTGCTTTAGCAGAATCAATAGGACTACCTCCGCCAAAAGCTATAATACAATCATAGTTGCCTTTTTTAATTAATGATACTCCCTCTTGAATAGATTCTGAGGTGGGTTCAGGTATAGTATTATCATAAATTGTATACCTTATTTGCTTTGACATTAGTGCTTCTTCTAATGGGGCTATAACTTTAAACTTTATCATGTTTTTATCTGTTATAATTATAGGCCTATTACAATTAATTTTTTCAAGTATATCTGTAATGCTTTTAACAGAACTTTTGCCGATTCTCATAAATTTAGGTAAAACTATTTCATCCATACTTTTCCTCAAAATGGGTAATGTAAGATTATTTTAACTTGTATAAAAAACAAATTATAATATCATATTATTACTTTTTTTTAAATAAGGATTTAGTTAATGGATACTAAATTTAAGATAGGAGATGTATTTTTAAGAGGTTTTGCGTATCCCACTCAGTGGGAAGTTGTTAATACTAAACTTATCTTTGATATAGTACATTATGAGCTTAAAGATGTTAGATCGCCTAAAACTGTAGTACTATCTGAATGGGCTCTAACTAAAGATGATAGTTGGAAGATAAAGAAGTAAAATTAGACTATTTTTTAGAAATTAGTTCATCTGCTTTAATGTAAGATATAATAATATACAAGGATGCCATTACTGCTATTATAAAACCCCATTTGCCTTCTTTGTAGCCTTTACGGGATATGTAACATTTCAAAAACCTTGTGATACCTCTTCTTATAGTAATTAAAAATGATGGCATTTTTTTCCCGCTATTTGCTAAATCAATAGACTTTAAATCAGTATATCTTATCAATCTATGTAACATATCATTAAGATCTTCATCTACATAATGATTTATCCTGGAATTAAGCCATTTTTTTTCTCCTTTTAATTTGATAGAAGGATGAATTAATTGACCTTCTTCCCATATTTTACAGCCTTTATAAGATAACCTTGGGGCTGCTCCAACTCCCCATGAGGCACCCCAACCATATCTAATTTTTTTATCACCAATAAAATTATCAAATGGTATTAAAAAGTATCCAGGACTTGCTTTAACTAATTTCTTTTTAATTTCTGCAAATAACTCTTTCGTCACATGCTCATCTGCATCCACCTCTAAAATCCAATTATATGAACACTTTCTTAATCCAAAATTTCTTCTTTTTGCTTCTACTTCCCATGCCCCTTCATAAACCTTGGCACCATATTTTTTTGAAATAAATTTACTATTATCATTTGTTCTGTCTAAAACAACTATAATTTCATCTGCATACCTTAATGCCTTCAAACATGAACCTAATTTTTTTTCTTCATTTCGAGCCACTACTAATGCTGAAACTTTATTATTATTTTTCATTCTATTTTTACTTTTTTGTTTATGTATAATTACTTAATAAATTAAATATTAAAATGAAAAAAAATAAAATCATTATTTTTGGTGCATCTGGGTTTATTGGTCAACACTTATGTGAATTATTATTAAAAAATAAGTTCAAAATTATTGCTTTAGTTAGAGAAAAAAATTCTGTAGTTTCACAGAAATTATTAAAACTAGGCGCTGAAGTTGATTATACTGGTGATTTAATATCAAATAAAAAAATTTTTAAAAAGTATTCTGATATTAGTGTAATAATTAATTTAGCAGCATTAGCTCATATAAACATTAAAAATATTAGCGAAAAAATCTTAATTAAGCAAAATGAAATAGAAAAAAATATTGTAAAAAGCTTTAGTAATAAAAATATACGAGTAATTCATTTAAGTTCGGCAAAAGTAAAAGATATAAAGAAAAATAATTTATTTAATTCACCTTATGAAAAAGTTAAATTTAATAGTGAAATAATTATAAGAAAAAAATATAAGAATCATATCATTTTAAGACCGCCTTTGGTTTACGGTCCTCAAGTGAAGGCTAATTTTTTGTATTTGATTAAAGCTATATATTATAATATTCCATTACCCTTTAAAAACATTCATAATAAGAGAAGTTATATATATATAGAAAATTTAACGGATGCTATTTTACACATAATTAAAAAAAATTATTTTAATGGTCAAACTTATTATATTAGTGATAATTTTAGCATTTCTACGCCAAAGCTTTGTATTTTAATCGCAAAAAATTTAAATAGAAAATTAATACTTTTTTATTTTCCATTAATCTTGATAAAACTATTATTAAATTTATTAGGCAGACCTGATATTTTCAATAAAACCATTGAAAACTTTATTGTTGATGGACAAAAATTTATTAATGATACAAATTGGACACCACCTATTTCTGCAATGGAAGGAATTAAAAAAACTTGTCTTTGGTATAAAAGAAGGTTTAATATAAAGTAGGAGTTTTATTTTGATTAAAATACTAAATTGGTTGAACGAAGCATTCCCTCCAAAGGAATTTATGCTTAGGAGTACAGGAGGTATAAAGTACTTTAAGTTAGGGACAGCAATGCAAATAATATTGATATCATTATTAATAACAACTGGTTGCATAGTAGCATTATTTACCTATAAGATGCAATTTTTACAAACAGTTAATTATAAACAGAATCTTGCCCTTAAAGATCTTAGGGTGAGATATTCAAAATTTACTAATGCAGTAGTTGGATTAAGGAAAGAATTAAATGAAGATAACTCTAATTTTGCAGAAACTGATTTAAGTATAGAATTACAAATAAAAAAAGTAACTAAACTATTAGATATGCTTGAAGAAGATTTAGTATTAATAAATAAGAACTCTGATATTAAGAATGATCACCAATTAATAGAAGTAAAACAGAGATTAGAAAGTATTATTCAAGAAAAGAAAGATAGAGAAAAAATGCTCTTGGAGCTTGATAAAATTATTAATAGTTTGCAAAAAAACATAGATAAAATTTACAATAGAAGCAATGATTTATTTTATATAGATACAAATTTTGCATCAATATTTTATAATCAGGAAGATAAAAATAACCTATCCGCAAATCATAAAAATTTTAATTTAAAAAAAAAACAAAATACTTTTATAAATTTAGATAAGACAATTGAGGAAAGCATTAAAGCAACAACCGAGTTTAAAATGCTCAGATACAATTTAGCTATGCAAATTGAAAAAGAAAAATTTTATTATAATTTGAATAAAAATGTAAAAAAAGAGACTATTAATATTTTGAATGAAAAAATAATATTCTTAGAAAAAATTTTTACTAAAACAAGAGCTTATGACTTATCTAAATTAGAAACTGTCTCAAACGATTCAGAAATAGGTGGGCCATTGGAGATAGAGGATGAGGAAAGCAATGTTACAAATTTAATATACGATAAATCATATAGATTAGAATTATTAAGAAATATATTCTTATCCGTTCCATTAGCTGCCCCAATGGAGAAGTATTATGTCACTAGCAGTTATGGTTTCAGAAAAGATCCGTATACTAAAAGAAGAGCATTTCATAAAGGAATAGATTTAGGTGGTGCTTGGGGGTCAAATATACTTGCCACCGCAAGTGGAAAAATATCCTTTGTTGGCAGGTATGGGTCCTATGGTAAATCAGTATTTGTTGACCATGGTAATGGAATTGAAACAAGATATGCACACTTATCAAAAATTTTTGTTAAAGAAGGAGAAGTAGTTGATTTAGGAAAAATAATTGGTAAGATAGGAAATACAGGAAGGTCTACTGGAAAACATCTTCATTATGAAATAAAAGTTAATGATAAGGCAAGAAACCCGAAACCGTTTCTAAAAATAGGTAAAAATGTTTTTAAAAAATTCTAATTTCTTTATAGAAAAAAAAGTTTCAAATACTCTATCTATTATAGGTGAGGGAATTGATTTTCTTGGTGAAGTTAGCACTGAAGGAAATATACACATAGATGGTACAATGAAAGGTATTATTAAGGCTAATGAAGTTGTTATAGGGCCTACTGGAAACTTTGATGGAGAGATACAGGCTAATATATTAATAATAAATGGTATGGCTAAAGGAAAATTTAATATTAAAAGTTTACATATTAGAAAAGAAGGTTTATTACAAGGTCGTGCAAAATATGATGTTATAGTAGTTGACTCAGGCGGAAAAATTCAGGGTGAACTTGGGATTAATAAGCAAAGCAAATTAACAAATAGCAAAAACAATAAAGAAAAAAACACTTCTTCAAAAGAAAAAAACTCAAATAATCAATCTAAGGTAACTTAGCAACTAACACCTTCAAAGCCTCCTTTAATCCATTCTAAAGCTCTTATTCCTTCAGGAGGATTAACGCATTCTGCTTTAAAAAATTCTATATCAACTAATTTAGTTCTTTTTTCATTCTTATCCCATTTTGTAACTCCTATAGCCATATCCTGAATAGCTTGATGGCCATTACCTAATGCCATTTCAGCCATACCACTTGGAGTTTCCCATTTTAATCCTTTCATTATCTTAATAACTTCTTCAGTTGAAGGAAAACTAGAGTTTTCTTTATAAGCTTGGTCATAAGCTTTTTTTAGAAATAAGGCAGCCATAGCACCTTTATGCATAGGTTGAGTGGTCATTTTTATACCAAGGTCTTCTTTTAATTTTTCTTTGAACCATTTAGCTAAAATCGTATCAGGTGCTAAGTCACCATGTGGACCTCTAGCTCCTACAATTACACCCTCAGGCATATTTCTACCTAAAGAGGGTAATACATGATCACCTGCACTCAAAAAAACTTTGCTATTTCTAAAAAGGCCTCTTGTGGATGCTTGAATTATAAATGACTCAAGGTCTCCTCCCCACATACTACTATGTATTAAATCAGGTTTTGAAACCATAATAGCAGAAATTTCGCTACCATATTGTCCAGATAAAAATTTAGGGAATTGTTCTGAGACAATTTTTGTTCCAGGAAAAAAAACATCAATAGAACCTTTAAAATCTGCCCATGAGTCTTGTCCCCAAGCATAGTTTTGATTTATAGCAGCAATTTTTTTTGGTACTATGCCTTTTCTTTTTAAATACAATGCTCCAGCAATATTATCCATAGCTGCGTGCGGTCCAGTTCTGAAAACATACTTATAGCTTGCTTCTTCAAAAACACGAGGTGTTCCGCAATCAATTAAAATAGTTAATTGTTTGAGTTCATCTGCAACAGCTGGTATAGCTAAACAATCACCAGAAGAAATATAGCCCATTACTATATCTACATTCTGCCTTTGAACCATATTTCTAAATTCAGAGACCTGTTTTGTGGCTCCTCCAGCTTCATCAATAAAAAAATAAGAAACTTTTTTTCCTCCTATTCCAGGAGTATTATATGGTTCAGGAACTTTTCCTTCATTAATTGCATTAAACATAAATTCTAAGCCTTGTTTTAAAGGTATACCAAAGCTTGATGCAGCTCCTCCAGACAAAAAAGTAGAAATTCCAATTTTTATTTCATCTTTAGCTGAAGCTTGTTTAATAAATATTATTGATAATATTATTAAAAATAATTTTTTTATTTTAGACAATTTTTTCTCCTTTCACATAGAAATATGATATATATAATATATAAATTAAATTAAATAATCTATAAGATTGGAGAAAAAACATGATTAAACTTATAACTTTCTGTTTAGCATTATTGTTTGCAGTTAGTGTTCAAGCAGACACTACAGATGCTAAGTGGAAAAATATTATAGAACTTAAAAAAACAGGAGATC
>MDSW01094218.1_pt1 | contig 11467 bp, 9 predicted proteins | sample 811171 | NCBI WGS metagenome assembly MDSW01 (sample SAMN05326641, study PRJNA326480) | marine metagenome | isolation source: seawater | place: Atlantic Ocean: North West | collected 2012
GCAAATTTTGCGAATGCATTAAATTATATTATGTTATTAAGATTAAAAAATAAAGAACACTTAATTGTTGATGAATTTAAGTTCAAATGCTCTATTGGTAAAAAAGGACTAAAATCAAAAAAAGTTGAGGGTGATCATTGTACTCCAATAGGAGTTTTTAATATTGGTAAGGTTTACTATCGACCAGATAGAGTTAAAAAACCAAACACAATTTTAAAGACCAAGACAATTACAAAAAATATGGGTTGGTGCGACGACCCGAATAATAAAAATTATAATAGAGAAATTGTTTTAAATAAAAAGAATATAGGTGAAAAACTTTTTAGAAAAGATAATGCTTATGATATTTTAATTGTTATAGAGTATAATACAAACAAAACAAAGCCATTTAAAGGAAGTGCAATTTTTATTCATTTAACAAAAAATTATGATCCTACCAAAGGCTGCATAGCTTTAAAAAAAAATGATTTATTAATATTATTAAAAATAATAAATAAAAATTCGAAAATCAAAATTTCTTAACTTCTTGCACCAAATATTTTTGAGCCTATTCTTATAAATGTTGAACCTTGTTTTATAGCGTCCATATAATCATCAGACATGCCCATACTTATATCTTTTAAACCTAAATTTTCTGATAATTCTCTCATTTTTATAAAATATGGATTAGAGTCATTATCAAATGGGGGTATACACATTAGCCCAATTATATTTAATTTAAATTCCTCAATACATCTTTTATAGAAGTTTTCTAAATTACTAATTTCAATACCACCTTTTTGTGCCTCGTCACCAATGTTGACTTGAATAAAAATTTTAGGTTTAAAATTTTTTTTTATTTGCTCGTCAGCTATCTTGCTTGCCAACTTAAGATTATCTAGGGAATGTATATAATCAAATAGGGGTAACACAAATTTAACTTTATTAGTTTGCAATTTGCCTATTAGATGTAAATTAATCTTTGGAAAGTCTTGTTTAATACTTATCCATTTCTCCATTGCTTCTTGTACTTTATTTTCACCAAAATCAGTGTGCCCTTCATTAATAACGGGCAATATATGGCTAATTGGGAAAGTTTTGGTAACAGCAACTAATTTAATTTTTTTTTTACCTATAATTTCTTGCTTTATTAAATTAAAATTTTTTACTACGTTTTCCATATGTTTAAATTTATTTACTATTATATAGACAAATTTAACAGAGATGAAATCTATAAATTAAATAAATCAATAAATATAATATACAGAAATTATTCAAATAAATTTAATACAAAAGAAATTTTAGAATTAGTTGCTTTTTGTAAAAAACAAGGAAGAAAAGTTTACATATCTAATAACCTAAAATTGGCTTTAAGATTCAATTTTAATGGAATTTACATTCCTTCTTTTAAAAAAGTATTAAATTATAAAAATATCACAAAAAAAAATTTTGAGATAATAGGATCTGCACATAATATTATAGAAGTTATTAACAAAGAGAAACAAGGCTGTACTAAGATTTTTTTAAGTCCGATATTTAAAACCAAGAAAAATAGAAATTATTTAGGAGTTACTAAATTCAATATAATTAGATTAATCGCAAAAAAAGATATCATTTCTTTAGGTGGTATAAACAGTGAAAATATTAAATATTTAAAAATGTGCAGAGTAGAAGGTTTTGCAGGAATATCTTGGATAAAAAAAAACGGCCCAAGTATATATACTGGGCCGTTTTAAATTTAGTAAAAAATCAAATTAGAACGCAAGTCCTAAAGCAATTTCTGTTACTTGTGAGTCGCTTGCATCTTCATCAAATGAAGGATTTGTTACATCCATTTGATAAGCTTTTATTGACATACCACCCATTGAATATGCAACCTGAATTGCATCAATCTCTTGGTCTACGTCAGGTACTCCTGCAGTAGTATCAGCCTGTGCATCATATGTTTCTTCTGATTCTGTGTAAGAAACTGACAAGTTGTCATTTACGTTAAATGCAATACCAATTTGATGACCTTCTTGGAAACCAGCTGCTGTTCTAAGTACTTTAGCAGCAGTTGTTGCTTCTGCTGTACCTGTAACACCTGAGTCAATGTAGAACTCTGAGTAACCAACAGATACTGGACCAAATGAGTATTTAGCATACCATACACCGTTGAACTCATCTCTTACTGCATCAACACCTGCTGCAGATGTTCTGTTGTTTTCTCTTTCAGCACCGTAGATACCAAATTTGAAAGCATCATAAGCGATAGTTATACCAGCTTCTGTTCCAGAACCGTAAGTTCCGCCACCTGGTACACCACCATCACCTGTCTCAGTGTCATTTGCATCTGATGCATAACCTAGGTCTAGTGTAACTTGTGCACCACCTAAATCAAACGTCGGAGATGTATATGTTATGTGGTTATTGTCCATAAAGTCACCAACTTTGTTTTGCGTAACAGTAGATGTAATATCTGAAATCTGTTCGTAAACTTGTGGAACTTCTTCATCGTATTTGTAGTGAGCTGCACCGCTGTGGTTACCCATTAAGAACGAACCCATTGAAGGTGTCGAAATTGTAATGTAACCAGACGTTAAGTCAGTCTGCTTGTCTGTTGTAGCTGTAGTTACAGAAAACGTTGTTCCGTTATCTAACTCACCACCACCTGTAAAAGCAACGTCTTTGTCAGTACCGATACCTCTACCAGATGTATTTGATGCTGCAGCAGCTGTACCATGTTTTAAAGTGATGTTAACACCACCAGAAACACTAAGCTCTCCAGCATGAGCTGATACTGCTACTAACGAACCTGCTAGTGCTGTAAGCCCAATTTTCTTAAAATTATTCATAAAGTACTCCTTTTGTTTATATTCATATGAATGAATGCTTTTTAGCAAAAAATTAGATTAAAACCCCTAGAATCATCACTAAATATACATTTTTTGATAATGTGTGATATAAAAGTCACAATTAAAATACTGGATTTTGCTATATTTTGCTATATTTCATGGGTTTTATATCTTTAAACCGATTTTTTATGATTAAATTTAAGTTCTTAAATATATTTTTGAGTTTTATAATTCTAGTAAGTCTTAATTCATGTGGAATTTATAAAAGAGCCGACGTTAAAGATGTTCCTGTTAACGTTGATGATAGAACAAGAAAAAATATTCAAGAGGGAAGAGGTATAAGATTTGGGAAAGGCGCAACAAGAGGTGGGGATTTTGATTTTGCTTCATCCAATCCATTATGGAGGGCATCAATAGAAATATTTGATTTTGTACCTTTGACAAATGCAAGTTATTCAGGCGGAATAATTATTACAGATTGGTTCTCAGCTGAAAACAAAGATTCTGAGAGCACAAGAGATCTCAAAATAACTGTAAAATTTCTGACTAATGAAATAAGAGCAGATGCTGTAGAGGTGATACTTTTTGAAAAAATTTGCAAAAATAATGATTGTAGTACTAATAAAATTAAATCCAAATTGGAGAAAGAAATCAAACTTGCAATTTTAAAAAAAGCAACTTTGATGGAAAAAGAAGGTTTCGATAAATACTACGAAGAAAAAGGGAAAAATAAAGCCAAAACGCTTCGTAGCCGTTAACAGATGTTTATTATTTTTGAATAAATTTTGTGGAAAGATATAATTTTAAAATAGTCGAAGAAAAGTGGCAAAAATTCTGGCATAAAAATAATTTTTTTAAAACAGATTTAGATAAAAATAAAAAGAAATTTTATTGTCTTGAAATGTTTCCATATCCATCTGGTAAAATTCACATGGGGCATGTTAGAAACTATACAATTGGAGATGTGCTGGCTAGGTATAAAACACTTCAAAATTATAATGTTCTTCACCCTATGGGATGGGACTCTTTTGGGATGCCGGCAGAAAATGCCGCAAAAGAGAATAACTTAGATCCTAAGGGTTGGACAGAAAAGAATATATCTGTAATGAAATCACAATTGAAAAAATTAGGACTATCAATAGACTGGGATAGAGAGATTTCTACATGTTCTCCAGATTACTATAAACACCAACAGCTATTTTTTTTAGAACTCTACGATAAAGGATTAGTTTACAAGAAAGAAAACTACGTAAATTGGGACCCTATAGATCAAACAGTGCTAGCAAATGAACAAGTAATTGATGGCAAAGGATGGAGGTCAGGCGCAACTGTTGAGAGAAAAAAATTAAGTCAATGGTTTTTTAGGATTTCGAAATTTTCAGACGAACTGTTATTAGGTCTAGATAAACTTGATAAATGGCCAAACAAAGTGAAAGTCATGCAAAAAAATTGGATTGGAAAATCTTATGGATGTGAAATTGACTTTAAAATTGAGGGAAACAAATCAATAAAGAATATCAAATGTTTCACTACTCGACCTGATACATTATTTGGTTTTTCATTTTTAGGGATTTCAGCAGATCACCCTATTTCAAAATTTTATGAGAAAGATGAAGAGTTTCAAAAATTTAAACAAGATTGTTCTAAAACAGGAACTACAGAAGAGTCCATTGCTCAGGCAGAAAAAATTGGATTTAAAACTGATTTAATTGCAGTAAACCCTTTTGATAAAAATATAAAAGTTCCAGTTTATTTTGCGAACTTTGTATTAATGGATTATGGTTTTGGTGCAGTTTTCGGATGTCCGGCTCACGATCAGAGAGATTTTGAATTTGCAAAAAAGTACAATTTACCGATAAAAACTGTTGTAAAACCAAAAGATTTTAAGGGTAACTTTAAGGTAAATGAAGAAGCTTATGTTGGGGATGGTGTAATGATTAATTCATCATTTTTAGATGGATTAAATTCTCCAAGTGATGCGATTTCTAAAGCTATTGAAGAGATTGAGGAGAGGAAATCTGGAAAGAAAAAAATTAATTTTAGGTTAAAAGATTGGGGAATTTCTAGACAAAGATATTGGGGTTGTCCAATACCTATTGCTTATGACGATCAAGGAAATTATATACGTGTGCCTGTGGATCAGCTGCCAATTAAATTACCAGAAAATATAAATCTTAAAACTAAGGGAAATCCTTTAGATCACCAAGAAGAATGGAAAACGATTAAAATTGAGGATAAAAACTACAAATTAGAAACAGACACACTTGATACTTTTGTGGATTCATCTTGGTATTACCTTCGTTTTTGTTCTCCAACCAATGAAAAATATGGATACGATATTGATGAAATTAAATATTGGATGCCTGTAGATCAATATATTGGTGGAGTTGAGCATGCAATTTTGCACTTGCTCTACTCAAGATTTTTTATGTTAGCTCTTAATTATCAAAATAAAGAGTTTATTAGTAAGGAACCTTTTGAAGGATTATTTACACAAGGTATGGTTTGTCATGAAACTTATAAAGATGAAAATAACAATTGGTTAAATCCCGATGAAGTATTTTCTGAAGATGGAAAAAATTTTTTTACAAATGATAATAAAAAAGCAAAAGTTATTGTTGGACCATCAGAGTCAATGTCAAAATCGAAAAAGAACGTTATTGATCCAGAAAAAATTATTGAAAACTATGGGGCAGATGCTGTGAGACTTTTTATTCTGTCTGACAGTCCTCCAGAGAAAGATATACAATGGTCAGAACAAGGGATGGTTGCATCTTACAAATTTATTAATAAATTTTGGATTCTTCATAATAAAATTCTAGAAAAACTAAAACTGAATAAAAAAGGTTTGGATCACAATGAACTTGATATTTTTACAAATAAATTAATTCAAAAAATCACATTTAATTTAGAAAAATTTAATTATAATGTAATTGTCGCTAACATATATGAAACATACAATTTCTTGATTAAAGAAATAGAGAAAGATTACAAAGCTGAAGTTCTAAAAGAAAATTATTTAAAAATCTTAACCTTAATAATGCCTGTAATGCCTCATATAATATCTGAAGCAGTAAAAGATTTAAATCATACAAAAAAAATTGAATGGCCTAAAGCAGATGCAAAATACTTGGAAGAAAAATTTGTAAATATTGTTATTCAAATAAATGGCAAGAAAAAATCACTTATTAAAATAAAAAAAGATTTAAAAGACAGCGAAGTTATTAACAAAATAAAGAAAGATGAAAAAATATCAAATATTTTAAGTGATAAAAATCTATTAAAGCATATTATAGTAAAAAATAGATTAGTTAACTTTATTGTAAAATGAAAAAAATATTATTAATTTTTCCTTTATTATTAATAATTAGTTGCGGATACACACCATTATATTCATCGAAGGATAGTAATTATAAAGTAATAAGTTTTAAAAAAAATATTAATAATAATCTTACAAACTATATTGAGAATAGTATAAGTGTACTCTCTAATGAAAATGCAAATAAAAATTTAAATATTATTTTTGATTTTAAAGAAGATATTTCAGTTATTTTAAAAGACTCTAAAGGAAATCCTTCAAGAAATAGGTTAAAAATAAACATAGATTTATCTCTTTTGGATGAAAATCAGAAATTAATTTCCTCAAAAAACTTTGAAGAGAACTTCGAGTATAATGTTAATGATAATAAATTTAATTTAAGACAATACGAAAAAAATCTAAAACAAAACTTAGTAGAGGAAATTACTAAACAAATACTACTATATTTAGCTAATGTTAAATGATTATAAAAAGCTTTGAAATAGATAAAAAAAAAATTTCAGAATTTAAGGTCTTTCTAATTTATGGTGAAAATGAAGGTTTAAAAAAAGAGATAATTAATAAAATTAAAAAAAATCACAGCGGAAAAGAAGTAAAATACGATGAGACTCAGGTCTTAAAAAATACAACTGAATTTTATAATCAAATTAAAAATAATTCATTGTTTGAAGAGAAAAAAATTTTTTTACTCGAAAGATGTACAGACAAAATATCAGAAACAGTCATGGAAATATGTGAAGATGTTACAGAAGACTTAATAATAATTAATTGCGGTTTGCTTGAAAAAAAATCTAAACTAAGAAAAAATATTGAAGATTCAAAAAAAGCTGTAATAATACCAACTTACAAAGACAACTCTCAATCTTTAATAAATATTGCAAATACTTTCTTCAAAGAAAAAAAAATAAACATCTCCCATGAGACATTAAATTTATTGGTCAGCAGATGTAATGGTGACAGGGGATTTCTTAAGCTAGAACTAGAAAAAATATCAAATTATTTGTCAGATAAAAGAATTATATCCCTAAAGGAAATCTCTACACTAACTAATTTATCTGAAAATTACAGTGCTTCAGAATTAGTTGATGCATCTCTAAGTAAGAATGTGAAAAAAACTTGTCAAATGTTGGTCGAAAACAATTACTCTAATGAGGATACATTTTTGATTTTAAGAGTATTTCTACAAAAAACAAAAAAAATATTAAGTCTTTTAGAAAATCTTAATACTGAAAAAAGCATAGAAAGAGTAATATCAAAATATAAACCTGCAATATTTTGGAAAGATAAACCTATTATTGAAAAACAACTTAAAATCTGGTCTTTAGAAGCAGTAAAAAACTTAATTTACAAAATAAATGATATAGAAACGAAAATTAAAAAAGATAATTCGTTAGGTTTAATTTTGATGAAAAATTTTATTTACGAGATAATAAGCAAGAAAACTAGTAACTCTTCTTTATTGACTCAATAATCCTATTTAATTGGTCTAATTCTTTATAATTAAAAATTATTGAGCCTTTATTATTTTTTTTGTTTTTTATCTCTACATTCATGCCAATTATTTCCATCAAGTTTTGCTCTAGTATCTTAATGTTCGGATCTTTGTTTCTGGAAAATAGTTTTCTAGGTGTTTTATATGTTCTAACAAGATTTTCAGTTTGTCTTACTGATAATCTTTTTGAAATGATTTTTTTTGAGATTAACAAACAATTTTCTAAACCAACCAAAATTTTTGCATGACCTGGCGAAATTTTATTTTCTTTGACAAGATTGCTTACTTCTTGGGGTAAAGTAAGTAACCTCAAAGAATTAGCTATATGGCTTCTGCTCTTACCAATAAATTTAGCAACTTGTTCCTGATCGTAAGAGAATTCATCAATTAATCTTTTGTAACCCTCGGCTTCCTCTATTGCATTTAAATCGTGTCTTTGAACATTTTCAACTATTCCAAATTCCAATGCTTTTTTATCGTCAGCATCTATGACTACAATTGGAACTTCATGAAGTCCAGCCTTCTGTGCAGCAAGCCATCTTCTTTCGCCTGCTATAATTTCGTACTTACTGGTACCATCGGCGACTCTTACTATTATTGGCTGAATAATACCTCTCGATTTAATGGAGTCAGTCAATTCATTCAAACTGCTTTCATTAAAACTTTTTCTTGGTTGATATTTATTTCTTCTAAGATCGCTAACATTAGCTTTTGTACGGGTAGATACTTTGCCCTCTCCTATTAAAGAGGACAATCCTCTTCCTAATCCTTTTTTATTTTTAAAGTTGATCATGCTGCAGACTCAAAACTCTCTTCTTGAGCTAAAAACTCTTCTGTAAAATTTATATAGGACTTGCTACCAGGACAAGACTTGTCATAAAATATCACTGGCATTCCATGTGAAGGTGCCTCTGATAATCTTACATTTCTTGGAACGACATTTTTATAAACTTTTTGTTTAAAATAATTTCTTGCCTCAATCTCAACCTCCCCAGAAAGTTTATTTCTCTTGTCGTACATTGTTAAAAGAATGCCTCTAATTAATAAATCTGGGTTCAGTCCTATTTTAATTCTGTCAATTGTTTTTATTAGTTGAGTTATGCCTTCTAAGGCGAAAAATTCTGTTTGGAGTGGCACTAAAAGTGAGTGAGAAGCTACTAAGGCCATTACAGTCAACAAATTAAGGGATGGGGGGCAGTCTATAAGCACATAATCATATGAGCCCCTAGAATTGTTTAAATATGCGGCTAATCTCTCCTTCAAAATATAAGCTCTTCTGACATCGTCAGCAGTTTCAACCTCTAGACCGGATAAATCCACATTTGAAGTGATTATATCGAGGTTAGAAAATTTTGTTTTTGAAATTGCATGTTCAATTAATTTTGTGCCAGTTAATATCTTGTAAATTGAATTAGATGTTTGGTCTGCATTAGACAATCCAAGACCTGTTGTGGCATTTCCTTGAGGATCAAGATCTATTACTAAAATTTTTTTTTTTTTTAGAGAAAGCCCAGCCGCCAAATTAATTACAGTTGTAGTTTTGCCAACTCCACCCTTTTGATTTATTATTGAAATAATTTTTTCTTTCATAATTTTTTTAAATTACTTATTTTTACGATCACAGAATTTATATCTGTTAAACTTTCTATGATTTCATAATCAAACATCCATAAATTTAAACATTCATTAATCATCCTTTTTCCACTTTTGCCTAAAAAAAGTATTAGTCTGTTATAATGAACAAAATTCTTTTCTATTAATTCTAAAATTGTTTGAAGAGGCTTAAATGCTCTAGCTACTATTATATCTGCTTCTAAGTCCTTCTCTTGAAAAATGTTTTTTTGTTTTACATCGGCATTTAATTTAAAATGCCTTATCATTTTTCTTAAGAAATTACTTTTCTTTTGACTTTTTTCATAAAGGTAAAACTTAATTTTAGATCCTTTTTCCTTAAATATAATTGCTAAAACAATACCAGGTAGGCCTGATCCAGATCCTAAATCTATGCATGATTTAGTATTATTATCAATAATATCAATGATTTGAGCTGAATCTATTATATGTCTTTTGATTGATTCTTTCTCTGTAGACTTGCTAATAAGATTAATTTTTTTGTTCTCGCTCAATAATAAAGACCTGAATTCCTCTAAAGCAGGAAATGTTTCACGTGAAACGTTTAATGTTTCTAATTGAGAATATTTTTTTAGAATTGATTCGATCAAGCTATATGCTTAATAGACTTTCTTTTTAGATGTGACAATAGAATAAATACAGCTGCAGGAGTAATTCCATCTATTCTCAGAGCCTGACCCATTGTTTTTGGCCTAATTTGCTTAAATTTAGACTTAACTTCGTTGGACAGACCTGAAAAACTGTCATAATTAATATCAGATGGTATTTGAAGACTTTCGTCTCTTTTAAAAGCTAAAATATCAGCATTTTGTTTCTTCATGTAACCTTTATAGTGAGCATTAATTTCAACCTGCTCCACAATTTCACTACTATAATCACCTATTTCAGGCCAAATATCCTTGATTTTATTGAATTTTACCCCTTTTTGAGCTAAGACAGAGTTTGCTGACCTAAAAACTCCATCTTTTGCGATTTTAACTCCGTGTTTTTCTGCCTCTGACGGTGATATCTTCAATTCATCCATTTTTTTATTCAGTTTTTCCAATTTTATTGATTTATCCTCAAACAATTTCTTCCTTTCTGATTTAACTAAATTAAATTTAATACCAATAGGGGTCAGTCTTAAATCAGCGTTATCGCATCTTAAGGATAGTCTGTATTCCGCTCTTGAGGTAAACATCCTATAAGGCTCAGCAACTCCCTTTGTAACTAAATCGTCTATCATCACCCCTATATATGCTTGAGACCTATCGAGAATTAATGGTTCTTTATTCATGACTGACAATGCTGCATTTGCTCCTGCAATTAAACCTTGAGCTGCAGCTTCTTCATAGCCAGTTGTGCCATTGATTTGACCAGCTAAGTAAAAGTTTTTTATCTTCTTTGTCTCTAATGTTAAAAAAAGTTCCCTAGGATCAACATAATCATACTCTATTGCGTACCCTGGTCTTAGTATTTTGACGTTTTCTAAACCATTGATATTATGACATATTTCTTGTTGTAGTTCAGCTGGAAGTGAGGTTGAAATTCCATTTGGATACACTGTCTTATCTTCAAGACCTTCGGGTTCTAAGAATATTTGATGTCTTATTTTGTCCCTAAATTTAAAAATTTTGTCTTCTATTGAAGGGCAGTATCTTGGTCCTACACCTTTTATGCTACCCGAATACATTGCACTTCGCTTAATATTTTTAGAAATTAGATCGTGGACTTTTTCATTGGTGTAAGTAATTCCGCAACTAATTTGTTTGTTAATATTTTTTTTTGTTAAGAAAGAGAAATAAGATACTTCTTCATCTGGATGTTGTTCCTCTAAATTTGAATAATTAATCGTATTACCATCTAACCTAGGTGGCGTCCCTGTTTTTAACCTTCCTATTTTAAAATTATATTTTTGTAACTGCTCGCTTAATCCAGTAGTAGGTTTTTCATTATATCTTCCTGCAGGAGATCTTTTATCACCTATATGTATCATTCCATTCAAAAAAGTCCCTGTCGTAAGTATTACCTTATTAGAATAAATTTCTTTACCAGAGGATGTTAATATACCATTTATATTGTTTTTACTAAAAATAAATTCGATTACAGAGTCCGAAAATATGCTTAAATTACAGTAGTTTGCAAGTTTTTCTTGCATATATTTTTTATATAACGATCTATCACTTTGAGTACGTGGACCTCTAACAGCTGGTCCTCTGCTTCTATTTAAAA
>MDSW01174741.1_pt1 | contig 11467 bp, 9 predicted proteins | sample 811171 | NCBI WGS metagenome assembly MDSW01 (sample SAMN05326641, study PRJNA326480) | marine metagenome | isolation source: seawater | place: Atlantic Ocean: North West | collected 2012
CATTTCCCAGCGGCCCTTTGCTTGGGTTCGACACAATATTATCTGCCAGTGGTACCTGCCCTACTCCGCTTGTTTCCACCACCTCTCTCAAATCAATCTCACACCCTGCTGTCCCCACGACATGTCCAACAATTGCAGAAACCGCTCGTTTTCTTTCAACACAAAACCGCCAATCTCCCGAAATCTCCTGAACATCCTGAATTTCAGGATCAGGATGACCCCGCTGAATTCCCCAATCTTTTCCAATCTGTTCATTCTGACTTCCCTGTTTGTGCTGTTGTTTTTTTGAGAGAGCAGCCGAGATCTTCAGTCGTACATGAGCCCAGGTCGGGGCTTTTTCAAATTTGCTCTCTCTCACCAGCACTCCTAACGCCCGCCCCGCCTCGGCAGCCAACTGCAACCGCCGAAACTCACGACTACTCACGTTGGACATACAACTCCAAACAGCCCCCACCGCCGGACAACGTAGCACCTGATCCAATGCCCAATACAAATCTTTTCTGCTTTCAGGCGTAACTATCATTACCTGCTCCAGCGAAATCCCCAAAGCTGCCGCGGCCGGTGGATAAAATCTTCGATCATTATCAAAAACAACTAACACACCTCCTGTCCTATTCGCTTTATCAACACTCCTTTTTGTATCAGGCAAGGTTTCTACAAATCTCGAATCATCACCCGACAACATCTGCCCAGCAAACCACAGCCCCAGTAGTGCCACACCTCCTCCCTGCAACGCCCCTAAGCATTCCAGTAACATCCCCTGCCGCAAACCACCTCCCGGTAAAATTGCATCTAACTGAGGCCAGCCGGTCGAAAACAAACGTTCCTCCAAACCACCTGACACTTCGGTAACCCCACCGCCCTGCTCCATTTCCAAATCACTCTGTTGTTCGCATGTATCTGCTGCCAGCGAAACGGAAAGGTGGTTACGAACTAGCAAATCATGTATCCGCTGAACTGCCGCACCGGCTGCCGAAGTGATATCCAAACCTGATTTTGCTCTAGACATGGAAGAAGCTGTAATTTTGTAAGGTGAAGTAAAAGGGTGAGTGGCAAAGCTCTCCAGATAGTGTACACGCGTACACTACTCAGTCAATAGTTCGGCGCATTTTTTTTCCAACTTCAGTGAAAACACCATAAAATCCAACCAATTAAATCAACAGTTGCCCATATTCTCTATCATTAATGCCCGATAAAATAAGTCATTACCTACCAATCCCCCCAAAAAGGGACCTCTCATGGTTCGCACTCGCTTTGCCCCCAGCCCGACCGGATATCTGCATATTGGCGGAGTTCGTACAGCACTATTTAACTGGCTCTTTGCACGAAAACACGGAGGCCAATTTATCCTTCGTATCGATGACACGGACCAAAGTCGTAACGTGGAAGAAGCATTGGAACCAATCCTCAACGGATTCCGCTGGCTAGGAATCGACTGGGACGAAGGCCCTGAAATCAACGGCCCGCATGCCCCTTACTTTCAGTCACAACGAACCGACAAATATCAGGCTGCCGTCGAGCAAATGCTTGCTAACGGCACTGCCTACAAAGACTACAGCCGCCCTGAAGAAATCCAGGCAGAACGTGAAGCCGCGCAGATTGAAAAACGAACTTTCGTCTACAGTCGCAACTGGATGGCGAAAACCGATGACCAAGCAAAGGCCTTCGAAGCGGAAGGGCGTTCGGCGGTCGTCCGCTTAAAGATGCCTCGAGAGGGAATTTGTCTGATCCCCGACCTGATTCGCGGCGACGTTGAATTCGAATGGGCTCACGAACAGGATATGGTTATTCAAAAAGCAGATGGCACCTGCCTATACCATCTTGCCAGTGTTGTTGATGACGCCGCTTTGGAAATCACTCACGTCATCCGCGCCGAAGAACATCTTTCCAATACTCCCCGACAAATCTTCATCGCTCAAAGCCTCGGATACACACTCCCTCAGTACGCTCACCTACCTTACGTAGCTGAACCAGGAAGCAAAAACAAACTGAGCAAACGAAAAATACCTAAATACCTCAAAAATCAGGATTTCAAGAAACTATACGATCACGGAGAACAAATTGCCACTCGCTGCGGACGTGAACTAAGCGAAGACACCTTCAATCCAGTCATCGTCGATTTCTACCGTGACATCGGATTCCTTCCCCATGCCGTCGTCAACTATCTCCTCCTGCTAGGCTGGTCACTTGACGGGGAAACTGAAGAATTCACCACCCAACAAATGATTGAAGCTTTTTCACTCGAACGAGTTGTCAAAAGCCCTGCCAGTTTTGACCCCACCAAACTGACTGCCTTCCAACAACGGGAAATGGATAAGCTGGAGCTCAAGAAAAAGACAGCTCTGTGCCTCCCTTATCTCCAGCAGGCCGGACTGCTGGAGTCCCCTCCCGACTGCGAATCCGGCCCATTCATCAACAACATCATCGAGGCAACAGAGAATCGAATCACCGTCGCCGGAGACATACTCGATTACGACGATTTCTTTACAGCAGATGAATCACTCACCTATGATCCTAAAGCATTCGCCAAGCGACTAGTTCATACCGAGGGGGCTCAAGAACTACTAGCTGAATTCCGAGACACAATAAGCAACCTTGTTGAATTCAGTGCCGAATCGGTCGAACAAACCATGCGAGAGATCGTAGAAGACAGAGAAATCAAATTCGGTGAGATCATTCATCCGGTACGTGTTTCCACGACAGGCAAACCAGTCGGATTTGGCTTGTTTGAAACACTCGCCATCCTCGGTCAGGAACGATGCATCCGCCGCATAAACCTCGCTTTAGACGCCGCAAAAAACTACTCCCCCCCTACCGAAAATGAGTAACACCGACCAACCACACGAGGAATTGCCATATTCAGAACAATTCCATTCGGTTTAGAATCGAGTTGCTAGCCCACTCCCTTTTCATCAATGCCCCATTCAGCAGATCACCATGACCACTGACAATCAAAGTCCGGAACATCCCGAATCAGAAGAGCGACAAAAAAACTTTGTCGAACAAATTGTGGAAGCGGACCTGGCAGCCAATACTCATGCCGGACGAGTACACACTCGATTCCCTCCCGAGCCTAATGGCTATTTACATATAGGCCATGCGAAGAGTATCTGCCTAAACTTTGGAATTGCACAAAACTACAACGGCCAATGCAATCTCAGGTTTGACGACACAAATCCTGCCAAAGAAGACACCGAATACGTCGACTCCATTAAAGAGGATGTGCAATGGCTGGGGTTCGAATGGGACGGTATCTATTTCGCATCCGATTACTTCCAGCAACTATATGACCTGGCGGTCCAGCTCATTCAGGACGGCAAGGCATACGTCTGTAGCCTCTCGCCGGAGGAAACCAAAGAATACCGTGGTGGATGGGACGGTGCAGGAAAAGACAGCCCTTATCGCAACCGCAGTATCGAGGAAAACCTTGATCTTTTTGCACGCATGAAGGCCGGCGAGTTTGCCGATGGGGAACACACTCTGCGAGCCAAAATCGATATGGCCTCACCGAACATGAACATGCGAGACCCGGCCATGTACCGCATCAAACACGTCCACCACCATCGCACGGGTGACCAGTGGTGCATCTATCCGATGTACGATTTCGCGCACGGCATATGTGACTCGATCGAAAAAATCACTCACTCAATCTGCACACTTGAGTTCGAACACCATCGACCACTTTACGACTGGTTCCTGGACGAACTGGACATCTTTCGGTCCCGACAATACGAATTTGCACGTCTCAATATCACGCACACCGTCATGAGCAAGAGGCGACTTCTCGAGTTGGTTGAAAACGATTACGTTCAGGGCTGGGACGACCCACGCATGCCAACCATCAGCGGACTTCGACGACGGGGCTATACGCCCGAAGCCATTCGACAGTTTTGCACACGCATCGGTGTCACGAAACAGAATTCGACTCACGACATATCTTGGCTGGAGGATTCGCTACGTGCCCAACTCAACAAAGAGGCACAACGTCGTGCTGCCGTCCTCAGACCACTGAAAGTGATCATCGACAATTTTCCTGAAGGACATGTCGAGATGATGGAAGCCGTGAATAATCCGGAAGACCCATCAGCCGGCACCCGACAAATTCCATTTACAAGGGAACTCTACATCGAGCAAACCGACTTCATGGAAGAGCCTCCTAAGAAGTTTTTTCGACTGGGACCAGGACGGGAAGTTCGACTTCGCTATGGATTCTTTATCACTTGCCATGAGGTGATCAAGGATGACGAAGGCAGGATAACCGAATTGCGGTGTACTTATGATCCGGAGACAAGAGGCGGTCAGGCACCTGATGGGCGGAAAGTCCGTGGCACCATCCACTGGGTCTCTGCAAACCACGCTGTCGACGCGGAAATCAGACTTTACGACCACTTGTTCGAAACTCAAAATCCAAGCGATGTTGAGCAGGGTAAATCCTATCTGGATAATATAAATCCCAATTCACTCGAAGTGCTTAGCAATTGCAAGCTCGAACCATCACTGGCCGATGCACAGCCCGGTGAACGTTTCCAGTTTGAAAGACTCGGGTATTTCTGCGTTGATTCACAGGCAAGCAATTCAAACAAACCCGTATTTAATCGCAGCGTAACGCTTAGGGACACGTGGGCCAAAATGCAACGAAAAGGTTAGATACAGTTTCATGAACGCCCCGCACGTCACGCCCGATGCTCAGTCAACCAGCGCCCGCAATGTTTCGGTAAGTGCTCCGACACGTCTGCATTTCGGCTTGCTCGCCTTTGGAAATCAGGAGGGACGCAACTTTGGTGGCGTGGGGCTGATGCTAAAAAAACCTCGTGTTAAAGTCAAAGCGAAAGCGAGCTCTACTTTTAGTACTACTGGAATTTATGCCGAACGGCTGGCCGAGTTCGCCGAAATGTGGCGAGCATATACTAAAGCCGAGCAATTGCCTAACTGCACATTAAAGGTCACTCAAGCGCCACCTCAACATGTCGGTCTGGGACTTGGCACTCAATTAGGCCTCTCAACAGCCGAGGCGTTGCAACGCTTTTCGAGTGACTCTGGCTTCTCCGCCATGGAGCGAGCTATTGTGGTCAACCGTGCTGCCCGTAGTGCCGTTGGAACATACGGTTTTGAATTTGGAGGATTGATCGTTGAACGCGGGCGATTACCAAATGAACGAATTTCACCTTTGGAGTGTCGCATGGAGTTCCCCAAGAAATGGCGGATTGCTCTTGTGCGTCCGGAAGGTGCTAGCGGCCTGTCGGGCGAATCCGAATCAAAAGCGTTTACTGACATCCCTCCAGTTTCTCAACGTACAACAGACAATTTGCTCGACATCATCCAATCTCAGTTACTCCCCGGACTGACTGCTCACGACTTCAACCAGACCACCGAAGCGATTGAATCCTACGGGCGTCTGGCCGGCAGTTGTTTTGAAGCTGTTCAAGGTGGCCCTTATAACGGACGGGTACTCAACAACCGGGTTGCTTGGCTCAAAGATCTGGGGGCTCGAGGCGTGGGACAAAGCAGTTGGGGACCGACGCTGTTTTGTTTTTTTGATTCCAAAGAAGCCGCGAAACAATTCCGACGCAACGTCCCTAATGACGAGTCTGGCCAAAAATTGATCATCGACATCGTGAAGCCTGACAATCGAGGTGCCGTCATCGGTTACAGCTAACAACTAGCAAAACACCTATTTCCGCACATGTGATTCGCTCACGCCTGCTAGATTTAAAATCTACCAAAGCCGATGATTTTCGCCGTAAGCCAGCCAATTCTAATTCGCGACGAGGCCAATTGCCCTTTAGGTACTTTGAATCATAATAGAGCGGTCCCTTTTACCAAATTATCCATAGGCAATTCATGCTAGAACTTGGCGTCAACATCGACCACGTTGCCACGATAAGGCAAGCTCGGAAAACCTACGAACCAGACCCGGTTACCGCCGCGGCCATGGCCGAAATAGGAGGCGCCGACTGTATTACGGTCCACCTACGCGAGGACCGTCGTCACATCATCGACCGTGATGTCCGTATCCTAACCGACACGGTTAATATCAAACTCAATCTTGAAATGAGCATTGCCGACGATATAGTCAACCTGGCTTGTGAAACTAAACCAAATCAGGCCACTCTGGTTCCGGAAAAACGCGAAGAAGTTACGACTGAAGGTGGGCTGGATGTTGTTGGAAACTACAGCAATATCGAATCGGTTGTTAAACGCCTTCAGGATGCCGGTATCAGTGTTTCACTATTCCTGGACCCGGAAGAAGCTCAAATCTCGGCTGCCAGCGAACTTCAAGTCGACGCTGTTGAGCTTCACACCGGCCAGTACGCACTCACGTCCGGTGACGAACGGCAACACTGCCTCCAGGAATTAATTGCCAGTGGCAAACAAATCGTTGAAAACGGCATGACTCTTCATGCAGGGCACGGACTGAATTACCAAAACGTCATTCCCGTCGCACAAATCGAAAACATGGTCGAGCTAAATATCGGCCACTCAATTATTGCTCGAGCTGTATTTGTTGGCCTCACGCAGGCTGTTCGCGAAATGAAAGACCTCTTGGTCATCGCCGAATCAAGAAGCTAACGCCAGCTGAGAAGGACAGACCATGCAAATAGGTTACTGCACCAACGTCCATGCCGGACCGGACCTGAAGTCGACTCAGGAAAACCTGCTGCGATATGCTTCCAGAGTTAAACAACAGTACTCTCCTGCAGATCCTATGGGAGTCGGACTTTGGCTGGCAGCACCCGCTGCCGCCAGCCTTCAGGATCAGACCCAACTAGCTTCTTTTCGCGAATGGCTTAACAAACAAGAACTCATGCCATTCACACTCAACGGTTTCCCGTACGGAGATTTTCACTCTGAGGTGGTTAAACACGAGGTCTATAAACCCACCTGGTTTGACACTGATCGCCTCACCTATACGACCAACCTGATCGACGCCCTACATGGCCTCCTTCCCGAAGGGATGGAAGGCAGCATTTCCACCTTACCGGTAGCCTGGGATCGCAAGTCCATGACTCCTCCACAGTGGCTGCAAACCTCTCAGCAACTTTTGGCTCTTTGCCGCTATTTGCAACGACTCGAACAGGAAACCGGGCGGCTCATCTACGTCTGTCTGGAACCTGAACCGGGCTGTGTACTGGATGTTGCGAAAGACATGATCGATTTATTTAAAGAGCGATTACTACCCTTTGACGACGACGATATCGTGAGGCGTTACTTGCGAATCTGTCATGATGTATGCCATAGCGCTGTGATGTTCGAATCTCAGACTGACGTTTTACAACGATATCAACAATTAGGAATCCGTGTTGGGAAAATACAGGTTTCATCAGCTGTGCGTGTCAATTTTGGAGCATTGGCCGAGGATGCTCGAAGTGACGCTTTAAATCAACTCGCGAATTTTAATGACCCCCGTTATTTGCATCAAACGAGTATTCGACAAGCCAATGGAGAAACCAGTTTCTACGAAGACCTTCATCTTGCACTTGACACGGTCAACTCGCCTGAACAGTTAACAGGCACCTGGAGTGTACACTTCCATGTTCCAGTCTATCTCGACTCGCTGGGATTACTTGGGACTTCCCGTTCAGATATTCTCGAATGCTTCGAGGTTTGTAAATCCATGCCGGATTTGAAACACTACGAAGTGGAAACGTACGCCTGGAACGTATTACCGGCGGAACATCAAGTCGAAGATCTGTCGGATGGTATCGCCCGAGAAATGAATTGGGTCCGTCAACAATTCACAGCGTAAGCCACAGGTAATCACTGCTCATGCAACTCAAACAGCAAACTGCCGTCATCACCGGAGCGTCCTCAGGCATTGGTCGCGCGATCGCTTTGGCGTTTGCTCAACAGGGTGCCAACTTAATTCTGCATACCAAGAGTAATCAGGCGGGACTCGAAGAAACCGTGACAATGGCGAAACAGCATGGAATTCAGTGTACGCAGCACCTCGCTGACCTGACCTGTGCGGAAAGCCGCGAGCAATTTGTACAATCAGTCTTTGAGACCGGAAAGATCAACATCTGGATCAACAATGCCGGAACCGACATTCTCACCAACGAAAATGCCAAGCTTAGCTTTACGGAAAAACTCCAATTACTTTGGGCCATGGATGTCCACGGTACGATTGAAATCTGTCGCCTTATCAGTGAGCCTCTCACTGAAGTTGGCAAGAACGCCAACGCAGTCATACTCAATATGGGATGGGATCAGGCCGAATTGGGACAGTCCGGCGATAGCGGGCAATTATTTGGTCCAACCAAAGCTGCGATCATGGCCTACTCCCGCAGTCTGGCGAGAACACTGGCTCCGCATGTCCGGGTTAACTGTCTTGCTCCAGGCTGGATTCGAACTTCGTGGGGCGCCGAAGCTCCAGACCATTGGGATCAACGAGCCAGAAATGAGGCCCTGATGCAACGTTGGGGGTCGCCGGACGACGTTGCCAATTCCGCCGTTTATGCCGCGGCTCCATCATCATCCTTCATTACGGGGCAGACGATTCGAGTCAACGGCGGGCTAAACCACGAACAAATCTTTCCCCCTCAACCTTAAATCATCATGACAAAACGCTCGGACATTCAAGGTAGACACGTCCTGTTCGTGACAGGCAGACTCGCCGAACATGGACTGCGGGGGATTCTGGACCAACTTAGCGAGCAACTCGAATTCGAATACGAATTAGCGGTGATGCCAATTACCGTGGCAGCCCTGATGACCCCAGCCTGGATTGCACGGCATCTTGAGGTCCCTCCGAAAGTGGACCTGATTGTCGTTCCGGGCTACTGCGACAAAAACTTAAACGACTTACAACAAATCACCTCGATTCCGATCGAATTAGGCCCCCACGACTTACGCAAACTACCGCAACACTTCGGGCTTGGATTTCAGCCACCAGACAATTACGGTCAATTCGACATTGAAATACTTGGGGAAATCAATCATGCCCCACGACTGCCGATGGAATCCATTCTGGAGCAGGCGCAATCCTTGCGGGATTCGGGAGCTGATTACATTGACATCGGATGCGACCCCGGAAGTGAATGGAGAGACGTCGGTGACTGTGTGAAACGACTCGTGGACACCGGCTTTCAAGTTTCGATTGACAGTTTGAATCCGGCGGAGATTGGTAAAGCTGTTAAAGCAGGGGCCTCACTGGTCTTAAGTGTCAACAGTTCCAACCGCAATGCAGCGGTCGACTGGGGTGTCCCTGTCGTAGTGATTCCTGACGATTTCAAAACACTCGGTGGGCTCGACGATTCCATTGAATTCCTGGCAACCGCGGATGTCCCCATTCGTATTGACCCAATTCTTGAGCCAATCGGCTGTGGATTCACAGCTAGCCTTGAGCGTTATATACAGGTTCGACAACGTTATCCCGATGCAGAGATAATGATGGGCATTGGCAACCTATCCGAATTAACCGATGTCGACAGTGCTGGGGTAAATACACTTCTTTTGGGAATTTGTCAGGAGCTGGGAATCCGAAGCGTCCTGACCACCCAAGTCATCAACTGGGCGCGGTCCAGCGTCAAGGAATGTGATATTGCCCGTCGTATGGTTCACTATTCCGTAAATCAAGGAATCCCGCCAAAACATCTGGAAACTCAACTGCTTACATTACGTGATGAAGAAGTCACTCGTTTTGGAAGGCATGCACTAGACAATCTGGCTGCGAACATCAAAGATCCCAATTACCGTATTTTTGCCGAGCAAGACGAAATCCACATCGTCAGTGCAGGCCTTCACTTAAGCGACAAAGATCCCTTTAAGCTGTTCGAACGCCTTGCAACCGGTGAAGGCCAAGACTCCCCTCCACACAATCTGGACGCATCTCACAGTTTCTATCTTGGATACGAGATGGCCAAGGCCTTAACAGCGATCACTCTTTCGAAGCAATATACGCAGGACCAATCTCTCCAGTGGGGATATTTAACCGTGGAGGAAAAGAGTCATCGGCTAGCACGATCCAGATCTGACAAGCCAGCTCTGGACTTCGATTAGCAACAGCCGCTCAACTGTGCTGCAATGAACTGTTCAAGCAATTGAAAAGCCTTGTTTTCCTTTTCACCTGCGGTCTTGCCAACAATGACTTTCAAATGTTTCATCTGACGGAGAATTTCTCCGGAAGAGATAAATTTCGTCCGCGTTGCCAAAATCGCTGCTTCGAGTACAGCATGCTTGGCTCGGTTAAACCCAAAGAATTCTCTCAGTTTTCCCTGCGCAGTAACCTCACACTCAATTCGAGTGCGTTGTTCTGAATCATCCAGAGACGTCACTTGGAACTCGAACCACTGACAGGCTGCTTCGAGTACATACCCGTCTACTTTCGGCAATGTTAAGAATCGAGGCTCCTGAGACCATACGTTAATTGCCGCGTTGGCAAGCAACAATACATCGTCAGTAATGTGTAATACTCCCTTACCTTCGCGTTTCAAATTCATATAGGTATTCGACGAGGTGTAGGGCTTTAGTACAAATTCAGTCCAATTCCCGGAATCACAGACTTCGGGTCCCATTGGAGAAACATTGGCACTACCATCTTCATGCCTAGTGGTCACAATTGCTTCAAGAATCATTTTCTTTTCGTAGTCTTAAAAAGTGACTGGGCGATTCGGCGTCGCAAAACGCGTTGACACTTCACCCTTACATTCATCAACTGTTGACGGAATTTCAACACGGATATCAATCCCTGCCATTTTCAGGAACTTCGCAAGAATTCTAAAACCGTTATCCGTGAGTACAGATTCCGGGTGAAATTGAATTCCCACAACTGCATGTTTTTCATGCTGGATTCCCATGACTGTGCCATCTTCAAGCCAGGCGGTCTTTTGCAAGCACTCAGGCAAGGACTCTGCCTCCACTACTAACGAATGGTAGCGGCAGGCTTCAAACCCTTCAGTCATCCCCTCAAACAAGCCGTTTCCGTCATGGTTAATGAGACTACTGCGACCATGTACCGGCTTCTCTGCCAATACGACTCGGGCTCCATAAGCCTGCCCAATTGCCTGATGCCCTAAGCAGACCCCCAAAATTGGAAATTCGCTTCCGAGTTCACGGACAACATCCAAACTGACACCAGCAGAGTCTGGAGTACACGGTCCCGGTGAAATCACAATCGCGCTTGGAGCTAGGCTCCGAATTTGGTCCACGGTAATCCGGTCATTCCGAACGACACGAATTTCCTGTCCCAGCCGGCGAAAATACCGGCCGAGATTATGAACAAAGCTATCATAGTTATCGATTAATAAAATCAATATCGCAACTACTCCACAAATCCAACAAGTGAATATCTGCTAACCGAGTGCTCTTAACATACCGGTTGCTTTTTCCTAAGTCTCAACATATTCCCGTTCCGGATTGGATTGAGCGACAATACCTCCGCCAACCGGAAACTGCCACCACCCCTTCCCGGCGGTAATCGTGCGAATGAGGATACTCAGATCCATTGTTCCATCAAAACCAATATATC
>MDSW01141198.1_pt1 | contig 11466 bp, 14 predicted proteins | sample 811171 | NCBI WGS metagenome assembly MDSW01 (sample SAMN05326641, study PRJNA326480) | marine metagenome | isolation source: seawater | place: Atlantic Ocean: North West | collected 2012
TACCTGTGGTGTTTTACTTACCTGTGGTGTTTTACTTACCTGTGGTGTTTTACTTACCTGTGGTGTTTTACTTACCTGTGGTGGATTACTTACCTGTGGTTTCCGCGTTGCTGGTGAACTATTCCCGTCATCATTCATTTGTAGGTTACCCTGACCTATTATATCCGGTGACAGTTCACTTCCGCCGCCATCGCCGTCCCCTGGTTGCTGTGACAAAGGCGGTGCAGAAGGGTCTGGTTCATCCACAGACGAATCTACAGGTGTCGCTACTGTCATCCCCGCCGCCGCCGCATCTTTCAATTCCTTCTCGCTCATTATTCGTCCATCTCCCACTGCCGCCGCCTCAATCGTCGGTCCTCCGCCCTTTTGTTTTTTAATACGATTAAATTTATTAAAACCTTTGTCTAAATATTTAAGTTTTTGTTTATTGTATAATTTCACAGTTTTAAAAAGAAGATTATTAGGTTGTTTATTTTTAGCACTTTTTTTAATTTTAGTACGTTTTTTGTGATTATAATGTTTTCTACTATGATTTTTGTGTTTATGTTTTTTATGTCTAGTATTATTCATAATATATAATATATATATTATAAATTAATAATTATAATTTATATATATAATATAACATATAATGTCTGATTGTGGAGATAGATGTGTATTTCCAGTAGCAAATTTATCAAATGAATCAATGCAAACCTGTGAACAAAAATGTTCCTACTATGGTAATTATTTTAAACCTAGTGAAAATAATACAATAGTTCATGAGTCACCATATACAATGGCAAAGATGATGTATTATGGTAAAAGTGATGTAGTATTTAATGGTATAACGTATAGTAATACTAGTGATAATAATAATATAGAAGTATTCATAACAAAACCATTACATAGTTTTGGTGCAGATGGAACCCAAGGAGTAGGTGAGTTAATTATTCAGCATCAAAAAAATAATACGGGTGTAGCACCATTATGGGTATGTATCCCAATAAATGACATAACCATACAAGCGGGTAGTGCAGGTACTCGTGGATTAAGTACATCGATATTAGAAACAATGATAGATAATATTCCGGGTGTACCATTTATAGCAAAAGGTGTAAAAAAAACGGATTCTACAGGATATAATAAAAATAAAATATTAGTTCGTCGTGCCGACAATTCATCCCAAGGATATTCAGAGACTACATTTAAGACATCATCATCCGTACATCATACGCATCGAGACGGTGATAATAGTGTAGCATCTCATCGTCATTTCCATGTACCGGGTATACATGCAGACGATAATACCGCGCAATCATTTATAGATGCTTATACCTCAGGAGCAACAGAAATATCAAATCAAGCTAATTTAGGTAAGTCCTATAAGTTAAATGATGTAATACCATTATCACCTTATTATTATTATAAAGGTGTATTTAATAGTACAGGCGATGTAACATATAGTACATGTGGTAACATAGATAATATAGAGATAAATGTAGTAGTATTTGATATATCAAATGGTATACCAGTATCTAGTGTATATGCTACAAAATTAAGGTCTGCCTATAAACCGGGTTCAGGTACAACAAGTTATCCATTATTAATGGATAATAATTATCAAAGTATTCCAGACGATTATAATAATGTAAGTTATCATCCACAACCCTTTACGAACGCTCAAGAGGATGATATATATATAGATTGTAGTCCAGTTAATTTCGAAAGTAATTCAACAAAGAAGACAGTATTGCAGGATAGTAAAAATAATAAGGTATTAGATGCAGGTGCATCAATAACATCGGTACTATCAGGGTTTATAAATAGTTCATTATTTTCAATAATAATAGGAATAATAGTAATGTATATATTATTTAAATTTTGTAGATTTTTATTAAGATTAATATTTGGCAAAGCAAGTATACCTAATCCAGGCAATATGATGAATAATGTTATGGATGGTGATATAACAGGTAAAGTTAAAGTTCAATAAGGCATTTGTATGTTGGTTTTGATTTATTATTTCGTTTGGTATAATCATAAATTTGAAAATTAGGATAATTACTGTAATTGCATTGAATAATTGTATATCGATTTCGTTTATAGAATGATTCTCTTTTTTTGCTTTGATTTTTAAAAGTTTTGTGTTGGTCGATAATATCTACGACAATTGGTTGTATATGTTTAATTCTAAGAATTCTACCCACTGCTTGAGTAACATCGCTTCTTGGTGTAGCTAAGATAAGGCAGCTGAGTGTTTTAATATCAAGAGCTTCTTCTGCCATAGCATATGTTCCAAGAATAATGCGTTTACTTTCCGTAAATTTAAGTTGTTGTTGTTTCATGCCTCCGATATAATATCCAACAGTATCTATATTACGGTGTTCGATTGCATTATATAGATATTCAAGTAGAGATTTATTATGTGCGAGAATCATAATTTGTTTATTATTTTGGTCGTTGCATAGGTCATTAAGAATATGTAGTATGGCTTCAGAACGAGGGTTAAATTCACAAATTTTTTTAATCATAGCAGAATATTGAGTTTGTCCTCGAAAGTTTAGAATTTCTTTCGAGTAATCTTCATCAGTATTATCATAAAATATTTGTTTTATAGTTACATTATCATCATCAGTATTTCGTTTCATAGTATAAGCAACTTCTCCTAGGAATAATTTAAATATTTTCGTAAGACCATCTTTCCGTTTCATGGTTGCCGATAGTCCGAGCATATTTTTAGTTACGATAGTAAATAAAGCATTACTAAATACTTCTGCGCCCATATGATGTGTTTCATCTACCACCGTTAATCCGAATGATTCAAAAATGCATGGTGCAAGAGGTTTCATAGAGAGAGTTTGTAGCATACCAATAACAATATCTTTATCTTGAATATCAACAATAGGCCCTTGTATTTTCCCGATGCGTGCCGTAGGTAGAAATTCCAGTATTCTTTCTTTCCATTGTTGCATAAGAAAGTCTTTGTGTACGATAACGAGTGTTTTTTTGCCAATTCGACTAATAATATTTAAAGCGCATACCGTTTTACCGAAACCACATGGAATATCTAAAAGAGCGCAATCAAGACTATTACAATGTTGAATATATGAGTCAACAATATTATGTTGAAACTCTTTTAGGTTGCCATTAAAAGATACTTGTATAGAGTCTCCATCTGAAATAGTATAATGTTGAGGTAAGCCAAATTGTTGTATTCCATAGAATCTAGGTACATATAGTTTCATATTAGATTCTCTGTAAACGGGGAATGATTTAGTATCATTACCCATATTATATTGTACTAGTGGTTTTGCTGTAAGATCATTTTTAATTTGTTGTTGTTGTTGTGGTGTAAGTGATGATTTTAGAATAGTATAACCTTTAGGTCCAATATAGTGATTCATTATGCTTATATAAATAAATATACTATATATTTCAATTTATAATATAAGTATAAAGTATATGGCAAAAAATTTAGGTAAATTATTAGGCAAGCAATTGAAAAAGTTTTCGCCGATACAAGTTATAGTATTAGTAGTTGTTTTAGTATTTGTGTTATATGATACACCATTACCATCAGAAGTAGAGAATATAGTCCGTGAGCCATTTGGTAAATTTATATTATTAGTAATAGTATTAGGTTCATTTGCTAGTTTTGGAGTTATAGTTGGTATGTTAGTATTATTAGGTGCTTATGAGATACTTCGTCGTTCAGGTGAAACACATGAGCATCGAATTACAAATAAGTTATTAAATACTCCATCAAAGGTTTATAATGAAAATAATTCATTAAGTGCCATGAATCAATTTCCAATAACATTAGAGGAGGAGGTTATACATAAGATGGTTCCATTAGTAGAAGGAGATTTAGGTCCCAAGAGTTATAAACCAACAGTATCAGAGATAGATGGAACAACACCATTGTAGATAATAAGTAGTTTTTTAAGTTTTTCTTTATAATATAATTGTTTTTGTGTAATATATGTTATAGAATGATTTATGTTTAATAAATGTATATAGCGCATAATATTGTGTGTAAATAATCTATCATTTACAATAGTATCATTTGTATTAAATATATCAAATCTGTTATCAATATAGTTATAATATAATTGTTTTTTTTTAATATAAGATAAATTTGCTTTAATAACGTCGCTAGTTGGAGAATAACCAATATATTTCAAAATATAGCATTGTAAATCAATTGGTAATTGATTTATAATAATCATATAAGTTTATTTCTATTTCTATTTATATGTTTATTTTGTTTAGGATATCAAGTTTATCAATTGTTTTTTCAAGATTAGATTTTGTTTTAACGTTATTAAATAGATAATCAGTATTAGGTGTTTGTTCGTTGACTTTTAATTTTTTGTATTGTAAATGAGTATGTTTATTAATATTTTCAATAATATGTTTATTGGTAAAAAGGTTAATATTAGTATTAACATGTTCGCATAAAAGTGCTGTAGCAAAATAAATGCAGAATTTCCTTCTTTTTTTGCAAGTATGAGAAAATTTTAGAGAAAATAGGTCAAGAAGTTCTCGCAAAATTTTCTGTATAATAGGTTTCATCTGTGTCCCTTGATGAAGTATACATTCCCATACTAACCAAATAATATCTTTTTGAAATTTATTGTGTACGTTTGGGAAATTTCTGGTATTGCATTCGAATACTTCTTTTTTTTTTTTACAAAAATTTTCGAATTCAAGAATCCATTCAATCCAGTAGCATGCTAACACCGATTGTTTACAATCAGAGTGTATACAATATGCAAATTCATTAAGAGGTATAAAAAATTCTTTAGGGTCTCCTTGTTGAAAAATATCGTCTATGTAGTGTACGGACGGTGCTTTTAATTTTTCGCTTAATATGCTCATATTAAAATCTTCATTTTTCACTTTAATAGTTTCATAAGCGTGTTTTTTTATAGAAGTGCATAATACACATATAATTTCATTAAAAAGTTTTCTAATTTTAATATTATTTCGCATAGCTAATTCATTGTTCACGTATCCAAGAGTAACAATTTCTTTAAATACTTTAAATCTAAGATTAATGTAAACAGGTAATGTAGGATTACCTAAATGAATAAATTTACAAGTATATAGGAGTATAATTTCCCATAATTCCATAAAATGTCCTGCACAAATAAGTTCAGTAGACCAATAGCATGAATTTTCAATTTTACCATTAAACATATCATTTAGTAATTGTTTTTTCACATCACATTTTTTAAAATTAGAGAAAGTAACACTTTTAAAATCTTTGCAAGTTCTTACATCATTAATTTCATAATCATTCATATAAAACAAAATATAAAAAAAAAATAATAAAATATCATATATAATGAAATTAACTTCAAAAGTAAAACAATTATATCGATGGTTATTAAGATCATCAATATGGGTAAAGATACTTGTAGGTATCATATTAATTATTATACTATATTTGTCATTTGATTTAGGTCCTGAGCGTAAAGAATCATTCATTAGTACAAATGAAACATTTGTATATAAAAAGGGTGATAAAATCTATGATTCCTTTTATGCGAATATATATGATTTGTTAGTATATAATCAGGTAAAAAATGATTATGAATTTTCAGAATTCAAAGATAAAACAGCACCTACAACAACTAGTGTAATATTAGATATAGGTTCAGGTACAGGTCATCATGTAAATAAAATGGTTAAAAAGGGATATACCGCCCAAGGAATAGATAAATCCAAAGCAATGGTAGATATAGCGAGAAAAAAATTTCCGAAATGTACGTTTGACTTAGGAGATGTGATGGATACATTATTGTATTCCCCGTCAACATTCACTCATATAACTTGTTTTTATTTCACGTTGTATTATATTAAAGATAAGTATACTTTTTTCAAAAATTGTTATACTTGGTTAATGCCTGGAGGATATTTAATGATACATTTAGTCGATCGTACAAAGTTTAATCCAATATTAGAAGCAGGCGATCCTTTAACATTAATATCACCACAAAAATATGCACCAAGGCGTATTACAAGTACCTATGTAACTTTTAATGATTATGATTATAAGTCGAATTTCAGATTAGATGATGTAAATGATAAAGCATATATGGAGGAATTTTTCGTGGATAAAACAAAAGAAAAGGCGATGAAAAATGAGCATGAATTGTATATGCCAACTCAAAAAGTGATATTAAATCAAGCAAAACGTGCCGGATTTATATTAAATGCAAAAATGGATATGGTAGATGTAGAGTATGAATATCAATATTTGTATGTATTACAAAAACCTAGTTAATTAAAACACATTGCTTCTAAGAAAGGTAAATCTATATATTGTGTTTTCCAATCATCATCCTGTATTAAAGTTTTTATCTCTTCAAGTGTATTATCTTCTACATAATTATTCATCCAATTATCATATTTAATTAGTTTACAATAAGACCATTTGCTTATATCCCAATTATCATTTATAGTAATAATTTTACATGATGTTTTTTGATTTAGTGTTGTATATTCCTTTCGTTCTAATATCATATTTAAATATGCATATTTATGTTTAGCAATGTGTATAGGTATAAAGATTCCTATACACATTTCCTGAATAATAAGCAAGCACATATAAGGATTATAAAGAGCATTATAATATAATTGATTTTCATTTTCGTATGTGTTACATTTGATTATAAAATGAATAATATTTAGTTGATGTTTTATTTTGTAGCAATAGTTTTCAATATACATAGTTAATATACTTTATAATATATAATGTATATCAATTTGGGTAGAGTTTACTCATAATTTAATTCATATATTTGAATAATATTTTGTGGAATATTTACATTTTTTTTCTTTTTAAGAATAACCATTCTATTATCTTCTGTTTTATTTACAATTTCAAAATAATCTAATACAATATGATAATAATCTCTATTTAAAAAATCGTCAAATGCAATTAAGCAATCATCATTAATAATATCATAACATTTCAAACAGCAAGCGACACGAAATCTGCCATCAATTAAAATAAAATCAATATTATTTTGCATATTATAATTTAAATTTCTTATATGATTACTATAATTTATTTTTTGTATATCACTAGCATTTTTACCTGGTTTTCCCCAATTGTTTGGTAGAGTTTGCATTTCATTAAATATGTATGTAATATTAGTGTTTGTTATTTTTTTTTTTAATTTATTTTGCCAATTAATATCACTTTCTATTGTAAATATATGTTTTATATTATTTCTAATACTTGCTTGATATGTACTACCACCAGAACCATACTCAAGATATACACTAGCATTATTTAAATAGGTATAAAACATTTCTTTATCATTTTTTGATAAATGAGGGTGCATAAATGTATATATTAATAATATTTAAAAAAACACAGAAATTTAGACTATAAACAATAACATTTTTTTCAAAATGAAAAATATTTATAGATTAATAAAATCATCGCGACATAAAGGGCAAGTTTGTTCTACTTTAAACCATTCTTCAATACATGATTGATGAAATTCATGACCGCATAATAGAGTTTTAATATTTTTTTTAGAATCATCTAAACAAATAGAGCAGCAAAAAGATTTTTTATGTAGAGGAGATAAGATAGTATTAACGTATAAATTAGAAAAATCTGGTATATTATTTAAAGTAATAGAAATTCTTCTATGTCGAGAATTTATTTCTTCAATAGGATGAATTCTATTAGGTATATTATCGGGATTTATTTTACAACAAATATAGAAAATAGAGTTACTAAATATACCAATAGAAATTACAATTACACTTACTTTCCAACATTTGCTACATGATAGAGCGAAAACTGCATTGATAAAAAAAAATATTCCAGTATACATCATTTTATCAGATTTTGTCATAATTGTACTAATATAACATAGTATTATTATTAACTGATACAATGATATAAATTACCTACACTGGAAATAATACTATATCCAGTTAAATATAAAAGTTTACTTGATATACCATAAGTATCTTTAAGAGGAGTGTTTCTAATATAATTGACAATACTATATCCAGCAATAGGGATAAATATATTTTTCCCACATTTTTTACCAATTTGATTACGTTGATTGTATAATATGATTAATGGAAGTTGATGTCCTATGATATCAATCCAAAATGAATATTTATATGGTATTTCAATTCGTTCGTTATTATAATTAATTTTTAATTTTCTGGGATAAATATGAATAAGAAATCCTCCCATGATACTAGTTCCAATAATTGAAGTAGTTAAAGCATAATCTAATTTAAGTATTTTTAATTGTGATAAACCCCACCATGAAAAATTCCAAATAGACCAAAATTCTAACATATAAAGTTACATAAGTATACTTCTTTATATACATAAATTGATTTATATTTTAAATAAATAATTAATAATCAACCAATGCGTACAGGAGATCAACTGATATTTTCATTAGTTGCATCAAAAAAACCTGTAAATTTATCAAAAGTAATAAGTAAAGTGTGTGAATATGTTGATAACGAAAATGATTACGCAATAAAGCGTTTACTAGGATATTTGATGGGGAATACTTGTAGTATACGAAGACCACCTGGTTGTATACAATTTATATATGAAGGCGTACCCTATTGGAGGGATGGTTGGGATAATTTATATTCCAATTTAACATGTAGAAAGGTAGGTGTATATTATCGCCAACTAGATAATGTAGTATTAAATAAATAGTAATATAAGATATTTTTAATTATTTTGTTCGTATTTAACGAACATATCCCAAGTATATCCTAGATTAATTAAATCTTCGTAATATATCTGTTCGACTAATTTTTTAATGGCGTTATTATAAAATAAAGTATAATCACTAGGAATATTATTTTTTATAGAATTCCATATAGAATTACCGACAAATGTAGTTATTTTAGTTGATTTATTTCTAACATTTTGTTTAGCATAAGGTTTATAATGTAGTTTAAATTTTTTATTAATACTTTTAATATCATTAGTGAAATTTTCCATTTTAACAACATTAATTTGTTTATAGTTATTTTTAAAAAAAGTTTGTTTATTGTGATGTACGTTAGGTTTAATTTTGTTTAATTTAATCCGAGTTAAAAATTCTAAAAAAGAAATATTTTTATTATCATCACTAATATAACAATTTTTCATTCCATGTACGTAACTACTTACCGCCCGTCGATATGGATTTACACAAAATTGTACGTATCGTGCATTATTAAAATTATGTATAGCATAATCTCTTAATATTTCATCTCTACGTTGATAAAGTTGTCTGTAATAATGTATCCATTTAGTAGTTTTCTTTACTTCTTTTAATAGGTTTTCATGTTCAAAATACATATAATTAACAGTAGTGCATGCAGCTTTAGGAGACCATATAATAACTACTTCTTGTTTAGCATGTATATGAAAATTTCTATTATAACTTAACATTATCATTGATATATATTTAATTTATATAAAAATATAATTTATATATGCATCCTTATTATAATAAAGTATTACTATGGATAAGTATAAATACTATAGTTAATGGTTGTTTTACTTATTTAGTAACATCAGATGTAAATAACTCAATTATATTATCAACAGGTCAAATACCTTTATTAATAACGTTTTATATACCGTTTGAGTATTATTATACATGGGCGAGCGAACCATTATGTAGTGATAATACTATATAACGCGTTATAATGGAGTATACAAAATCTATAAAAAAAGCATATGTTGATATTACATAGTATATTATATATATTAATAGTATTGTTAATCGTATATATAACAATAAAAATATCATTTCCATTTTGGTCTAATCAACCTGTATTTCATATATATGATTTACCTTATTATATGTCATCACCCAGGGTTATAAAAGAAACAAAACCGAGAATAGAAGGTAAATATGTAAATATAAAAAATATTTTAAAATTCAATAGTATAATAGCAGTAAAAGACTATCAAAATGTAATGTCAGAATTACTAAAGAATAATTATTTACGAAGTAAAACATTAAATTATTTACCAGATACTAATAACATATTACCGTATTTAGAATTAAAAGATGTTATTATATTATATTATTTATATTCGGATCAAATAATAGGTACTATAACACTTCGTCCAATAGATTGTATATTAAAAGGAGTAATCATACCATTACAATATGTAGATTTTCTCTGTGTTCATAAGGAACATCGTAAAAAAGGTATAGCACAAAAATTAATAGGAACTTTATATTATTATCAGAGAACAACCTCAGATTATAAGGTATCATTATTTAAGAATGAAGGTAAACAGCGTGCAATAATACCATTAACGATATATGAATCAAATAGAATAAAATTAAAAGGTGTGCCTAAAGTAATATTACATCCAGAGTATAAATTTATTAAAATAACAAATAAGAACATACATAAACTTTATGATATTTTTAATAGTATAAAACAGGATGTTGATTATTATATATCTACGAATTTAAATAATATGATGATATTGATAAATACAGATAATATAGAGTTATACGCATTGTATTATAAAGAAAACATAATGTCATTATATTATGTAAGAAATTCGGCGTGTTATAATGAATATAATAAGGAAGTAAAGGAAATATATTGTACTTATAAAACACCTTTATGTAGTATAGAATATTTTCAAAATGGTTTTCTTTTGTTATTACATAAGTTACAAATTGAATATGCAGAATGTATAATAGAATCTATAGGTCATACGGTTAAATTAATGAGGTGGTTAGAATTAACCGGATATATAGAATCAAAAGATAGTTATCTAGTAGGTTATTATTTGTATAATTACATCCATAAAACCGTAAATTCTGAAGATTTGTTTATAAATATATAATTATATTGAATACTTCAAAATAATAATATAGATATTTTTATATTATGAACTCGAGTGATCCAAACCCTTCATCATCGAAAAAAAGTAGTTCTGATATTATATATAATTTTGTGGATAACATTAAAAAATCAGTAAATACAAAATCTACAAAAATAAGTGATTTAGTAAGTAATAATAGTCCCTTATTATTAACTAAGGATAATGATAAAATAAGTAGTACTATAACAGATACTAAATCAGAAATAAGATTGCCTACTGAACGTGATATTCCATTAAATAAGGGTGCAGATTTAGATATTAATAGTTCATTATCACCACGTTCATCAAAACCATCTTCATGGTATTCATTAGGAGGATTAACAAATAGAATATGGATAAAGGTATTATTAGTAATTATATTATTAGGTTTTATAGGTATAAATATTTTTATATATTTAGGATTTTCAATAAAGAAAATATATGGTATATTGGATAAATTTGTAAATACAATTAAAAGTATATTATCAGGTGGTAAGTCAAATCAAAAACCAAATCAAAAACCAAATCAAAAACCAAATCAAAAACCAAATCAAAAACCAAATCAAAAACCAAAACCAAATAAAAAATCA
>MDSW01149120.1_pt1 | contig 11465 bp, 12 predicted proteins | sample 811171 | NCBI WGS metagenome assembly MDSW01 (sample SAMN05326641, study PRJNA326480) | marine metagenome | isolation source: seawater | place: Atlantic Ocean: North West | collected 2012
ATATCCTGATCCTTAACATTAAATATTTTTCTAGACGCTGCAATTGAAGTACTAATATTATAGAGTTGATGGTCCCCTAGAATATTGGGTTCTGGTAATATCAATTCACCAATATCATCCTGGTATTGAATGAAGCTATTATCTGATCTTGAGATATTGAAATTTTTTCCAAAAAAATATTTATTTGATGTATTTTGATTTAAAGATTGTTCCACTTTTTTACCTATCTCATCATTCACCTGTTTGTTTACAAAAATATTAGAGTTTAAAAGCTTACAAGTTTTTTCATGTATAACTCCATCAATACTCTTGTTTTTTAACCATTGAAAATGATCGTTATGTATTACACCAATTAATGTCATTAAATTCTTTTTAAAAACATTGGTACTATCGAATTGATGAAATAATCCAGCTTCAATTAGATTGACATTGTTTTTGAAGCTTTCCGCATATTTTAAAAAGGCACATGTGAGAATTTCGAATACAGTTGCGTTATCATCTCCTAAGACTTTTTCTGTTTCCTCTAATAATTTAAACAGATTTTCTTCATCAATTTCGTTGTCATTAAATACAAAGCGTTCAGTATAGGATTGAAGATGTGGAGAGGTGTACATATTACACTTTAACCCAGCTTGATTAAGGATTGCCTTTAGGCTGTATGACATACTTGCCTTAGCATTTGTTCCTACTACCGTAACTATATTATTAAGTTTGTCTTGTGGGTTCCCAAGTTTTTTTAAAAGATTAAAAGTTCTACCTAAGGACAGGTCTAACTTCTTTTTATGATGCTTCTCTAGTTGTGATATTAGAATCTGAAGTTTGTTCATTATTTTGTGAACTTACTTGAGATTTCTTATTTAGCAAAATAGATAATAATGAACCTAGTTTTTCAGGTAAGTCTTTTCTATCAATAATGCTGTCTATAAAACCTTTTTCTAAAGCCCAGCTAGCCTTTTGAAAATTAGATGGCAATTCTTCTTTGATTGTTCCCTCAATTACGCGCCTTCCTGCAAAAATTATTTCGGAATTTTCATTTTCTGCAATAGCTATTTCCGAAAGGTGAGCATAACTGGCGGTGATACCACCAGCGCATTTATAGTGGAATACTACAATGTATGGTAGATTTGTATTTTTTTTAAATTCACTTACTGCTACAGTGGTACGTGTCATACCGACCAAAGCACGTGCCCCTTGAAACATAACTTGACCACCACCACAAGGCATCAGTATCAGTGGTGTCTGATTTTTTGTAGCATGTTCAGCTGCAAATATAATAGCCTCAGCTTCATTTTGGCCATGAGCACCGCCAATAAATTCAAAATTTACAACTGCAATTGTTACATCGACTCCTTTTAATTTACCTTTTGCAACAAGCACAGCACAATCCTGATTAGTCTTCTTTTTTGCTTGTTTGAGTCTTTCTTTATACGATTTTTTATCAATCCAATCCAAGACATCTTCTTTATAAAGTGGCGTTTTCAGTATTTCGTAATTTCCCTTACCAAACATCATATCAAATCTTTGTATGGGGGTAATATGAAAGTGTTTATTACAACTTGCACATACAAATAAATTTTTCTCAAGGTCAGCCTTTGACATAGGTCCCTTACAACATGAGACCCAATCACTATTTTCAATATCTGACTTTGAAGGTCTTTTTTTAAAAATCTTTTTTATTTTTTCACCAAATTTTAATGTTTTTTTTAACCAGTTCATAAAATTTTATTTTTTAGTTTTCTTACTAATCTACTTATATTTGTGACAGGATTTTGTCTATATTTTAAACTCTTTGTAATTTCTCGGCAAAGTGCACTACCGACAACTAGACCATCTGCAGATCTCAGATTTGAAATGGTTTTTTCAGTAATTCCGAAACCTATAACCACGTTTTTTGATGGATTGATTTTTTTAATAACATTATAATTTTTTATAATTTTTTTGATGCTATATTTTAAAGTAGATCCTGTAGTTGATATGGTCGAAATCATATAAATCATCTCATGCGAACTTCTTATTATTTCTCTTATTCTTTTTACAGTTGTTGTAGGAGCTATTAATTGAATAAAACATATAGAATTTTTCTTACATAATTCAGCAAAATTTTTGTTATCAGGAAATGATAAATCAACAACAATTAATCCATCAACGCCAGATATCTTACATTTTCGTATAAATTTTTTTTCTCCATAATTAAATATCATCTGGTAGTAACCCATTAATATAATTGGTTTAGATGTTTTTTTTTTCTTAAATTTTTTAACAAGATTAAAAATATCATTTAATCGAATACCATTTTGTAAGGCTCTGTGTGAACTATTTTGAATATCTTTACCATCTGCAGTTGGGCAATTGTGAGGTATTCCCCATTCCGCAATATCTAAATCCTTTGATATTGAATTCAGTATTTGTAGTGACTTATCCTTCGTATTATCACCACAGACTGTGTAGGATATTAACGCAGGTCTATTTTCTTTTTTTGCAATTTTAAAGGCATTGTTAATAGAATTTTTCATTTGGGGTAGTATCCTAATTGCTCAATATAAATCTTTTTATCCTTGTAACCCTTCCCACAATTATTGACTACCAGCACATCACTTTTTTTTAATTTTGGAGCTAAACGAATGCATTCACTCCATGCATGCGCTGGTTCTAAACTTGGTCTTATGTCCTCTAATTTAGTAATTAACTTGAAAGCGGCCAATGCGTCTTTGTCCGAAGCGTAAGTGTATCGTGCTCTTCCAGAATCTTTTAACAACCCATGTAGGGGACTTGAGCCAGGATAATCTAAACCCGCGCTAAGAGAGTGTGTGTCTGCTATTTGACCCTCTTTATCAGTTAAGCAATATTGCGCAGCTCCATGCAAAATAGCAACCTTTGCGTTTGTAGATAAAGGTGCAGCATACTTTGCCTCAACTCCAATTAACTCAACATGTTTTTTGTCATAATCTATAAATTCATTCCAAAATCCAAGCGCACTACTTCCCCCACCTATGACATTAATTAATTTTAGTTTTGGGATTTCTCCGAACTCTTTGATTAATTGTCTTTTTAATTCTTTTGAAATTTGAGAAGTTGACCATGCACAAATCTTTAAAAAAATGTTACAGCCTATTGCCGAGCCTACAGCGAGATGTGTATTATCACAGTTTGAAACATAGTGGCGCATGCACTCAGAAACAGCATCGACTAAAGTTTTTGATCCTGAATCAACAGGCACAACTTCAGCTCCTGCATCACGCATAAATTTTACATTTGGTGCTTGTCTAGAAATATCTTTTGTCCCCATAAAAATTTTGCATTTAAGTCTCATTTTTTTTGCTGCCATTGCGAGATTTTTTCCAAACATTCCAGCACCTGTATCACCAGCAATAAAGCGTTTACCACTTTCTTTACAAATCAATGCATTCACAGTTGCGTGATACGCCTTATGTGCGTCACCGTTTATGGCTGACACGTCTTTACACCAAATTTGAGCTCCACCTAAATATTTAGTCAGATTTTCTAACTTAAAAAAAGGTGTTTCTCCACCTAAGTAATTTTTAAAATAATGATCTCTTTTTCTGAGAAATTTTTTACTTTTTCTTAATTTTGCAAATAGCTTTGATAAATCCTCAATAGGTTTTCGCATTGTTTCTGCACAAAAATTTCCACCAAATTTATTTCCATAAAACCCAAACTTATCGTGCTGGTCGATAAGAGGTATATTTTTCTTTAATTTAATCATTTAATTTTTTAACGTTGTCTAAGAAAATTTTTACTTTAGAAATATCCTTTAATCCAGATGTCTCTACACCCCCAGATATATCAATATAATTACAAATTTTTACAAACTTATCAAGATTATCGTTGTGTTTAATATTTCCGGCAATCATGCTATTGATACTAACTGGCACATTTTCCATCAAAGAATGATCAAATTCTAATGAATTTTCATATCCCTTACTGTCGAATAATATTATATCAGAACAATCTACATATTTCTTATATTTAAGAATATCCTCTTTAGTCGCGACAGTAATTGCAGAAATAATCTTTTTGTTATATTTCTTTTTTATTGATTTTATTTCATCAGGTGAGCAATCATAAATTTGAAAATACTCAAAATTTAGTTTTTGCATTTCATTTAGTATAAATTCATCGGGCTTAACTAGTACAGATACAAATCGAGATTTTTTATTATCAACTTTGAGAAGTTTCTGAAGAGAATTTATATCAATAAATCTTTTTGATTTCGGATAGTTGCATATAAAACCGATTAATTCAGGAGGATGTTTGTAGTTTATTAAAAAGTTCAATGTATTGCTATCCTTGATTCCACAAATCTTAGATTGCATCAGTCCTCTAAAATTTCTAATAAATTTTTAATATTCTTTTTAATATTTCCATTTGTAATTGATCTTCCAATTACTAACCAATCACTTCCTGAAGCAAAAGCATCTTTAGGTTTCATAATTCTTTTTTGATCATTTTTTGTATTCAGAATTTGTATTCCAGGTGTAATTATCTCTTTATTAAACACACGCTTAACTGATCTAACTTCATGACCACTGCAAATAATTGCATCTAATTTTGCTTTTTTGGCAAGTTTGGCTTGATGTCTAACTAGCTCATTAACCTTTTTGTTATACCCAATCTCTTTTAAATCTCTATTGTTCAATGAAGTCAAAGTTGTTACACCAGCAATTTTTATACTTTTGCTCTCTTTTTTTAATGCTTTTAAAGCATTTAATCCTGAACTTAAGTGAACAGTCAAATATGCAATTTTTAAATTTTTTAATGATTTTAGAGCTGATTTCACAGTATTTGGAATATCATTAAGCTTTAAATCTAAAAAAATAGTCTGATTTTTTAAACTTGAAATAAATTTTCTACCATTATCTGAATAAAAAAATTGAAGTCCAAACTTGTAACCAACTATAATTTTTTTTGTTTGCGTATCTCTGATAATTTTTTTTGCTTTGGAGACCTTATTTGTATCAATTGCAATAAATATTTTTTTTTTAATCATTGTTCAATTCATCGAGTAACTCTTTTGACATTTTAAAGTGTATATTTTTTTTCTCAGGAATAAGTAATTCTTGGCCAGACTTCGGATTCCTTGACTTTCTTTTTTTTTGAATTTTTGGAGAAAATATTCCCCAACCCCTTATTTCAACTCTTTCGTTATTTTTTAAAGCTATTTTAATTTCATCCATAAAAATTTCAAAAAATTTGGAAAGATCTTTCTTTAATAGATTTGGATATGATTTTGATAGTTCTTTTATTAAATCTGACTTAGAAGTTGTCAATTTTATTTATTTTTTGTCTTTATCCTTCTTACTCAGCTTATCAGATAAAGTAGAAAAAGGTAGGTTTTTTCCTGAAAGTGGCGAACTAAATTTTGTAACTGCCTCTTTGTTCTGTATCTCTTCTAATAATTTAATACTCAATGAAACTTTTCTTTTTTCAAAGTTTAACTCAGATATTGCCGAGTCAATCCTTTCACCTCCTACAAAACGGGATGGACGCGCATCAGATGAGCTTACAGCAATTTGAGATTTTTTTATCAAAATATTCATATCGCATCCTTCTGGTTGCACCATTAATCCTTTATTATCTGATGAAACAATTTTAACGGTAACAGTATCGTTTATTTTTTTATCTTTAAAGTATTCAAATGGGTCTTTTTGTGTTTGCTTTAACCCACACCTTACTTTTTGCTGATCCTCTTTAATTTCAAGAATCTTAACTTTCAATTTTGAACCAACCTTATAATTTTGAAGCTCTGTTTCAGGATTACCTGTATAACTTAAATCATTACAATGTAAAAAAGCGTCTATATCATACCCATCAAGCTTTAGATATAAAGCATAGTCATTTGTACTGTTTACAGTCCCAGAAATAATTGACCCCACTGGATTTTTTTCAATCAAAATTTTATATGGATTATCTAATGTTAATTTGTGAGATATTGCTATTCTTCTTTTTTCTTTATCTATTTCTGTTATTACACAATTAATCTTATCATTCACTTTAAACATCTTCTTTGGTGAAACATTCTTTCTTGTCCAGCTAATTTCGCTAGAATGCAACAAAGTTGTCAATCCAGGTTCAAGTTCACAAAAAGCACCAAAGTCCATAAGCTTAATTACTTTTACCTCATATTTTTTGTTTAATTCATAACCTGAAATTTTTTCAAAAGGATCTGGAGAAAGTTGTTTAATAGAGCAACCGACTTGAAGTTTTTCTTTATCTACAGAAATCACCAATAAGTCATGCTTGTCGCCAATAGTAAAAATTTCTTCAGGATGATTGACTCTTGAATAGCTAATTTCTTGAAGATGGACTAAACAATCTAATTCATTATTAACATTAAAAAAACAACCAAAAGAACTATATCCTTTTACGATTGCATTTTTAATTTTATCACCAACTTTATATTTTTCTATTATCTTTGCTTTGTCCTCTTTTTTATTTGAAGAAATAATTTGTCTTCGGCTTACGCAGGCGTTACCTCTAACTTTATCCATTTTTATTAATGCAAATTTCTGAGGCTCATTCATTAAATGTGAAATATCTTTCAAAGGTGTATCTGATATTTGTGATCCAGGGCAGAACATTAAAGAACCAGTGTCTAAATGTTCAACTATCACTCCCCCTTTACACTTACTTGTGATCTTGCCTATTATTGGTTCATTTTTTTCAAATGCTTCAACTAATATATCCCATCCCTTAATTTTTTGTGCCTTACTTGCAGACACTACAATTTCTCCGTTTCTATCTTCTAAACGTTCTAAAAGTACAGGCACTTTTTCACCTATTTTAATTTTTTCTTGAAGCCCAATTGTTTTGAGTTCATTAATATCAACTATTGGTTCTGACTTAAGTCCACAATCCAAAAAAACGTATTTTTCGCTGATCTTGGTTATAATTCCCTCGATAATTTTTCCCTCAGTTAAGTTTTTGGATTTAGAGAGTTGATTATTTAAAAGCTTTTCAAATTCCTTAGAAGCTGTTGAGTTTATATTTTTAAATATTTCCATTAATTATTTGTAAAAAGTTTGTTCTTTTAAATAAATTTCTAGAATTAATCAAGTTAGAATTAATTATTTATTACTATTGGTATTATTAGACTTTTAATTGAAATAAAAGAGCTACCTTAAAAAACTAAATTTATAACCCATTTTTTTAAGTATTTTCAAAAAAGATGGAAAGGAGCTTTTAAATGAGTTGGCATCACCTATTGTCCAATCACCTCCTAGGACCAAACCAGCGATTACAGAAGTCATTAAGATTCTATGATCTTTTAGATAGTTATTGATAAAAATTTTTTTTTTAATCTGTATATCAGGGTTGCCGAAAATTTTGATTGAGTCTTTTGTTAATTGATTTTTAATTCCAATTTTTTTCAAGATTTCTGATCCTATTTTTAAACGTGGACTTTCTTTTTTATTGAGTTCTCCAATTTTAGAAAAATAAGAAACACCTTTAGCTTTAGCAGCTACTAAAAATATAATTAGAAATTCATCAATTAAATTGCTATTCAAATCTGTAGGACAATTTATTTTTTTTAAGTTCTTTTGGCTTTTAACGTATATATCACCAACTTTTTCACCGTATTTTTTTTGAATATTTTTAATCTTTATTTTAGCACCCATTTTATTTAGTATTTTTATAAATCCGATCCTACTTTTGTTAATATTTACATTTTTTATTAAAAGTTTTGATTTTTTTGATAAAATAGTAAGCACTATAAAAAATGCACTAGAACTAGGATCAGAGGGAATTTCATAATTAAATGATTTAAAGTTTTTTTGACCAATGACTTCAATTTGATCAAACTTTTTTTTACGTTTAATCTTGATAGGTATATTTAAATATTTGTACATTATTTCAGTATGGTCTCTTGATTTTTTTGCTAATATTTTTGTGGTACCTGGTGTATTTAAAGCAGCTAACATTACTGCGCTTTTACACTGCGCTGATCCCCTTTTTTCAATATAATGTATTGGTTTTAAATACTCTGTTCCAGTTACATTTAAAGGCAAACCTTTATTTTGAGAAATATTAAATTTTGCACCAAATTTTTGTAAAGGTTGAACAATTCTATCAAAATCTCTTTTTGAAAGACTTTTATCACCAATTAATTTAATGCTATTAGGTGACTTAATTAATAAAGCTAAAATAAGTCTAGCAAAGGTTCCAGAATTTCCTGCATTAATAATTATATTTTTTTTATAATTAAAGCCATTGATACCATTTCCATAAACAACACAGTTTTTTTGAATAAGTTTGATTTTAACACCTAATCTTTTTAAACCTTTAATTGTACTAATCACATCCTCTGATCTCACTAAATTCTTAATTGTGCATTTACCATAAGATTGGGATGCTAAAAGAAGTGATCTTATTGAAATACTTTTATCACCGTCAATAATTATTGATTTGTTAAAACTATTTAATTTTTTTTTAAATTTAATTTGCAGCTTCATAATTAAATTTTAATTGAATTTAAAAGAGTCACCGAAATACGCAGTTTGGGCATTGGGATTTTTAACAAGTTCTGATGGGGTACCTCTTGCAATTACTTTTCCCTCAGAGAGAACAACAGCTACATCAACACAAGTTAAAAGATCTCTTGCTTGGTGATCACAAATACAAATTGTGATTCTATTTTCAGATTGAAGATTAACTATTATTTGCTGAAGCATTTTTATTGTCATAACGTCCAATGCTGCAAAACACTCATCTAATAATAGTAACTCTGGATTTCCCAATAAAGCCATAGCTATCACAAGTTTTTTTTTTTGCCCACCTGATAAGAATTTTGCTTTGATATCTCTAATTGATTCTAAATCAAATTTTGATGTGAGATAATTTATTTTTTCGATTCTTTCTCTTGTATTTTTAATAAGTATTTCACCGACTGCTTGAAGATTTTGAAATAGTGATAAATCATAAAAATAGCCACCATACTGCGGGACATAACCAATGTTAAATTTTGTAGTACGCATGAATATAGGAAAATCATTTACTTTCTCATTCTTAATAAATATTGATCCTTTATCTGGTGATATTAATCCTGTTATTAGGTTAAATATTGTTGATTTTCCAACTCCATTTGGGCCAAGCATCCCAAAGATTTCACCTTTGTTAATTTCAAAGCTGATGTCCTGTAATATTTGACGTTTCTCAAAAGCAAGAGATACTTTGTCAAGTTTAAGTATTGGCTTATTATTTTTGAAACTTTTGATTCTGAATTTTTTAATTATTGCCATTTTTTTCGATGTTGTTTATTAAAACTTTTTCGTTTGTGTCATTCATATATATTTTTGTTTTTCTTTTCACTATATCGATTTCTGCTCTATCAGCTTTCATTTGGGAAATATTACTCATGTAAAAAACATTTTCATATATTGATACCAGATTTTTTTCAAAAGATAAGTCTAAGTAGTCACTTTTTAATATATGAATATTATTTTTTACAGTAACCGATCCTTTGAAAAAAGTATCATAACTTTTTGTATTATATCTAGCAAAATCTGAATTTATATGAATTTTCTCAGAGTTTTTTAAGAGTATTATAGCAGATACTTTTTCCATATTGATATTATTAGGATCTGCATTATCTATTTGACCTTTCTCAGCTTTGATTTCGTATTGATTTCCTGTTTTATCTATAGAGAAGTACCTTAAATCCTCGATGATATTACCCTTATCCGTTGGTTGTGTATTTACAATTTTCTTTTTTTCAATTTTTAAACTATCTTTTTCAAAATATTTAAAAAATACGTAAGCCGCAGTTAAAAAGAACAAAATTAATAAAAAAGATTGTAATATTAATTTTTTTGACATTTATTGGATATTGTTTTCTAAAATATTATGTATATGCAAAATTCCAACTGTATTATTTTTATTCATTTTTTTATGAACACATAAAGCTGTAATTCTTTTTGAGTTCATAAGCGATAATGCCCGGGCTGCAAGCATGTCAACGTGAACAGAAATTGGGTTTTTTGTCATAACGTCTTTCACTTTTAAATAAGCTAAACTCCCCTTTTTTTCACTAATTCTTCTTATTTGTCCATCTGTGATAATTCCAGTTGTTTTTTTTCTTGAATTTCTAACAATTAAAACACCTAGTTTTTTTATAGAAATAAATTTTAAAGCTTGTTTCATATTAGAGTCTTCGTTTATGAAAGGTATTTTTTTTCCAGTTAACATTAGATCTTCAACAGTTTTAAGTTTAGATCCTAAACTTCCAGAAGGGTGGAATTTTTTAAATTCTTTTTGACCGAATTTTTTTTGCTTCATTGTAGCTATCGCAATTGCATCACCTATAGCAAGTTGAACTATAGTTGATGAAGTGGGTACAATTCCTCCAGGCCCTGCTTCTTTGACCTCTGGCATTAAAATTTTAATATCAGAAGCTTTGTACAAGAGAGAGTTTTTTTTAGAGACTATTCCTATTAAAATAATATTCTTATTTCTGTTTGCGAACTGAATAATATTTTTTAATTCTAAAGACTCTCCACTATTACTTATTAAAATTAATATATCATTAGAGCTTATTTGACCTAAATCTCCATGAGAACAAGAACTAGCATCTACAAAAAAAGACGGTGTTCCTACTGATGCTAATGTTGAAGAAATTTTTTTGGCAATTATTCCAGATTTTCCAACACCAGTCAAAATAACCTTACCTTTGCAATTAATTATAGCCCTTACTGCTTTTTGAAAATTTGAGTCTAAGTATTTTTTTAATTTTTTTAGAGATTCAATTTCTGAGTCAACAACATTTTTCGCAATAATTTTAAAAATATCTTTTTTCATTAGTGAGACCAAATATCATCCGAGAATGACGCTAAATCCAAATTTACTCTTGTATTAATAAATTTCAAACAATCTTCGTATAGTTGATATCTTTTCTCTCTCTTAAGAATTTTTGTGAGGGCATTATTTATCTTGTGTAAATATAAAACATCGTTCGCACAATATTTTATTTGTGCTTGAGAGAGTTCACCTCCAAAATCAGAACTTTGATATTGTTTACTTATGTCAATACCTACAAATTCTTTTATCAGGTCTTTTAAACCATGTTTATCAGTATATGAGCGCGCTAGCTTTGATTGAAGCTTGGTATCTTCAATGTTATTTACATCAATTAAAAGATATTTTTTAATAAAAGCTAGATCGGCTCTTGCGAAGTGAAATATCTTTTTAATAGACTTATCTGATAATATTTTTTTTAATACAGGAGCTTTATATTCACCTCTATCAAGCTGAACTATGTGGGCATCGGAATTTCCTGAAGATATCTGAACTAAACATAATTTATCTCTTTGAAAATTTAATCCCATAAATTCACAATCAACAGCGATACTATTGCCAACATTAATATCATCTGGTAAATCTATTTTGTGAACTTTTATATCCATAAATAAGTATATATATGAAACCAAGAAATTGTCTAATTTTTGGCGCTA
>MDSW01094716.1_pt1 | contig 11463 bp, 11 predicted proteins | sample 811171 | NCBI WGS metagenome assembly MDSW01 (sample SAMN05326641, study PRJNA326480) | marine metagenome | isolation source: seawater | place: Atlantic Ocean: North West | collected 2012
ATAGCTGTCGTTCCTGAAAACCGACTGGTATTTCCACTTATGAGTGTGCGGGAAAACCTTGTTGCTGGCTCATTTTCCCAAAATAAGTCTCAAAAATTAAACCTTAAAGATGACCTTAATCAAATGTTCCTCAGGTTCCCCGTATTAAAGGAACGTTCTGAACAATTGGCAGGAACCCTGTCAGGTGGAGAGCAGCAAATGCTGGCAGTTGCCAGAGCTCTCATGTCAAAGCCTAAACTTCTTCTGATGGACGAACCATCCGTTGGGCTCGCTCCATTAATTGTGGCACAAATTTTTCAAATTATTTTAGAAATGAAAAAGGATGGAATAACTATTTTTCTTGTTGAGCAAAATGCAAACATGGCCCTGAAGGTTGCAGATAAATTTTATTTGCTAGAACAAGGTAAGATCACCTATGAGGGAATACCTGGAAAGATTGAAGACGAGAGAATCATTCAAAAAGCATACCTAGGCAAAAAAAACCACTAAACTATTTTTCAAAAAAGCAAAGATTAATCCGCTAAAAATATTAATATGACTAATTTTTTCCAAAATTGCATAGATGGGGTAATGATTGGAAGTGGCTATAGCCTTTTAGCGCTGTGCTTTACTATAATATTTGGAATAATGCGGAGAGTAAATTTATCTTTTGGGCCTTCCATAATGCTAGGCGCATTTTTAGGAACCTGGTGCTTTATAAACATAGGCTTTAGCCCTGTGATTGTGGCTATAATAACAATTATAGGTACCATTTTTATCGGAATATATGTTGAAAGATTATGCTTTTCTGCGATCCGCCGTGATATGGCGATGGCTTCGATGGTGTCAAGTTTTGCAATATGGATGCAACTTGAGGAATTATCGATAATTCTACTTCCCGAAAGAACCTATCCCTTCCCTGCACTTTTTTTGAGTGGTGTCTCTGAAGTTGGTCCATATTTTTTACGGCATGAACATCTTTTGAACTTAGGAATATCAATTTTTATTATGCTATGTCTTGTATATTTATTAAGCCATAGTCGTTTCGGATTGGCTATCAAGGCTATTAGTGAAGACCAAAAAGCTAGCATGTATATGGGTATAAATCCAAACAGAATAATCTTTTGGACCTTTATTCTAGTCTCATTAATCGGCGGCATGGCCGGATTTCTCCTGCTATCAACTGACCAACAAATCACCCCTCATTTTGGACTTTGGGCTACCTTAAAAGGACTCACCGCAATGATGCTAGGCGGAATGGGTTCATTAGTTGGTGCGGTCTTAGGAGGGCTTGCTATGGGCATTATAGAAGCTCAAACACAATGGTACCTAGGAAATGAGTACAGAGATTTAAGTGTTTATCTAGTATTATTCTTGATGTTAATCATTTTTCCTGGTGGTTTTTTGGGCAATAACATTGTTCAAAAAAATAAATTAGCCTACAGACGGGTGTAGATTTGAGTGATTATCTAATTAGTGTCACCTCAAATATTGGAATTATATCGTTCTTAGCGCTATCGGCCTACATACTTTTAATATCCGGTGAAATTTCCTTTGGTCAACAGGCGTATTTTGGGATTGGAGCTTATGTTGCAGGAATTATGACCACAATATACGGATGGCCTTTTTGGGCGGCTACCTTAGTCGGAGGAAGTTTATCAGGTTTTATTTCCCTGTTAATTGGTTACCTCACCCTCAGACTTAGCGGATTATATTTTTCAATAGCAACTTTGTGCTTTGCTGAAATGATTAGACTTTCTCTATTTTCATTTCATTTTAAATCTGATGTTAATGGCGAACAGTTAGGACCCAGAGGCGCTGAGGGGTTTCAAGACATTCGATGGATGTTTGAGAATGATGTGGCCCCTATCGATTACATGATGTTAATTTATTTGATACTATCGATAGTTCTAATTTTTTTCCTACTTTTAGAGCGGTCAAAAATGGGGGCAATTATACGAATGATTGGTCAAGACCCATTACTTGCTTCAGCTCAAGGGGTAGATGTTATATTTTTTAAACTTTTAGTATCTCTAATAGCGGGCTTCATAGCGGGCTTAGGAGGATGCCTTTTTGCGCATTATTCAACCTACATTGAACCCAATATGTTTAGTGTTATGCTTGGGGTACATAGTCTCGCTTATGGCATAATCGGTGGACTTGGAACATGTCTTGGCCCAATATTGGGGGTAATTTTTGATATTGGATTTTTAGAGGGGATTAGAATTTTTCAGGGATACCGCATGATTGTATTTGGAGGCATAGTTGCAGTAATTCTCATTTACAGACCAAGGGGCATACTTGATGAGGAACAGGTACACCAGCTAAGACATGTAAAATGGAAGAGATAGAATGCTGCGGTTTATATCTTTACATAAAAGCTTTCAAAATATTACTGCCCTGAATGACATAAATCTTAACTTTCAAAAAAATGAAACAATCGGACTTATTGGCCCAAATGGATCCGGTAAAACAACTTTACTGAATATTGCTACTGGCCAATTTAAAGCCGATCAAGGTCGAATTGAATTTTTTGATCAAGATGTTTCGAATTTACTCCCGCATAATTTAGCTGAACTGGGCTTTTCACGCACCTTCCAAAATATTCGTATATATAAAAGATTTACTGTTTTAGAGAATATCTTGGCTGCCATCATTTTATTGCCCACTTCAACTTTCTCCAGATTCTGGAATAGAAAAGGGCAAAATCATGTGAACGAATTCGAGAATGCAGAATGGGCATTAGAGTGTGTTGGCTTGATAGACCAAAAAAATCAATTAGCCAAAAATTTACCTTTGCCTTCACTGCGTAGATTAGAAATTGCAAGAATTATAGCAAGAGACCCAAAAGTCATTTTTTTAGATGAGCCAACTGGAGGTATGACCCCAAATGAAACGGAGTTAATGGGACAACTTATCATCGAAAAAGTAGTTAGAAATAAATTGTGTATTATTATTGAACACAAAATTAGATTTATTAGAGACACGTGCAAGCGCACCTGTGTTCTATCTTCAGGAAAACTGGTTGCTGATGGGAAGACAGATACCGTCCTTGGATCAAGCAAGGTCAAGGATGCATATCTTGGAGTAATCCCCTAAATGCTTGAACTCGATAATCTAAATGTAAATTTTGGAAAAATTAAGGCCGTTTGTGATGTGTGTCTCAAAATTTCACGTGGTGAAATAATTACGATCACAGGACCAAATGGCGCAGGAAAAAGCAGCACTTTAAATGCTATTACCGGTATTATTAGACCTGTAAAAGGCTCAATCAATTTTAGAGGCGAGGAAATTGCTGGTCAAACCAGTGAAAAAATAATCAAAAAAGGTATTGTGCAAATTCCCGAAGGGAGAAAAATTTTTGGCACTTTAACTGTAAGGGAAAACATTATCATCGGAGGTTATCGAAAACTTCCGTTCACCTTATATAACCAAAATATGAAGAGTGTTTTGAATTTATTCCCTAGCCTAGAAAATAGGTTAGATGAAAATGCATCCAACCTTAGCGGGGGGCAGGCGCAGCTACTTGCCTTGGCGCGAGGCCTGATGGCGGAGCCCGATCTTTTACTTTTAGATGAACCTACTCTTGGATTATCTCCAATACCTGCAATGGAGATATTTAAGTTACTTAAATGGCTAAAGAGTGCAGGAATGACAATAATTTTAGTAGAACAAAATATTCATAAAACTCTCGCAATTTCTGATAGAATCTATATTCTTGAAAGTGGCAAAGTTATTTTGAAAGGACGCCCAGATAAAATAAAAAGCGCTCCAGAATTTTTGCAGTACGCGGGAGACTATTCTGTTTAGACTAGTATATGGTCAATAGATGTGGGTTATATTTTAAATGCTTTATTCAAGCACCCTTAGTTTTTTTTTACTGTTTCCAATTTTCTTTAACTTTGAGAGTTTAGCCACGGAGAGAAAAGAAGCTAAAATTGTTTGTCTCCCAACTCAGACAAAACTCCAATTTGACTGCGATATTAGCCTTAAGGTGAAAAAAACCGATAAACCCGTGGAGTCTGCTATATTTTCAGTAGGTGCTGACATGCCTTCAATGCCTGGCGCTCATAATGTGAAGCCAGTCACCGCTAAGCCAAAAGATAAAGCGGGGAGATATTCAGTGTTAATTCAGTTAGAAATGTTTGGGGAGTGGATTTTGAAACTTAATATTTCCAAACCCACGAGAGATATCATAGTTAAAAAACTATATTTTTCGAATAAGGGCGGCAAACCTCTTAAACACTTGCATTAGATAGGACAGATAAATGTGATAATTACGAATAGTCACATTCAAACCATATTATAAACCCTCAAATTACTTATTTCCAGGCGGGATAGTCATTTCTAACGACTTTCTGGTCATCATTTTTTCTAACCACTTTTGTAACTTTGGGTGCCCTTTACGCCACTCAAACTTGGGATTCCATATTTCCAATTGCAAGGCACAAACTAACGTCATCTGCGCAGAATTAAATTTTTCATTCATGAGGGGTGACAGGATTTGCGCTTCCCACATCTCTATCAACCTTTTAAGGCGTTGACGCTCGTGCTCTATTACCTTGTCTGACCTTAATTCCTCAGGTCTAAATAATTCTCTTATCCAAATACTGCCACTTTCAACCGTCGACCTTGCTTGCTCTTCAAGATTTAATAATTCTAAATTAGTTGATTTATAATCGGTATGAAACTTCGGTTTACCATCAAGATGATCTAAAAACGCACAAATCAACCTAGAGCCCTCAATCCCCTTGTTTTGATTTGTAGTTAAATAAGGAACTCTCCCGGAGGGATTAATTTTATAATAAGGACTGTCTTTCTGGCGAGTGGCTGCTATCTCTTGGGTGCACTTATGCCCAAGGTTTTTCTCTAACACCATGATACGTGCCAACCGAGAATACGGTGAATTTAATGTTACATATAATTTCATAAATATTGCCTTTTATAATAAATAACGCAGGAGTTTGTAAAAGATGAAACATAATACTAATTTATCGGGTAACTTTTGACGATAAGTGTATTTTGCAGGTTGTTTAACGCCATCCTCCACCTCCATTAACATAAATTGTGTCTGCTGTCATAAACTCACACGAATCAGAACAAATAAATAAGACTAGTTCTCCTATTTCCTCAGGCCTACCGAAGCGCTTCATCGGAATATCTCCTAAAAATTTTTGTTTAAGCTCTTCAGAGGTATTTGCAGCAGCCTGAAATGCCGTATCAATAGGACCAGGAGAGATTGACAGGCATCGAATACCTTTATCTGCAAATTCTCGAGCAACCCCCATTGACATCGAAACTACAGCTCCTTTAGCAGCCGCATAATGAATTGACGAGTTCGGTCCCCCGCGTTTATGTGACATACTAGCTATATTCACTATTACCCCTTTCCCATTTTCTAACATATTTGGGAGAACAGCCTGCATACAGTTAAAAACTCCCTTGCTATTAAGGTTAAATGTAGAGTCCCAAAGATCACTATCTATTTCTAGAAACGAGCATCTTTGCATTGCGGAACCTGCGGAATTAAATTGAAAATCAATTTGGCCAAATTGCTCAATTGCTAGCTTGATACATCTCTCCACTTGGTTACGGTCCGTGACATCACAACCCAAAGAGATAGCCTTACCAGAGGACGAGTTAATCTCTTCCGCCAAAGCAGAATTTGCGTCAAGATCTATGTCTAGGCAAACTACATTTGCTCCCTCTCTAGAGAATATCCGGGCAGTTTCCCTTCCTATACCACTGGCAGCTCCAGTGATAAGGATTGTTTTCCCTAAAAAATATTCCAATTTTTTTGGCATTATAAACTCCTTCAACGTAGACATAAACCATAACAAAAAATGAATTAGCATTGAATTATTTTAAAAAAAGACTTTATTATCATTAAACAATTGCTAACTTCGCTTATTTCTAATTCAGAGTATAATTTAAATATATGTAAGTCTTCAAATTCATCAGAAAAAAATGAAAAGTAGTTTGTTCCTTTGCATATTTGGGATGGCAATAGTCGTTATTTCTTCAAATATCTTAGTTCAGTTCCTTTATGGTAAATGGCTAACTTATGGCGCATTCACTTATCCATTAGCCTTCCTAATTAATGATCTGACAAACAGGTATTTTGGTTCGCATGCTGCACGGCAAGTAGTCCTTTTTGGGTTTGTTATTGGTTTGATCTGTTCCCTGATTGGCACTCAAATAGTCGGAGAATTTGGGCCACTAGTTACTTTACGAATAGCTATAGCATCTGGAGCAGCGTTTTTATTTGCTCAATTAGCAGATATATTTGTTTTTAATAAAATTAAAATCCACCCTTGGTGGCTTAAGCCTCTTGGTTCAAGTCTGATCGGATCAAGTATTGATACATTGATTTTCTTTACTGTCGCGTTTTCTGCTAGCCTAAGCTTTATTGAACCAGGAAATGACGTTAGATGGGCAAATGAAATGGTTCCTTTACTCGGCTTAGGCCCATCTCTTCCATATTGGATGAGTCTTGCGGTAGCCGATTTTAGCGTAAAATTAAGTCTTGCCTTTTTTTCATTAATTCCCTTCAAGATCATCACAAATAGATTTCAGATGAGTCTAAATACCAAACGGTAAATTTACTGTTGTAAACTCTCAGCGCTCACCTGTTTTACATACCCGAAACCCGCTAAAAATATCCCATCTATCGGGAGCAAAAAAATTCCTATAACTACCTCTAATCATACGTCCTCGTGACGTCCATGCCCCCCCTTTTAGAATTTTTGTATTACCAAATAAAGGTGCCGAATATTCGTCATAACTATCTGGTGAAAACCCGGGAAAAGGAGCAAATGTATCGGCAGTCCATTCCCATACGTTACCAATCATTTGCCTGCAGCCAAATGAACTATCACCTTCAGGAAAATCCGCAACATCTGCGCACCCCAATAAATATCCATCGAGATTAGCCAAACGGGGGTTTGGTGGAGAGTTGCCCCAAGGAAAGTTTTTTTTACCAAAAGATATAGTGTGATGTTCATCTAATACACCCAATGCTGCGGCCTCCCATTCAACTTCAGTAGGAAGGCGATAACCAGCCCAAGCGCAATAGGCATTAGCTTCAAACCAATTGACATGGAGGATGGGCTGAAATGGAGAAATTGGAACCATTTTATCAAATTTTTTGACCAACCAACCATCCGAACCGCCTCTTTCCCAATAACCCGGCTGTTTCCGTGAAAACCTCTCCCTCCACTCTAAGCCATCATGAGACCAAAATTCATCGTAACGATAACCGTCCTCTTCAACAAATTGAGCAAACTCTTTATTGGTAACCGGAGCTAAAGCAATAGAAAATGGCTTTAGCTCTCGGCTATGGGCCCACTTTTCATTATCAAAATAAAAATCATCATCCTTTGATGCCCCTAATCTAAAATTACCCCCCGGTATATCGGCAAAGCCTGGATAACCACCAGAATCTGATCTAAAATTTTTCCAGCCCAAGTTATTTAAAACTGGAGATGTATATCCCAATATTTGCCTTCCCCAAAAAAATGCCTCGGTATGCATATCTTCATGGTAAACTCCAAATTGATACTCAAAATTTACATCACGATCTAAAACATTTGCAGCGAGTAAGTCTAGAACAGACTCTTGAACAATTTGCATATATTTTAATGTGTCTTTGAGGCTTGGTAGCGGCAAATCCCATCTATCGTCATGGGCTATTGTTATGGAGTCGTATAGTTTTTCAGCATCTTTTATAAGGCAACTACTGCGGCCAAATCGTTTTTTCAAAATAAAATAATCATAAAAAAATGCTATATGCCCAATCTCCCAAAGAAGAGGATTAACGTAAGGATGTTTTGGCCCCATTAATTGGCCCTCATCTAATTCATCAATAAGTTCTAGAGTCCTCTGACGAGAATTTTTAATCATTCCTTCCAGATTATCTTGAGCAAGAAGTTTTATCATGTGAACCTCGAAAAGTACTGGTGCTGATGGCGAGCGGCCATTACCATTGAATTAATGCACATTACTATTATCACCCCAGCAGAAAAGCATGCGAAAGTTGGCAACAGGATTTCCGCCCAACGATGGAGAAAACTTTTTCAATCTGATAAACATAAAGTCTGTATAAAAACACAGTATGACAATTCCGCAACAGATTTAATGATAGCTCTCCATGCATGGCGGAGCGCAAAATCTATTTGTAAATATAAAAAAAAATATCCCAATGGGCCTCTTATAGTAGTAATTGGAGGCACTGACGCAAATACTTTTTTGAACACAGACCCTGACACAACTATACAGTCCCTCAAAGCGGCTGATGCAATTGTCTGCCTTCATGAATTGATAGGAGAACTCCTCCCATTTTACTTACGGCAAAAACTGTATTTCATACCTCAATCTGCCCTTCCAGCGCCAACGCCAAAAAAGATGTCATCTAGAAACTTTAACATCTGCGTCATTGCGAGCCTTCGGGAGGAAAAGGACCCGCTAAGAACTGCCCTTGCCACAAAATTATTACCAGAGAGCTCTAAAATAAAAGTTACTCATTTTGGTAAATCCATCTCTTCTGAATTACAAAAATTAGCGAAGGACGAGACACATTACAACCCAAGGTATTTTTGGAGAGGAGAAGTGCCGCAATGGCGCGTTCGGCGAGAATATCAGAAATCACGTTTAATGGTGGTAAGTTCCCTGCAGGAGGGTGGAGCAAACGTTGTATCTGAGGCAATTGCCTCAGAAATTCCTATTCTAGCGTCAAAAATATCTGGAAATGTGGGTCTTTTAGGTGAAAAATATCCAGGATACTTCCCCGTAAGAGATGAGAACGCCTTAAGCCATTTAATGTCGCTCGCTGAAACACAGAAAGTCTATCTCGAATCACTACTACACCATTTAAAAGGCTTAAAAGGTTTATTCTTGCCGCGAAATGAAAGACGTTTATGGAAGGACCTTATCATTAGAATAACTAGCTCAAAGTAATAGGCTCTAAATGATCTCCTTTACCCATTACCTTGCCAATTATTGTTGCTTTGGTAAACCCAGAATGTTTTAGCTCTTTCAGACATTTGTGTGCCTTTTTTTCAGGTACACTGGCTAAAAGACCTCCGGATGTTTGTGGATCATAGATCAGAGGGTAAAGGAGATTCCCACTACAATCCTCAAGATTTCTGATAGCCCGTCTCAACCTTACATTTGCCGACTGCAAGCTACTGTGGATCCCCATAGCTAGAGTATCTATTGCACCTTCAAGCACGGGAAGAGACTCTAAATTAATATTCACATCAACATTAGAGCTTTTTACCATCTCGACTAAGTGGCCCAACAAACCAAAACCGGTAACGTCAGTGCAGGCTGATGCCCCATTTCTAAAAATGATTTCTCCCGCAAGACGATTAGACTGTACCATAGATTGTATGGCTTCTTCTATCCATTTTCCCCTTGCCTTTCTCTGCATTTTTGCCGCGAAAATGGTTCCTGTTCCTAAGGCTTTTGTAAGAATTAAAACGTCGCCAGATTTCATTCCCCCTTTTCGTAACAACTGATTTTTAGTTACTATCCCATTTACGGAGAAACCCATTGACAGTTCTTCGCCCTCACTAGTGTGCCCACCTACAAGTTCAGCTTTAGCATCATTCAAAACTAAAATCGCACCTGACATTAAATCTTTTATTGTTTTTTTTAATTTTTTCTCAATTTCAAAGGGAACAGTCACAATAGCGAGGGCTGATTGAGGCTGGGCCCCCATTGCAAATAAATCACTTAAACTATGATTCGCGGCAATCTGTCCAAAAATAAAAGGGTCATCGAGAAATGAACGAAAGTAATCCACAGAATGCACCATTAAATTCTGGGTTCCCACGTCAACTACAGCCGCATCGTCAGGTTGACTTAAACCAATCATTATCTCATCTCTATGTATGGGTTTTAATTCAGCTAATGCTTGATTTAAAACTGAAGCTCCAACCTTGGACCCACATCCGCCGCATCTCATAGCTATTGCTGAAATCTCTTTTATGGCCTCTTTGTCAGCCAATCTATGATCAAATTGATTATTTACTTTTTGTCTCATCTCTGGGAATTGCGAATATTTTTTTACCCACCTTTTATCAATCCAATTTTTCAATTTCCATAAACTTTTGCCCTCTAAGCTGAGCCCACCCCTGACAGCAATCGCATTTTGATCACCCGAACTAATCAACGCGAGATGAGTAAGCTGAGGGCGAAATTTCCTAGGATTGAATCCCAGTAAGCTTCGTCTCAAATTATTAGCCAATGGGATGCCTTGACGAACCGCATATACACCAGATTTTGGTCTAGGGTAGTTTTCAACCGCTGCGATATCCCCTGCACCAAAAACAAATGGGTGTGATGTTGATTGCAAATTATCTGATACCTGTAAAAAACCCCTATCATCGACATTCAAGCCAGACTCTTTTATCCAGTTTGGAGCACTTGCACCAGTTGCCCAAAGAGTTTCATTGGGTTCTAATTTAAGACCGTTAGATAAAATTAATTCATTCTGATTTACCTTCGTGGCATAGCTTCCTGTTACAACCTCAACACCTCTTCTATGCAATATTTTAAGGAAACGATCTGATACAGATGAGGGAAAGGTGGGCAAAATGCGTTTCGATCTGCTAATTAAGGAGAATTTCAATTTTTTGGCATCTCTACCCCTATCAAACAGGTCTTTCTTTAATCTAAATTGAATAGCCAAAAGCAATTCCACTCCACCTGCTCCTGCCCCTACAACAGCAACATGGAAGTTACTCGTATTACTTAAAACCCTATCCAATAGTAAATTCCATCGATTAACAAACCTATTGATAGGTTTCACGGGTGTAGTAAACTCCTCTGCACCTTTTATTCCTTTGATTTCTGGTCTTGAGCCGATATTGATTGATACTAAATCAAAACTCACGGATGGCCTAGACTTACAAATTACTCTTTTATTATGAAGATCTATTCCAGTTGCTTCATCATGATAAAGACGAGCTCCTGAAAACAAACAAAGGGGCCAAAGGTCAATATGAGACTCTTCATATGAGTAATGTCCAGCTACGTGCCCTGGTAGCATTCCAGAATACGGTGTCTGAATATCTCTTGCCAAAACAGTAATACGTGTACCTTCTAAGGGCCGCATACCGAACTTTTTTAAAACAGCGACATGGCTATGGCCACCCCCAATTAATACCAAATCTTTTAAAACTGAACTATTCTTGTATTTCATAGTATGTCTATGGGCCTACATATTTGAAAACTCGAAGTACTTATAAATCAATCTACTAATAAAAACTAATCCAAGGACTTCTATGACAAAACGACTTAAAGTCTGGCTGCCAAAGTATAATTTTTTTTCAGCATAATGTAGATCTCAAATATATTTAAAATTTAGGTAAACTTTTTTGAAAAAATTAATGCCTGCTAGTCCTGTTTTGCAATCAGGTTTTCAAAAAAATAAGTAATTAGCACCTGATTAGTCGTAGATATTGATACCGATAATTTATG
>MDSW01122080.1_pt1 | contig 11463 bp, 8 predicted proteins | sample 811171 | NCBI WGS metagenome assembly MDSW01 (sample SAMN05326641, study PRJNA326480) | marine metagenome | isolation source: seawater | place: Atlantic Ocean: North West | collected 2012
ATTGCATTCTCATTTAAGTATGATTTCACACTTCCATTAACAAAGTTAGCAGCTGATTTGTAGTTCTTTGTAAAACCACAAAGTTCATTATAATACATTGCAATTCCTTTTTTATCAATTAGAATATCGGCATCATATTCTGACAATCCAAATTCATTTGTAAATTTTAGTAATAGAGTATTTGGGAGAGGAGGTAGCGTCTTCTTTACTTCATTAATATAGTTCTTTGTAATAACTACAGGCTGTAGATCTGGCTCAGGGAAGTACCTGTAATCATTTGCTTCTTCTTTGTGCCTCATAGAAGTAGTGCTATTATTTGCAGCATTAAAGCTTCTTGTTTCATGCTTAACCTTCCCTCCTCTTTCTATTAATTCTATTTGTCTCTTTATTTCAAATTCAATAGCTCGTTTTACGTTTCTACTTGAGTTCATGTTTTTTACTTCTACTTTTGTGCCAAATTCTTTTTCCTCTTTTCTCATCACAGAGATATTAGCATCACACCGTAATGATCCTTCTTCCATATTTCCATCACAGATATCTAAGAATTGCACTAATCTTCTTACTTCATTTATGTATTCATAAGCTTCATTAGATGTTTTGATTTCTGGTTCCGACACAATTTCTACTAGTGGGACTCCTGCTCTATTTAAATCAATGAGTGTATTAAAAGGATCTAGATCATGTATTGACTTTCCTGCATCTTCTTCCATATGGATACGAGTAATATTGATGCTTTTTTTGTTTCCTTCTACATCTTTTATAATAATCTTTCCCCCATTGCAGATTGGGGTTGAGTCTTGTGTTATTTGATATCCTTTTGGTAGATCAGCATAAAAGTAGTTCTTACGAGCATACTCATTCCTTTCTCTGATTCTGGCCCCAACAGCAATACCTAATTTAACAGCATATTCAATAACTTTTGAGTTGCTTCTTGGAAGTGTTCCAGGGTGACCTAGAGAAATTATAGATGTTTTTGTATTTGGGGTTGCACCATAGATATTTTCATCAGAAGAATAAGCCTTAGTATTGGTAAGTAATTGAGCATGTACTTCAAGTCCGATTACAGCGTCATATTTATCGTAGATACTCATTATTCAAATATTATTTTTCCTGTGTTTAAAGTTTCCGCACCTTTATTAAGTGAGTAGAAGTATAAGCCATTAGCTATCCCTTCTCTATAAATTGTATTGGTTTGACCCCTTAATTGTTCTTCTCTTATCTTGACACCTAAGCTATTATAGATTATGATATTGTCTGCTTCTGATGTAAATTTAAAACTATTTTTTGTTGGATTAGGATAGATATTATGCATAGGATTATTCTGAGGTATATTTGTCGTTACAGAGCTAAGTTCAATAATATATAATCCGGTTTGCATATCTGAAACAATTATATTCCCGGATGGGAGGTAGGGATAAATACCCCAAGCTCCTTTGTAAGATGCATGGCTATTAGGCATATAAGTATCATACTCCCAAGTCTGTATTGGGTTAGAAGGGTCAGAAATATCAAATATGCGTAATCCATCATGATAGTAAGCAAGATAGAGATGGTTTCCTTTAATAATTCCATTGTGAGCCATTGATGCAGCATCTACTCCTGAATTAAATGTTGATAATACTGAGATATTATTTAAATCACTTACATCTAATATTTTGACATCATATCCGTGGTTTTCATCTTGCATTGCATATATAGTCCCATCATCCGAAAGCCATCCAGAATGATTATAACCTGCATCAGGATAGGATGTAAGAGATCCTAATAATATAGGTTGGTCTCCTAACTGATTTACATTAGAGAAATCGAAGATCCTAAATCCGTCATTACCACAATTAAGATAGGCAGAGTCGTTTCTAACGAAAGCATCATGCACATGCCCTACTCCATTATATGAATAAATTAAACTTGGGTCTGCTGGTATGCTTAGGCTATAAACATCCATAGCAGAATTTGAAGCACAGGCATATAGTTTTGCTGTTGCAGTGTCAATATAGATATTATGAGACTTGGTAAAGAGTACATTTGAATCATATACTGTATTTACCGAGTTTGGTAGGTTAGTAATATCAACAATCTGCAGTGTGCTAGAACTTCCCTCATCACAGACTATATATAGATATCCAGAGAAGTCATGGTAGTCTCTATGTATAACTCCGCCTCCAGTATATCCTCCTGCAACAAATGCTACTTCAGAGCTGTTTGCTGGATCTGTTACATCAAAGAAATGAGTGCCAGCAGTAGAGCCAATAATAGCAATCTCTCGCTCATTTATTGTCAATCCCCAGCATTCATTATAAGTATTGTCATAGGCCCATGATCCTACTAATGTAGAATCTTGCCAGTTATATAAGAGTGTTGCTTCTTGCTGGGCTTGAGTCAAATTAAATATTAATAATGTAACTAAAATAGGTAATATTTTTTTCATTATATGGATGATATTAGTTCTTTAATAATTAATGTTAGTTTTGGTTCAGCTATTTCAGCTATTCTTTGGATTTCTGTATGGCTAACTTTCTTTATTTTACCGGGAACTCCTAGGTCAGTAATTACTGATATTGCAAAACATGGGATACCCATGTGACGGGCCACAATTACCTCTGGAACAGTTGACATTCCTACTGTATCACCACCAATAATCCTCATAAATTTGTATTCGGAAGGGGTCTCTAATGTAGGTCCTGTAAGGGCTATATACACGCCTTTCTTTATAGGAATATTATTTGATTTTGCGATTTTTTCTGCTTTTTTAATAAGTTGTTCGCAGTAAGGCTCACTCATATCAGGGAATCGTGGCCCAATATCAGAAATATTAGGCCCAATTAATGGATTTGGAATTAGGTTAATGTGATCACTTAGAATCATTAAGTCTCCTATTACATAATCAGGATTTACCCCGCCACTAGCATTTGAAAGTATTAAGTGTTTAATCCCTAAAGCTTTCATAACTCTTATTGGAAAAGTAACTTGTTTCATACAATATCCTTCATAAAAATGGAAACGCCCTTGCATTGCTACAACCTCTTTTCCTGCTATTCTACCAAATATTAATCTTCCTGAATGGCCTTCAACAGTTGATATTGGAAAGTTAGGGATATCTTCATATGATATTGATTTTTCAATTTCTATTTCTTCTACAAGTCCTCCTAATCCAGTACCTAAGATAATGCCAAATCCTGCTTTGCAATTTGTTTGCTTGTTTAGGAATTTTACTGATTCGTTAATTTCTTTTAACATAATCGGATAATTGCTCTTCAAATATTTTATTGTCATTTATTGTTATTTCGATAGGAATATAATATACATCTTCCTTTTTGAAATTAGTTAGAAGCTCTCTTAATTTTGTAGCATCTTTTTCGGTGGTCAAGATAAGTTTTTTTGTGCTTTTATCTTTATTGTATATTAATAAGATATTATCAATATCTTTTTTTGTGTAATTATAGTGATCCCTAAATTTAATTACGTTTACTTTTTGTTCTTTTTTCTTAAGATATTGAACTAAAGGGTTAGGATCTGCAATAGCACATACTAGAGTGATGCTATATTCTTCTTCATTATCTAACTCCGCATCAGTTCTTATATTCTTATATTTATGATATGTTATTGATGAGAAGTACCCTTTTTGATGTTTTTCTATATTTAGACTCTCAAGAACCTCTTTCTTTCTTTTAGAGTCTATCTCTTTAGGAGTCTTACTTATTAAGATGATATCTGCTCTTTTAGCTCCACTTGAAGCCTCTCTTAGTGTTCCTAAAGGTAGTAGATCGTTTTTTATAAATGGTTTTTTAAATGGAGTTATGATGATATTCAAGCCTGCTCTTATCTTTCTATGTTGAAAACCATCATCAAGCAGGATTAGATCTATCTCAGGATGGTCAATTAGGATCTTTTCTATCCCAATATTTCTATTATTGCTTACTGCTACTATACAATTGGAGTTATTAAATTTTAGTTGCAAGGGTTCGTCTCCCACAGAAGATGTAGTACTATCTGATTCTACATAATTAAAATTTGATGATTTACGACCATATCCCCTGCTAAGTATTGCAATTTTATGTTTCTTAGATAATAGTTTCGCTATGTAACTGGTATGAGGTGTCTTTCCAGTGCCTCCTATTGATAAGTTTCCAATACAAATAACAGGGATGCTATGTGTTCTCGATTCTAATATTCTGTAATCAAAAAGCAGGTTTCTAAGCGAAGTAATTATTTTGTAGATAACAGATAGTGGATATAAAACTAAGCGCATACTACAAAGATAGTCTTTTGTTATGAAAGAGTTTTTGTATTTTTGAAAAATGAAGATACAAGAGATAATTAGTTATTTAGAGCAAATTGTACCACTTGCTTATCAGGAAAGTTATGATAATTGTGGGCTAATAGTTGGAGACAAGCATACTGATTTTAATGGAGCTCTTATAGCACTTGATTGTACTGAAGTTGTAATTGATGAGGCAATAGATATGCGTTGTAATCTTATTATAACTCATCATCCGATTATTTTTACTGGTATTAAAAAGTTAAATGGGGGTGATCATATTGAGCGAACAATTATTAAGGCTATAAAGAATAATATTGCTATATATTGTATGCACACTAATTTAGATAACTTTAAAGAAGGAGTGAATGCTAAGATTGCAGAGCGTTTAGATCTGAAAAACACATCTATTTTATCCCCAAAGAAAGATATATTACGACATTTAGTATTTTATTGTCCAACCAAACATACAGAAAAGGTTAGGGATGCACTTTTTGAATTAGGAGCTGGTAATATTGGCTCTTATGATCAGTGTAGTTTTAGTCTTAGCGGTAAGGGGACTTTCAGAGCCTTAGAAGAGAGTAGTCCTTTTGTAGGGAAAATTGGCACAATGCATATTGAGAATGAAAATCGTGTGGAAGTAACATTTCCTGCTTATCTTGAGAATGCTATTGTAAAAAAACTTCAAGAGGTTCATCCTTATGAGCAAATAGCATATCAAATTTATCTGCTAGATAATATCAATCAAGAGGTTGGCGCAGGATTAATAGGTGAATTAAAAGAAGGGCAAGTTCCAGATCAGTTTCTTAATAAATTAAAAAAACTTATGCAAACAGATTGTATTAGATATACTCGAATCGTTCGAGATTCAATAAAGAAGGTTGCTGTTTGTGGAGGAAGTGGAAGTTTCCTGTTAGAATCTGCAAAAAATGCGGGAGCAGATATTTTTATTACAGCAGATTTTAAATATCATGATTTCTTTATGGCTGAAGAAGATATTATTATTGCTGATATTGGGCATTATGAAAGCGAACAGTTTACAAAGGACTTAATTTATGATTTGCTTATGAAAAAAAATGCTAAATTTGCGGTCCAATTATCAAAAGTAAATACTAATCCGATAAAGTACCTATAATGGCAAAAAAAACAAAGAAGATTACGGGATCTGTGGAAGATCAATTAAAGGCTTTACATAAGCTTCAGGTAATCGACACTAAAGTTGATAAAATTAGAATTATAAGAGGAGAGTTGCCTTTAGAGATTCAAGACCTTGAAGACTTAATTGCGGGATTAAATACAAGATTAGAAAAATTTGAGTCTGAGTTAAATACAATTAATGAGAATATTGCTGCCAATAAGAATACTATTTCCTTAGCTAATGAGGCCATTGAAAAGTATCAGACTCAGCTTAAGAATATTAAAAACAATCGTGAGTTTACTTCTCTGACTAATGAGGTGGAGTATCAAAATTTAGAGATACAGCTTAATGAGAAGAAAATAATCCAAAATGAAGCAAATGCTCTTCATAAAATAGAGATAATGAATGATTTTAAGGAGCAAATTACTGAGAGGGAGGAAGAATTGAAGGTAAAATCAGATGAGCTTGATGCAATTATCTCGGAGACTGAGAAAGAAGAGAAATCATTAATTTCTGATTCGGGGAAGGCTGAGAAAGTAATTGAGCCAAGACTGTTAAATGCTTATAAGAGAATAAGATCAAAGGTGGTAAACGGTTTAGCTGTTGTTTCAGTTGAGCGTGGAGCATGTGGCGGGTGTTTTAGTCAGATTCCACCACAAAGACAATTAGATATACAGATGCATAAGAAAGTGATTACTTGTGAGCATTGTGGTAGGATTATGATTGATGCAGATATTTTTGTAAAGCAAGAGGCCTAATTAAAAAAAAGATTTATTTAAAAGGGATTTCATATTTTTGGAATCCCTTTTTTTATATAATGAGAACACTTACACTATTATTTTTATTTTCTAGCCAGATGACTTTTGCTTCATTTGACATGAATAAGAATATGCAAAGATCTTATCTCTATATTCTAAACTTAGAGTTTGATAAAGCAGATATTCTATTGACTGCTGAAGAATTACAAAACCCTACTAATGGATTTTTACCACTGTTAAGAAATTATATTGATTTCTTAACAGTGGTTATAGATGAAGATTATAATTATTTTACATCTCATGAACATTTTAAAAAGGAAAGACTTGAGCTGCTAGATAAGAATGACAGGAGTTCTCCTTATTATCTATATTCAAAAGCAGAGATTAGTTTGCAATGGGCTTTTTCTCGGTTAAAGTTTGAACAGTACACTACAGCTGCTTATGAATTTGTAAAAGCATATAGGTTTCTTAAGGATAATGAAAGGAAGTTCCCTGACTTCACACTTAATAATAAAGGATTGGGTTTAATACATATCTTATTAGGGGCCGTTCCTGAACAGTTTCATTGGATATTAGATGTTGCTGGTTTAGACGGAAGCGTCTCTCTTGGCTTTAGAGAGCTAGATACCGTATTAAATGATGATAATTTTGCGATGTATGACGTGGAAGTACTATTCTTGCTATCTTTTTTTCAAAGTAATTTAGGTAGTAATGATGCTATTTCTCAAAAGTATCTTGATAAGATAGGAGATCGATATAAGGATAATATATTATTAAATTTTACTGCTGCTCGGTTATCACATAAGTTAGGAAATAATGATTATTGCTTAATAGTATTAAATAATAGACCAGTTACTAACAGTGTAGTTAAGTTTCATTACCTTGATTATTTGCATGGTATGTCTTACTTGTATACTCTTGATTATACCAATGCAAAAGACAAGTTTGAATATTTTATTGGTAACTTTAGAGGTTTTAATTATATTAAATCAGCTATGCATAAATTAGCATGGATAGCTTTTTTGCAGAATAATACTGAAAAGAGGCTTATTTATTTTGATCAAGTTATTTCAACAGGAAGAGCACTTATTGATGAAGATAAAGTAGCATTAAAGGATGCACAAAGAAACTATATCTCAGATCCGCTTTTACTAAAAACACGTTTGTTATACGATGGAGGATATTATTCCTTGGCATTATCACAACTTAATAAAATTGATGACCCTAAATCGTTATCTACTATCGCTAATGAAGTTGAATACTGGTATCGATTGGCTCGTGTTAAGTCAGAATTAGAAGATAGTATGCAGGAGATCATTGTGTATTATAGAAAAGCATTAGATAAAGGCCAATATTCTAGTAGTTATTATGCTCCTATGTCAGCTTTGCAGATAGGATTAATTTATGAAGAGAAGAAGGATCTTTATCAGGCAGATTTATATTTTAAAAGGTGTCTTGAGATGTCAGGATTTGATTATGAAAGAGGGATTCATCAGAAAGCAAAATCTGCTTTGCAGAGACTCTTAGATTAGTATCTAAATCCTACTGTAAATAGCAGACTATGGTTAGTTGTTGCTAAATCTATTGGTGCTATATACTCTTCACTATACAATAAATGTTCATTTGCTGATTGAGACAATATATAAGCGAAATCAAAGAAATAATTGCCAGTATTTATGCCTAAACCGTAGCTAAAGTTTTCTCTACTAAAATCTTTTATCTTAAAAGCACTTCCATATTTTGCATAACCAGCCCTTAATACAAAAGGTTTGATTATTAATTCACTTCCTATCTTTATATTTTCTGTTTTTTTATAGATATTCTTAATGATTGCATTTTCTTCTTCAAAATTAGCAGTGAAGAACTTGTTCTTAGTGTAATCAATTAGTTCATATTCTGCAGAGATAATGATATTATTAAAAACTGTAGAAGCACTTACAATTGCTTTTAATGGTGTAACCAAGTTGTAATTAAATGGACTCATATATCCCATTGAATATTCCAGTGTGCTATCTTTAAAGAAGGTGGTTATCGAAGTATTATAATTTTCTTCTAAACTAAAGAAGGTAGGAGTATGTATTGCTCCTCCAATTTTAATCTTTTCTGATAATCTATATATCGCGCCAATCTTTAGGTTGTATCCTGTTGCATATGCAGATATTTCCTCAGAAAAAAGCATTCCTCTTAAATTGTTTGATGTGTCGGATATCTCATCTTCAGTATATTCTGAATATTCATAATAATTAATTGTAGGGATTCCTATTGTAGCTCCTATATATATATCTTCTTGATAAGAGCTACCTATTGAAAAGACAAGCTCATTCATTCCGCCTGTATTCTTTACAACTTTTCTCTGTGATTTAGCCTCTGATGAGAAATTAGAGACATATTGCCCATTAATTAGACCTCCAGTATCGCTAATAAAAGGGTTAATTAGATATGTTTCCCATGCCATCTGTGAGTAGGGGCTCCCCTCTGTTAGGTCCCCTGTTAGTATTCCATTCGTTACTTCTAGAATATTATCAACTATTGAGTTATCATTATTGATGCCTGTAATTTCTATTTCATTATTATAATTGGCTAATTGATTCCAGCCAATTCCAATATTAACTCTTCTCCATTCTGAATCGGCATTATGCATAGCAAAGACTAAACCAAGATTTGATATAGACATTGACGATTTGTATGACGATAATTGTGAGTTGTTATAGTATGATCTAGTAGTATTTAGATTTAAAGAAGGGGAGAAGGTGAATTCTGAGAATTGATACATCCCAAGACCAGCAGGGTTTGAGCTTAATGTTGCACTTTCACCTCCTAATGAACCAAAAGCACCACCCATTGCAGAATATCTTGCTGTGCCGCTTAAATAATTTGTTGAATATCTTAATGCATCTATTTCGTTTTGTGCATCTGCTGTTATTGTGCTAATTGTGATAGCAATTATTAAATATATATATTTCATATTATCTTCTTGGTTTGGTCCTGCCACTTCTAGATGACCCTTTATTGTTGTTAGATCTGTTATTTCGACGTTCTGAGTTATAACGACTATTCGTGTTTCTAGGGGTAGAGTAATTATTTGTTCTATTTGAATTGCTTCTTATTGTTCTATTACGGCTTCCATCATTCTTATTTTCTCTTATGCTAGTATTACGTCTATCTATATCACGTTTCTCTCCTTTTATGATATTTCTTATCGAAGAACTTGAATTATGTTTCCTAATGTTATTATTCCTATCTATATTATTTTTGATATTTAGAGAAGATTTGTTAACAGTATTTGCCGTAATATTTCTCCGGCCATTTTTTTGAAATCCACTTCTTGCTGACAAGCTACCTCTATTTCCAGTTATGTAAGAGTTGTAATTATTACTGTAAGATGTGTTATAATATCCATAATGGTTATGTCCGTATGTATTATATGGGTAGTGGTGGCCAAGATAATAAGGGTTGTAATAATGACCAAAATAAAAAGGCGAATAACTATAATAAGGATACGACCAGTTATATCCGTAATATATACTTGTTCCCCAAGAGAATGGATCATTGTTATACCAATAGAGATCGGTATAAAACCCATCATAATAGCCAACAGAATATATTGGTCCGTGAAACCTTCTTATTCTAGAAGAGAAGCTATAATCATAATAGTGATTACTATTATAATCGTTATTTGAAATTTCTGAGGTATCATTATTAAATGAACTTATTTTTGTTTCTTCTTTTATATTATTTATGGCTTCTTCTTCATAAGTATTAAACTCATTACTAGTTAAATAATTAGGATCGCTATAATGTGCATGATTTGATGTAATACATGATTCGAAGAATAAGATTAATCCGAATAGTGGAATAAGAGATTTCATATTTCTTTTTTTTGTGTGAAATTTATCAACTTATGCTTGTTTAATTTTGTTAGTTTTGTGCTGTCTATTTTAAGATAAACGAAAATAATATTACAAAATTACATTTTTTAAGTTAAAATGAAGAAGAAATTAACATCAAGGGAGCAAGATTATTCTCAATGGTATAATGAAATTGTTCAAGGAGCAGATTTAGCTGAGAATTCAGGAGTAAGAGGGTGTATGGTGATTAAACCTTATGGATATGCAATTTGGGAAAAGATGCAGGCGGAATTAGATAGAATGTTTAAGCAAACAGATCATCAAAATGCTTATTTCCCTCTTTTTATTCCAAAATCTTATCTAAGTAAAGAAGCGGCTCACGTTGAGGGATTTGCGAAAGAATGTGCTGTTGTCACGCATTATCGATTAAAGAATGCTGAAGATGGTAGTGGAGTGGTTGTTGATCCATCAGCTAAACTAGAAGAGGAACTTATTGTCCGCCCAACATCTGAAACTATTATTTGGGATACATATAGGAAGTGGGTGCAATCATATCGTGATTTACCAATTTTAATTAACCAGTGGGCTAATGTTGTAAGATGGGAGATGCGTACTAGATTGTTTTTACGTACTGCTGAGTTCTTATGGCAAGAAGGGCATACAGCTCATGCTACAAGAGAAGAGTCAATTTTTGAGACTGAGCAGATGATTAATATCTATGCTGAATTTGCCCGGAATTTTATGGCAATGCCTGTTATTAAGGGAGTAAAATCAGCAAAAGAGAGATTTGCTGGAGCTGAGGAGACTTATACTATTGAAGCTTTAATGCAAGATGGGAAAGCCTTGCAAGCAGGGACTTCTCATTTCTTAGGGCAGAATTTTGCAAAAGCGTTTGATGTGAAATTTACAACAAAAGATGGAAAACAAGAGTATGTATGGGCTACTTCTTGGGGAGTTTCTACCCGTTTAATGGGAGCGTTAGTCATGACTCATTCTGATGATTATGGTCTAGTTTTGCCTCCCAAACTTGCTCCTTATCAGACTGTTATTGTTCCGATTTATAAAGGAGATGAACAGTTAGAAGAGATTCTGGTAGTTGCACGTGAGATTAAGAGAATATTAGAGTCAAAAGGGATTACTGTAAAGCTTGATAATAGGGATACTCATAAGCCAGGCTGGAAATTTGCAGAATATGAGCTTAAGGGGGTCCCATTACGTTTAGCTTTAGGTCCTCGGGATTTAGAAAATGGAACTATAGAGGTGTCCAGAAGAGATACTTTAGAGAAAGAGACCTTTCAGATATCAGATATTGAAAGTAAAGTTGAGTATTTACTAGAAGAAATACAAGCTAACTTATACGAGAAAGCACTTAAATTTCGTAAAGAGAGGACATTCCAAGCAGATTCAAAGGAGGAGTTTCTTAGATTAATTGAACAAGGAGGGTTTGTTTATGCTCATTGG
>MDSW01097073.1_pt1 | contig 11462 bp, 7 predicted proteins | sample 811171 | NCBI WGS metagenome assembly MDSW01 (sample SAMN05326641, study PRJNA326480) | marine metagenome | isolation source: seawater | place: Atlantic Ocean: North West | collected 2012
ATCCCCCTCCTCGTCCTCGAACGAAGCTCCCATCCTTCCCTCGGCTGACGACCCGCGCGCCCTCCTCCCCGTCCCTCCGCAGACTACGCCGGCGCCAAGCATGGGTAAGCCCAAGAAGATGGCGGACGCCGCCCCCGTGGACGACGACGACGCGCTCTTCCAGCAGCGCGCGGTCGAGCTCAAAGGTGCGCGTCGCCCGCGCGCGCGCCGTCGTCCATCATATCGGAGGTTCCGCCGCTTTATCTATCCTTCTCCGCGCCGCACTCGCCTCGGCGGGCGGCCGTCGCGGAATCGCGCCGCGCGTCGCGACGGCGGCCCCCGCGCGCGACGACGACGATCGGTCCTCCGATCGCCGCGCGCGCGCGAACGGCGCGCGCGCCATCGCGCGCGACGATCGCGCGCGCCTTCCCGCGCCGCGTCGCCGCGGTGGACGGCGGTTGGATCGAAATCGTCGCGGCCGCGCGCCGCGTCGACGCGGACGCGGCGCACTTTTTCGCCACTGCATTCAACGGCTTTTGTCGATCGCGCTTTTCCCGACATCCCTCGCCCGACCTTGACCCTCCCTTCCACTCTACATCCCTCCTCGCCCCAAAAAAACAGACGAAGGCGCGAAGCTGTTCGCCGCGCGCAAGTACAAAGAGGCCGCCGCGGCGTACGACCAGGGCATCAAGCTCGTCGACGGCGCATCCGCGGTGGCCGCGGATCTCCACGCGTCGCGCGGCGCGTGCTTCTTCCACCTCCGGCTCTACGCCGACGCCGTCGCGGACACGACGCGCGCGCTGAAGATATCTCCGGGTAACGCGACAGCGCTCGTGCACCGCGCGAAGGCGTACGCCGCGACGGGGCAGCAGAAGAAGGCGAAGGCGGACGCGGCGGCGGCGTTGGCGTCGGACCCGAGCGACGACGACGCGAAGGCGACGATGGACGCGCTCGAGCCCAAAAAGGAGGCGAAGGGCCTCGGCGGTTTGGGTCTTCAGCCTAAGAAGAAAGGCAAGGACGCCGGCGGCGCGAATTCCGCCGAGAGCGTCATGGCGCAGACCGCCGCGCGCGCGGTCGAGGCGCAACGGCAGGCGAATGCGATCAAAGCGCGGCAGCAGCAGATGGCGTGGGGCCCGCCCATCACGGTGAAAGCCGCCGCCGGCGACGACGTCCGGAGCGTCATCGTCCCGTCCATGATCTCGCACAAGGACCTCATCACGTCGCTGACGCGGAAGTTCCCGGACGCGAACGCGTTCGAGGTGAAGTACACGGACGCGAGCGGCGCGCTGAGGCCGCTGACGTCGCGCGCGGACTTCCAGGCGGCCGCCGCCGCCGCCGCGGAGAGGGCGGACAAGTCCAAGCCGACGCTGCACGGCATACCCAGCGTGAAGCTGACGCTCGTGGAGCAGGGCGCGGACGAGGCGCCGGCGACCGCGACCGGCGACGCCGCGACCGGCGACGCGGATATGACCGACGCGGCCGCGGGCGACGCGGTCGTGGAGATTGACGAGTGGATCCTCGATTTCGCCGCGCTGTTCCGCGAGCATCTCGGCATCGACGCGGAGGCGCACCTGGACCTTCACGCGGAGGTGCGCGAGCGCGGTGGCAGTTCGTTCGTCTCTCTCGTCGTTCTCTCTCTCTTTCCTCTCGTCGTCCTCTCCTTTTCTCTTCGTACTTTGTTCTTCGCTCTGTTCTGTTTTGGAGTCGCGCCGTGTTCCGTCCTCGTTCTCTCGTCGTCGCGCGCGTCCGAGGCGATGACGAGAAAGTCACTCTACTACTCCCGAGACGCACGATGACGAATATCGTTTGATAAATGTCTTTCGCTCCTATCGCGAGCCTCTCCACCGCGACGGACGGGACGAGAGAACGAGACGCGAGCGAGCGCGTCTGCTTCCGTCTGTCTGCTCGTTGCTCTCTCTCTCTCTCGTTTCGCGAACGCCCGCCCGCCTCCACCGAAACGAAACGGACGATCCCTGACCGTTACTCACTCCCCGTACGTATTCTCGCCCCGCCGCCTCGCGCAGGGTCTCGACAAGTGCAACGAAGCGCTCGAGCCGCACGTCTCCCTCGCCGACGCGGAGGAGATGCTCAAGATCGCCGGGGATAAGTTCCAAGAGGCCGCCGCGCTCGCGCTCTTCAACTGGGGCAACGTCCACATGTGCGGCGCGCGCAAAGCCATGGACGGCGGCCGCGACCCGCCGCTCGAGGAGGGAGGCCCCCCCGGCGCGGCCATCGCCTCCGCGGAGAAATACGACGAAGTCGTCGAGCGCCTGGACGACGCGAAGGGACGGTACGAGGCGGCGCTCAAGGTCAAGCCGGATTTCCACGACGCGAAGATCGCCCTCGCGCAGCGTCGGTACGAGCGCGCGCGGCTGTTGTGCGCCGCCGCGGGGTTGAGCGGCGAGGCTGGCGTCAAGGCGAGTTCTGTTGTACCTACACTGGTCCCCATACGACCCCGTTGGCGTGGTGAACGCCGATCCTTAAGGACTTTCGCCGTCGCATCTCTCCGCGCACCCCTCGCGTTCAATCCCTACGCGCGACGCCTTTCAACGCCAACTGACGCCTTTGAACTCCACCCCGACATTCGCTCGTATAGAACGGCTCTGATTCGGGCCACGACGCGGAGGCGCGCGCGAAGGAAGCCGAGGCGGAGTTCCTCGCCGCGGTCGCGGACTTCGAGACGGTGCTCGCGAAGCTTCCCGAGGAGCCGGCGAAGACGGAGGAGGAGAAGAAAAAGGCGGAGGCGGACAAGGCGGCGCGCGAGGCTGCCGCGAAAGCGGCGGCGGCGGGACAGGCGCCGAAGGAGGGCGAGGAGCCGCCGCCGGAGCCGGAGCCGTCGATGCGCGCGCAAGTGCAGGTGATGTGGGGGAACACGCTGTTCGAGCACTCGCAGATGTGCGCGCGGTTGAAGAAGCCGTGGCGGCCGCTTCTGGACGCCGCGGTCGCGAAGTTTACGGACGCCGGGTGCGCGAAAGGGGACATCGACCAGGCGCTCAAGGTGCACCGGGGCGTGCGCGCCGAGTCGAAATAGGTTCTTTTAGGACGCGGACCGACCGACCGACCGACCGACCGCGGCGGGCGGAAGGAGAAGGAGGCGGGGGGCGAAGAGAGAAGAGGAGAGAAGAGAAGCGGAGCGGAGGCGGCGAAAGGAAAGGAGGAGATGAGGACGCGAGGAGAGGCGGCGGTTCATAGTAGGCGCCCGCCCGTCGCGCGACTTCGGATATCAGACGGCGATCGAACAGTCAACAATGATTTGATTTCGTAAACAAACCGCGCTCTCTTCCCGTAGGGCACCGTACGGGTAGCGTCTTCGCATCTTCTTCCGCGTCTTCCTTCTCGCGCCAGCCAGCCAGCCTTAAAACGGCGGGTCGTCGTCCGCGAACTGCCGCGCGGGCTCGTACCCCCCCTGGTTCGCGTCGTACGGCTGCGAGTAGACGTCGCCCCCCGCCGGAGGGTCGGCGTAGTAGGGGTCGAAGCCGTTGCCGCCGTCGCCCGCCATCGCCGCGCCCGCGGCCGCGCCGACGGCGGCGCCGACGCCGCTGTTCCCGAGCAGCTTGTCCGCGGCCCACTGCGGGGTGTCGTAGGAGTCGATCCACAGCGGCGTCCCGTCGTCCTTGTGCTTGAAATCCGGCCGCCGCGGGTTAGCGCCTGGTTCGAGCTTCTGCGGGCGGTTGTCCCACCAGTTGTTCGGGTTCTCGATCAGGTCCCTCCACTGGTCGTCCTTGGCGCCGCCGCCGCCGCCGCCGCCGCCCGCGGACGCGGACGCGGGCCCGGGCGCGGACGCGGACGCCGCGTAGCCTCCTCCCATCCCCGCGGCGGGCGCGGCGTTGTTCGCGTACGACGCGGGCGGCGGCTGCGGCGACGCCGAGGCGTACGGATCCGACGACGATCTGCCGCCTTGTCGCGACGGGTCGTACGGCGAGACGAACGCGAACTCGTTCGCGCTGATCTTCACCTTGCTGCGGTTCTGCCCCGTCGCCTTGTCGACCCACGTGTTCGTCTTGATTCGCCCGGTGACCCTGATCTGCCGCCCTTTCGTGACGTGATCCGCGAGCTGCCGGCCCGCGTCGTTCCACGCCTCCACCTCCAGCCAGTGCGTGTCGGACTCGTCGTCGCCGCCGCCGCCCATCCCGGGCCCACCGAACCCGTCGTCCGCCATCGGTTTCTTCCCTCTGACGGCGATGTTCACGCGCGCGACGCAGTTGCCGCTCTCGAACGTGACGATCTCCGGGTCCATGCCCGCGTTCCCGATCAGCGTGACCGTGTTGGCGGAGCGAGCGTCCCACTCGACGACGGGCGGGGGCGGCGTGGAGGGGCCGAAGCCGCCGCCGAGGTCGGTCGGCGGCTGCGCGTCGTACGCGCTCGTCGTCGCGGAGGAGCCGCGCGCGGACCCCACGGAGACCCCCGGCGCGGGGATCGGAGGGAATCCCGCGCCGTACGCCGACGCGGAGCCGACGTCCACGCCGCCTCTCGAGGCGAGCGACGACGATCTGAGGTGGCGACGCGACGTCGCGATCGCGCGCGGCGCGGAGGGCGCGCGGACGGCGGAGGAGGCGACGGGAGAAGTCAGCGCGCGCGCGCGTGCGGCGCCGAGGACCTGGCACAGCGTAGACATCCTGCGCATTCCACGACGCGTGCGGAAGGGCGCGAAGCTGGTGTGCGAGAGAGAGGGGCGATTCGCGCGGGAAGGGCGAACAGGAAATTGACTTGAGGTGAAGATTTTTATAGTGGGGTCGCGCGGCCGTTCATCGACTTTTTTCACCCACTCCACGGTTTCAAAAGTTGACCGCGATGCCTTTTGAACGACCGATGCGATGAACACATTACCGTGTAGCTCCAAACAGAGCGCATCATCGTCGTCTGGATCTCCCCACACCTCCCGCGCGCGCGGCCGAGGGTCCCTCCCGCCAGGATGGATCTCCTCAAAGCCGAGCTCGAGAGGAAGCGCAAGGCGAAAGCGGAGGAGTTCGGCGGGCAGAAGTACGTCAAGAAGGCGCACATCACCGCGGTGCGCGAGGCGAAGCTGCGGGTGGAGGAGGAGGAGGAGCGGCGCGCGAAGCGCGACGCGACCGCGAACCGATCCGCGCCGCCCGCGGGGACGTCCTCCGAGGGCGACGCCGCGGCGGCGGCGGAGAAGAGCGGCGCGGCGGCGGCGACGACGACGTCGAAGAAGGGCGACGCGCCCGCGGGGGGCGAGACCGCCGAGGTGCGCGCGGCGTTCTCTCGCCTGGATGTAGCGGGCCCGACGCGTTCGTTCGCTCGACCGCCAACCCTAACGAACGCCCCCCCTCCCCCTCCCCCCCGCGATCGATCCCTCCCTCCCTCCCTCCCTCGTCCGCGCGACAGGCCTCCTCCGACGCGGCCGGCAAACGCGACGACGACCTCGCGGACGTGGAGCAGCTCGACGTCGCGGAGGCGATTCGACGCCTCAGAACGCTCGGGCAGCCGGCGACGCTGTTCGGCGAGTCCGAGCTCGATCGTCTTCGACGCTTGCACGTCGTGCAGCGAGCCATCATGGTGGAGGACGAGCACGCGGGCGGGCAGCAGGCGAACGAGAAGCAGACGGAGCTGAGGGCGTTGGAGGAGTACGCGAAGCGGCAGAAGCAGAGGGGGATCGCCGCGGCGGAGCTCGCGGCGAAGAAGCTCGCGGCGGAGCGGGATCTGAACAAGGCGTCGAACGAAGGTGAGCGAGGGACACGCGCTCCGTCGCTTTTCGAATCTGAATCTCTCTTCGGCGTCGACCGTCGTCGCGCGACCCGCACCCTAACCCTAACCCTAACCCGCACCCTAACACTAACCCTAACACTAACCCTACATTCATCACGACGCAGGCAAGATGGCGGAGATCGCGGAGGAAGAGAACGCGGAGCTCGCCGCGGCGTTCAAAAACGCCGCCGCCGCCGTCGCGAAGCGTCGCGTCGACGCCGACCTCGCGCCCATCGACCAAGTCGGAGCGTACTTCAAATCCCTCCTCGAGGAGTGGGAGCGCGAGCTCGAGGCGAAGCCGGAGGAGTGGATCTACACGGAAGAGGCGAAGCTTCAAGTCGCGAACGTGCGTCTGTGCAGGAACCACATGAAGCCGTTGTTCAAACGCATCAAACGCCGGCAACTCCCCGGCGACATCGAGCGCGCGCTTTTTCTCATGGTCCAAGCGATGAAGGCGCGGAACTACCGCCAGGCTGCGGACGTGTACGTCGGCGTCGCGATCGGCAACGCGCCGTGGCCGATCGGTGTCACGTCCGTCGGCATCCACGAGCGCTCCGCGCGCGAGAAGATCGGCGCGCAGTCGCAAGCGCACGCCATGCACGACGAGGAGACGCGAAAGTACTTGCAGTCGGTGAAGCGTCTGATCACGTTCGCGCAGCGGTCGTACCCCACGGTCCCGTCGCTGTCGCTGGACTTCAACTCCGGGTACAACGGCTGGGACAAGGAGTCGCTCACGCGCGAGGACGCGAAGCTGGACATACGGAAGCAAGTCCCCGCGCTGCTGGCGTTGCCGACGACGTCGGACGGGAAGCTCGCCGACGGGTGGAAGGCGCAGGAGAGCGACACGCGGACGTGGAAGAGCCTTCTCACGCACGCGTACAACGGCGTGAAGGGGATGGAGGACGACGAGGTGAAGAGGGATTTCACGAAAATGACGACCGCGAAGGACGAGGTTTTGAACCGCGATAAGACGATGTACGACGACAGGACTGGGCATCTCACGCGGCAGAGTAAGGGGTTCACGAAGAAGTAGTCCATATGATAGCAGAGGTAAGTTGTTAGGCTGGCCCTGATGTGAGACGAGGGCAAATTCTACGAAAAAAGTTCATCGGTCAGTTGAAAGGGGACGCGATCAAATGTTAAAACCGAGGGATGGGTGAAACCTTTTTGATCGTACGACGGTGACGTGGCCGACCACGCGGCACTCGCGTCCTCGCAACTCGTGGTCTCGCGCGACGTCTCGAGCGAAGCGCCTCTCAGCTTTTCGTCGCTTCGCGCGCGTCCGCAATCCCTCCGCGCGCCCACCCGTCGCCTCCGCATCTTCGACGCACACCTCGCGTCATGGCGACCTCCGCGGCGCCCGCGAGCGGCGCGGTCGCGCGCGCGCGCGCGGGCGCGTCCGCGTCTTTATCCCGCGCGACGACGACGACGACGACGACGACGCATCTCTCGCCGCGCGACGCCGCGCGCGCTCGCGGCCGCGTCGTCGCGTCGCGCGTCGTCCTCGCGCGCGCGGACGCGAACGACGCGCCGGCGACGACGTCGGAGAACGCGCCCGCGCCCTCCTCCGAGCCGCGCGCCGCGAAGAAGCGCGACGACGACCGCGGCGACCGCAACCGCGGTCGCAACCGAAAACCGAGAGCGAAGAACCGCGCGTCGTCGTCGTCGTCGTCGTCGTCGTCGCGCATCGCGCGAGCCGCGAACGAGCCCATCGTCTCCGGCGCCGCCGCCGCGAAGTTCATGGGCACGATCGACCTCGACGACGAGATCGACGCGATGGAGATCTTCGCGAGCGCGGGCGCGCTCGCGCGCGAGATGTCCTTCGTCGACGCGGGGGGCCCAATCTCCGCGACGTTCAAAGGCACGATCGACGACGGCGACCTCTCCGCCGCCCTGTTATCCGTGGACGACGACGCCGTCGCGTCGTTCGCGTCGTCATCGCGGCCGGGCGAGAGCGCCGCCGCCGCGACCGCGACGTTCAAGGGCACGATCGACGACGGCGACGTCTCAAATCTATTCCCCGCGGCGAAATCGAAATCGCCGCCGCCGCCGGCGACGCTCGGCGGGCACCCCGAGCTCGCCTTTCTGTGCGACCCGCTCGCGGTGAAATCCATCGCGTCCGACGACGCGACCGACCCGATCAACTCCGCGGAGGTCGTCGGGCGATGCAACGACGTCGTGCGGCGGTGCAAGTCCATGGACGACGTCCTCGCCGTCGTGCGCGAGATGACCGCCGCAGGCGTCGCGCCGGCGGAGAGCACGTACTTCGCGGTGATGCTCGTGTGCCGCAACGTCGCCGCGGTCGGGCCCGCGCGAGCGGTGGAGGTGTACGACGCCATGAGGTTGAACGACGTGAAGGTGAACCGCCGGACGTACGACCTCGCGTTCGAGTGCGCGATCCGAGGGAAACGCGTCGCGGACGCGATGAGAATGAAGGAGGACATGCTCGCGGAGGGCGTGCCCGTCGGCGCGAAAATGTACACGAGTCTGCTGCGCGCGCTCGCGGATAACGACGTCGGGAAAAAGAAAGGGTCGAAGCACAGGCTGATCCGCACGTGCAAGGTGTTCGAGGAGATGCTGTCGACGGGCGTGGAGCCGCCGCCCGCGGCGTTCAACGCGCTGCTGCTCGCCGCGGGACGCGCGAAGCAGCCCGATTTGGTCGCGCGGACGTTTGAAGAGATGGTCGCGACGGGCGTCTCGCCGTCGAGGGAGACGTACGAGACCGCGCTGCACGCGGTCGCGGCGGGGGGGCTCGTGGACGTCGCGCTGGACGTGTTCGGAGCGATGCGGAGGGACGGGTTCGAGCCGAGGAAGAGCACGTGCAACTCGCTTCTCGAGGCGTGCGCGAGCGCGCCGCAGCCGCGGGTTGAGCAGGCGTTTGAAATTTTTTACGCCATGACGGGCGACGGCGGGTTGGGCGTCGTGCCGAACCGCCGGACGTTCGCGCTGCTCATCGACGCCGCGGTCAAGGCGGGTGAGCCGTCGTACGCGTTCGACGCGTTCGAGGCGATGCGCGACGGCGGCGTGGAGGTGACGTTGACCACGTACAACCGTTTGATACACGCGGCGCGCGGAAGCAATAAGGGCGGGTCCAAAAAAGCCGTCGACGGACTCGCGACGGCGATGAAACTCTTCGCTGAGATCAAGGCGCGAGACGACGTCGAGCCGGACGAGTACACGTACGGCTCGCTGCTCGCCGCGTGCGCGTCTGCGGGGGATTACGACGCCGGCGAGACGATCCTCCGCGAGATGACCGCCGCGGGAGTCGGACACAACCGCGTCACGCGCCACGCGACAATCACGCTGCTGGGGAGGTGCGACAAGTGGAGAGAAGCGCTCGCGCAGTACCGCGCGCTCGTGGAGTCCGGCGCGCCGTGCGAGGGCGGCGGGAGGGAGGGGCGGGGCGTCGTCGTCGACGCGGACGCGGAGAAGATTTCGGCGGGCGGCGACCCCAGCGCGCCCGAGTGCGCGCTGGGGTACGGACCGAACCGCGACTCGTACTCGTTGACGTTCGACGCGGTGTTGTCTCCGGGCGGCGCGGAAGCCGCGATCGCGAGCGTCGCGCTGGAGGAGGGCGGCGGCGACGCGTTCATTCACGGCGAGCGCGCGGCCGCCGCGCGCGCGGTCTACCGCGACGGCGTCCACGCCGGGGTGTACGACGAGCCGTCCGCGAGCGTCGACGCGTCGTCCTCGAGCGGCGGCGGCGGCGGCGGCGGCGACGCGTTGCGCGTCAGTTTCACGCACATGACGCGCTCGGAGGCGATCGTCGCGACGCTGGTCCTCCTGGAGGGCTTCGCCGGGATGGACGTCGTGGACGAGAGCGAACTCCCGAGCGGGGTGTTCATCGGCGCGGGCCCGGGTACGAAGGGCAACGCGCAGCGTAGAATGATCGCCGTGGAGAGCGTGTTGCGCGCGGCGTCGCTGCCGTGCGAGACGATCGAGGACCCGAGGACGTACGTCATCGGCGTGCGACGGAGAGACCTCGCGCCGTGGATCGCGAAGATGAAGGGGTCGTTTCCCGTGCACGACTCCGCGTCGCTCGCCGCGGGCGCCGCGCCCGTCGTCGCGCGGTGAGGAGGCGAGTAGGCTGGGTTCGTTTTTAATTAAGATGTCATGACGTTTCGTGCAAATACCGTACGTATGGCGTCGCTCGTTCGTCGGTCACACACGAACCGACGCGTCGTTCGTCCGTCCGTCGGCTTCGATCACACGCCCTGCCGCTGGCACGTCTTCACCGCGGCCTCGATCGCGGCGGCGACCTGGTTCCGCGCCTTCGGCTTCTCCACGACGCCCTGCAACATCTTCACGTCGGAAATTTTCTTCGTCAACTCCCTCAGGTGCTTCGCCGCGATCGGATCCGTCAGCCTCCCCGCGTCGAGCACCGCGTTAATCCCCGCGCACACCTCCGCGACCGTCCGTCTGAGCTGCGATACCTTACAACTCGCGAGTCGGGACTGGTGCCGGGACAAGAACGCGGCCGCGGACGTCGCGAGGATCTCCTCCGCGGCGGCGGCGGCGACGACGGCGACGGGCGGGCCGCCTTCCGATCCCGATCCCCCGCCGCCGCCGCCGCCGCCCTGCGCCGCCGCGATGGCCGCGCCCGCCGCCGCCGCCGCCGCCGCCGCCGCCGCCGCCGCCTTCGCCTTCGGCGACGCCCCTGACTGCTTGAACGGCAAGCTCGCGTTGCAGTGCGGACAGATGCGCGTCGGCGACCCCACGACGCCGTGGCACTCTTGGCACAGCTTGCGTCCTTTCCCCAACGGCGTGCCCGGGTTGTGCGCGTGGAACGTCGCGCCCGCGCCCTTCTTGTGCGACTTCGGCTTCGGCTTCGGCGGCGCGCCCCCGGGTCCCGGATTGTGCGGCAGCGACGCGCCCGCGGCGGCGTTCGTCGTCGACGACGACTTCTTCGTCGCCTTGGGCGGCGGCTTCGGCGGCTTCGGCGCGGACGCCGGCGCGGACGCCGCCGCGCCGCCGCCGGCGTCGAGCCCGCCCGCGGCGGCGTCGGCGGCGGCTTTCGCGAATCCGCTCTTCCCTCGCGTCGCCCTCAGCTCCGGCTCGTTCCTCCGCGCGGCGACGTACGCGGCGTCGTACACGGGCCGCGGCTTTCCCGTTTTCCCGACGCCGCCGCCGCCGCCTCCGAAAAACGGCGCCGGCGGCGGCGGCGGACGCTCGTACCTCGCCGCGAGCGTCCCGACGTGCGACCGCAACGCGCCGCGCCACTGCGCGATAAGCGATTCGCACAGCTTGCGCACGGTCCCGGTCTCATCGTCGTCGTCGCACGCGTCGCGCGTCGCCATCACGCGCTCGCGCACGTTGGTCCCGTCCAGCACCGCGAGCGAGACGTGCGTCGCGTGTAACTCTTTCAGCGCGTCGACGGCGGCGATCGTCGCGCCTCTTCGCGTCTCCGACGCCGTCGCCTTTTCTTTTTTGCTCGTCGACCCGCCGTGATGGCTCTTCTGCCGCGCCGCGAGCGTTTCTATCACGTCGTCCAGAACCGCCTCGATCCGCGACATCGCGTCCTCGACGTCCGCTCTCATGCCCTCCCGCACGAACGCGAGCGCGCGCGTCCGCGCGAGCGTCCACCGCGCCTCTCTCTCCTCTAGCGTCGTCGGGAAGAATCGAGCGTATGTCGGGGTGGAGTTGAAAGGGGTCAGTTAGAGTTGAAAGGCGTCGCGGTCGGAGATTGAAAGCGAGGTGTGGGCGGAGAGACACGCCGGGAAAAGTCCTTAAGGAACGGCGTTCACCACGCCGACGCGGTCGTATGGGAACCAGTGTAC